>Ga0102851_10000122_pt1 | contig 32291 bp, 26 predicted proteins | sample Mud3Dept3metaG_FD_79558 | JGI IMG/M metagenome (GOLD analysis project Ga0102851, IMG submission 79558) | Freshwater wetland microbial communities from Ohio, USA, analyzing the effect of biotic and abiotic controls - Mud 3 Core 4 Depth 3... | ecosystem: Environmental > Aquatic > Freshwater >... | reverse complement strand
CGGCGTGTCGAGCACGTCCAGGGGACTCGCGTACGCCGCGCCCGACAGATCCGCGGCCTCGAGGTCCGCGATCGAGTCGAGGACCGCGGCCGGGGCGCCGTGCGTGAACACCGCGCCGCACTTGCTGACCGCGGCGAGCGCGAACGTATGGATGATGCCGCGCATCCGCGCCGTGCCCGACGGGCCGAGGATCTGCTCGAGCAGCGCGACCTCGTCGGCGGCGAACTTCGCCGTGTGCGGGCCACCGATGTGCCCGTGCTCGTGATTGCCGAGCAGCGCGTGGACCCGGCCCGGGTACTGCGCCGCGAGGCCCGCGTACGCGATCATCACCTCGCCCGAGGCGTCGCGATAGTACTCGCCGAGGAAGTCCGGCCAGTCCTCGGGATCGATGTGCGGTCCGTGGATCAGGTCGCCGGTGAACAGCAGGTGCGCGTCGCCGCCGTAGGTCAGCAGCGCCTCTTCGAAGATCTGCACCATGCGCTGGAAGTCGCGCATGCAGCCCTGCAGATCCGTGCATACGAGGAGCCGACCGCGGTCGGGTAGTCGCAGCACGCGAGCCATCTCGATTCACGCTACCAAGTCATGGAACCTCCCGATAGGACGTGGTCGGAGAATCGCGATGTGGGACACTGGGGAGGATGCGACGCGTGCGAGCGATCGTGACCGGCCGCGTGCAGGGTGTCTCGTACCGCGCCTCGACCGCCGACGAGGCGCAGCGCCTCGGCCTCACCGGGTGGGTCAGGAATCGCGCGGATGGTGCGGTCGAGCTCGAGGCAGCCGGAGATCCCTCTCGCGTCGGCGAGCTGCTGGCGTGGTGCGAGCACGGGCCACCCGCGGCGCGCGTGGTGCGGGTCGCCGTCGAGGAGCTCGCCTCGACCGGACCCGCGGAGGGCTTCACGATCCGGCGAACCGGATAGCTACGGATCGACGACGATCGTCGCCGTGGCGAACGTCTCGGCGGGCAGGGCGGGGCCCACATCGTGGAACGCGATGCCCTCGGGGATCGCGTAGGGCAGGCAGCGGTCGCCGGTGCTGAGGTGGTACAGCGGCGCGGCGTGGACGGCGCCGATCGCGCGGTGCACGCGGCCGGGCGCGAGGGCGAACGTCGCGGGTGCGGCGCACGCACCGAGGGAGACCTCGGCGAGCGGGACGACCGCCTGGCAGGCATCGTCGCCGAATAGCTCGATCACCGGGATGGTGGTCCAGGGCACGCATCGCACCCCGCCATCGAGGTCGCCGCGCTGGCACTCGGTCGCGAGCGCCGCGTCGTAGAGGAGCGCATCGGCGATCCGCAGGTCGCCGTGCGCGAGCTCGATCGGCTGGAGTCGCCGCATCGCGGGATCGCGGACGCGGTCGAGCCCCGCGAGCTCCCGGCGTGCGCCGGCGAGGTAGTAGCGATCGCTCGTGGGGGCCGCGATCGCGACGCAGCTCGGTCCGTTGCGATGATAGAGCGGCGGTGCCGCGACCTCGGCGCCGACCGCGTGATAGCTCGTGCAGCTGCTGCGCTCGTCGTGGTGGCGGATCACCGCGGGAAGGCTCTGGTCGACCCCCAGCGCGAGCTCGGGCTCGGCGCACTGCGGGTCGTGGAAGTACTCGGCGGTGGCGACGCCGTCCGGGACGCACACGGTCGCATCGGCACCGGGCGCCGGGGCGGGGACGCAGGGCGCGTCGAGGTCGCGATCGATGAGGCCCGTCGGCGCGTACAGGCCATCGGCCGAGGCGACGACCGCGCGCGCGAGGCGTGAGGTCGCGGCGACCTCCGGGTGCGTGATCCGCACCAGACCCGCGCGTTCGACCTCGCGGCCGAGCTCGTAGTAGTCGGAGCCGGCGGTGTCGTACGGGCCGAGGCACGCACCGTCGCGCAGCTCCCACGCCTGCGCCGGGACCTCGGCGCGCTCGCCGGGGCGGAAGATCCGCGATGGGACCCAGCGGCCGGCGAGCCAGTAGTGGCGCACGAAGTACGGCGGCACGGCGTCGCCGGCCGGCACGCGACCGAGGGCGCGCGCGCATGCCGACGTCGGGAACACCGTGTCGGTGAACGCCGGGGTGCAGAGCGTCACGGCATCGGACCAGATCCGCGGCGTGCAGCGCTCGTCGCGGGCGGCATCGTGGAACCACCGCGTCTCGGTCTCGCGCGTGCCATCGCCGTAGTCGTAGTGCACGAGCTTGAGTCGGTTCCCGCTGCGCGCGACGTTCGGATCGGGCTCGAGGTTGTCACCGCACGCGGCGATCACGAGAAGGACCAGGGCCCGCATCGTGGCGAGGATCGCGCCTACGGCTCGGTGACGAGCGTGCCCGCGGCGAGCTCGTTCTGCGGCACGACCCCGAGCACGCGATAGAGGAGGTAGTTCGTCGTCGAGACCGGGCTGCACGTCATGCCGTTCTTGTCGTAGAGCGGGCCCGTGTACAGCGTGCCGACCCGGTGGACCTCGTAGTTATAGGCGCACGAGCTCGTCTGGTTGTACTTGATCGCGTAGTCGGGCAGCGGAGGCGGCGAGCACGTCGCCTCGCCGCGATAGACCTGCATCAACTCGAGCGCAGTGAGGCAGCCGGCATCCGTGTAGTAGGTCTGCGTGCCGTTCGCGGCGGGCACGCACGCGATGCTGCCGTCCGCCTGCGTGCGCGCGTAGCACTCGACGCCGATCTGCGTGTCGTACAGCGTGTAGTCGCGGTTCCGCAGCCCCTCCGGCGTCGTGTAGTGGATCGGCTGGAGCCGGCCGCTCCCCGTGCCGCGGGTGCGCGCCGTGGTCGCGAGCATGACCTCCGAGCCGACCCCGTAGTAGTTGTCATACGTCGAGGCTGGCGTCGCGGAGCACGTGCCGCCCGACTCGTAGTAGATCGTCGTCGGCATCTGCTGCGACGTGACTCCGAAGTAGCGCGTCGCATCGTACGGGCAGTCGCCGTACTTCGCCGCGAGCGTGGGCTTGGGGCACGTGCTGCCGACCGTCGCCTGCGACAGCGTGCACGCCGCGTCGCGGAAGTAGAACATCGACGCCGTGTTCGCCGGCACGCAGTGGCCCGTCGCCGAGCCTGGCGTGTCGGACGTCGGATAGCAGTCGCCGCCGAGCAGCGCGTCGTGCAGCCGGTACGACAGCGGGTAGCGCAGGCCGTCGGCGCTCTCGTAGTGGCGCAGGCCGAGGCGGCCGGTCGTCGACGGTGCGGTGATCGGCGTCGCCGCGAGCTCCGCGACCGGGATCTCGGCGCCGAGCGCGTAGAACTCGGCGCTCGTGCTCGTGTACGGACCGTCGCAGCCGCCGTCGCTGCTCTTGTACCAGTACTGCGTCACCGCGATCCTCGTGCCGCGCGGGTAGAGGTGCGCGGACTTGCCGTCGCACGCCTGGTACGCGTAGTCGAGGAAGTACGCGGGCGGTGGCCGCGTGCACCCGGTTGGGGCATAGACCTCGCCGATCCGCTGCGTGCACGTCGCGTTGGCGTACACCGTCGAGCCGCGGCTCGTCGGCACGCAGTACGCGTTGCCATCGGCCCAGTCCGTCGGCGAGCAGTCTTCGTTGCGCAGGGTGTCGCGGACGCCGACCAGCTCGCGCACGCTACCGAAGTCGTAGTAGCGCAGCTTGAGGCGCGTGCCGCTGGTCGCGCCCTCGTTGAGATCGGGACCGATGACGGTCTCGCCGCCGGTGCCGCCCGCGTCGGGCTCCTGCGTCACGGGGGAGCATCCCCCCGCGCCGACGACCACGAGCACCAGACCCCACGCGCGCATCCCGTCCAGGATACCAGCTAATCGTCGAGGCCGAGCAATTCCTGGGCTTCGGGGTCCGGGGGCCGGCAGACGACGCGGTCGACGGTCGCCATCTTGGCGTGGATCACGTCACATACCGGCGTGAAGGCTGCCTTCTGGAAGGCGCGGATCGACGCCTGGTTGTCGGCCGCGATCAGCGCCCACGAGCGATACGCATCGGTGGCGCGCAGCTGCTTGGTCAGGAACTCGAGGATCACCGGCCCGACGCCGCGGCCGCGGGCGGCGGGCGCGACGAACACGCTGTGGATGTACGCGTCGTACTTCGACATCCGCAGGGTGCGGCCGAGCTCGGGGGCCTCGATCGGCCCACGCGCGGCCCACGCGATCCCGGCGGGCCGGATCCCGAGCGTCGCGAGCACGGCCTGATCGCCGCGCCTCCACTGCTTGCGCGCGGTGGCCTCGTCGAGTGAGAGCTGCTCCGCGAGATCCGCGCGCCGCGTCTCGTCGAGCTTGTCGTAGTCCGCCTCCATGAACACCATCTGCTCGAGCCCCGGCGTGGGCTCGATCCCGCGCGTCCACAGCTGGCCGCGATACAAGTGGTAGCGATCGTACTGCGCGACGCTCGCGGCGGCGCTGCGGATCTTGGTCCACGCGGCGCGCGCCTGCGCGGCCGCGACCGCCGGCGTCTCTCGCGCGCGCCGCGCGCGCCGCGCGACGCTCGACACCGTGCGGCCCACCGATGCGGTCGTCGTCTGCCCCCACACGCGCACAGCGAGCGCGGGCTGCTTCGACGTCGGCAGTGCGGGCAGCACGTACTCGCCGGCACCGGTCACGACGTCGAGCGCGATCGCGCCACGCGACCGCGCGGCGAGTGCCTCGGCGTGGAGCAGGCGGACGGCGGCGCGCGGGCCGCCTTGCGGGTCGACCGCCATCGCGAGGACGACCGCGCGATCGCCGTCGTCGACGATCAACGCCGCGGCGACGACTTCGCCCTGTGCATCGTCGACGCGCGCGAGCCGGACGAGGCCGTGCTTGCCGAGCTCGAGCGCGACCTCCTCGAGGAGTGCGGTCGCTTCCGGATCCGCGAGCGGCGACGCTTCGTCGCGCTCGCCCCACTCGAGCCGCGACAGCCGGCGCAGCGCGGACATTCCCTTGCGGAGCTGCGCGAGGTCGTCACCGAACGTGGTCACCACGCCGGTGCCGCCCTCGGTCGCATCGGCCGGCGCGAGGCCTAGCGCGATCCGGTTCGCGCCGCCGGCCGACGGCGAGCTCTCGACCGAGAACCCCGCGGGCGCGAGGCGCTGGATCATGTTCGCGCGCATCCGCGACGGATCCGCGAGCGGCTCGAGATCGAGCAGATCCCAGGTCGAGGCGTCGTCGATCAGCTTGCGCGCGATCGCGGCGCCGGCGCGATCTTCCCAGCCTGGACGCGACAGCAGATCGAGCGACGGCGGCCGCGGCCCGGCATCGCCCATCATCCGCAGCTCGCGGGTGTCGAGCAACGCGACCTTGACGGTGCGCCGGTACAGCGGAGCGATGCAGACGATCTCGCCGGCCGCCTCGCCGTCGGTCGCGCGGCCCACGAGGACGTGGAGCTCGGCGGCGAGCGTGTTGTGATAGGCGTGCCACCACGGCAGGAGCCAGTCAGGTCCGCGGAACAGCGCGCCGGTGCCCAGGCTGGCGAGCGCGCGCCACTCCGCCTCGATGGCGCGCAGTGCCGCCAGATCGCGCACCACGGAGACGTCGATCGCCATGCGCGTGGCGAACGTACCATGGCGAACGAGGGCGCGCGCGTTGCCATCGGCAACGCCGGTTGTTGCCGATAGCGGCGTGACATCGCCAGGACGTGGATCCACGCCGAGGGTGATGCATGGGCAGTGCCCACCGGGGCTCCGGTGAGGGGCGTTTGCTGAGCGTCGCTCGGTCACCTGCGACAGGGCCCTCGGAGGTTCTACGGGGCGCGCAGCGGTGCCGCAGCGCCGCCAGGACGCGCGCGCGGGTCGCCAGGGTCACGGGGCGCGCTGGAGAACGCTGGCGAAGAAGCCGTCGGTGCCGTGGTGGAGCGGGGTCACAGTGAAGGTCGAGCCCGAGCCGAGGGACGTGCCCCGCTCGCCGAGCACCTCGGTCAGCGGCACCGGCGCGAGGTCCGGACGGGCGGCCCGCAGCGTGTCGACGACGTCCTGGTTCTCTTGCTTGAGCAGCGTGCAGGTCGCGTAGACGATCCGGCCACCCGGCGCGCACAGCGCATACGCGCCGGCGAGGATCTCGGTCTGCCGCGCAGCGAATGTCGCGAGATCGGGCTCGCGAAGGCGCCAACGCGCCTCCGGGTTGCGGCGCAGCGCGCCGATGCCGGAGCACGGCGCGTCGACGAACACCACGTCGGCCTTGCCGCGTAGCGCATCGAGCGACGGCGGCCACGCACCTGCTTCGAGCTGCACGGGTTGTGCGGTCGAGACGTGCGCGCGTCGGGCGCGTCGGCGCAGCTCGTCGAGCTTGTGCTTGTCGACGTCGGTCGCGATGATCCGACCGCGGTTGCCGAGCCGCGCCGCGATCGCGAGGGTCTTGCCGCCGGCGCCGGCGCACAGATCGATCACGATGGGCTTGGCGGCCGTCACCCCACCGACCGCGAGGTCGGCGAGGAGCTGGCTGCCCTCGTCCTGTGCCTCCATCGCGCCGCGCTTGAACGCGTCGAGCGCGAACAGGTTGGTGCGGGTGTCGAGGTGGAGCGCGGTGTCGCACCAGGTGCCCGGCGTACTCTCGATCTTGTTGCGGCCGAGCTCCGCGGCGAGATCGGCGCGGCTCCCGACGAGGAGGTTCGCGCGCACGGTCATCGGCGCGCGCTGGTTGAGTGACAGCGCGAGGCTCTCGGCCTCGCTGCCCCAGTCGGCGACGAACCGCTCGGCGAGCCAGTCGGGGAACGAGGCGGCGAGGGCGATCCGCGCCGCGGGCTTGCGCTCGGCGGCGATCACGTCGTCGATCGTCGCGACCGCGTTCCAGTCGATGTCGCGCTCGAGCTGCGCGGCGCGTGCCGGCTCGATCAGCTTCTCGAGGACCAGCAGTGCGAGAAGGCGCTCGAGGTCGCGGGGTGGTTTTGTGGTCTTGCGGCCACGGACGAGCGCCGCATCGACGCGGCGGAGGTGGCGTACGAGGCCGTAGAGGGTCTCGCCGACGAAGCGCCGCTCGTGGGCGCCGATCCAGGTCTCCTTGCGGAACGTCGACGACAGCCGGTCGGTGACGAACCCCCAGTCCATCCGGGTTCGCTGCCAGAGCTCGAGGACGAGCGCCCGCAGGCGCCCGCCATCGACCACGTGCGATGCCAGCTTCTTGTCCGAGAGCCGATCAGGGTGCCCCGCGTCTTGAGATGGACGGGTCACGAGAGCGATCGGTAATCTTCGAGGATCAGGAACAGCGGCACGAGACCGTGCGCGCCGAGCTGGCGGACCGCCGATAGGCCGTCCGCGATCCGATCGATGCGCTCGCGGTTCTTTTCGACGAAATCGGGCCCGGCCGCGATCCGGCTGATCGCGTGCTGCCGCACGCTCGAGGCCTCGCGCTCGAGCGACGAGAAGAACCGGCGCTCCCACGGATTCGCCGGGACCTGGGTCGCGAGGATCTCGTCGAACGTGTCGACATGCAGCTCGCGTCCCACGCGGTGCAGCGCGGGGGCAGCGGCCTCGAGGCTCACCTTGGTGTCGCGGACGGTGGCGAGCAGCGCGAACGCCTCGCGCAGCATCGGGCCACGCGCGAGCGCCGTCGCGACCTCCAGGGGGAAGCCGCGCATCGTCAGGTCCTGCGTCCGCGCCTCGTAGGTCAACTTGTGCGCGGGCTCGAGTGCCGCGACCAGCGCCTCGGCGGCGGCCTCGAATTTCGGCTTCGCCTTCGCGACGTCGTCGGGGCCGAGCTTCCACGAGCTCTCGTTCCAGATCCACCAGCGCAGCAGGCTCCGGTGGACCTCCTCGAACGAGAGCAGCGCGGCGTACTGGTCCGCCGCGGCGACCTTGTAGTCCGCGCCGTGGATCGCGGCGCGGATCGCGCGGCCTCCGAGCAGCTCGTCGATCATGAAGTAGCGGACGACGAGCTCGTCGAGTGGCGCGCTGGTCTCCTTGCACAGCTGGACGAGCAGCGAGCAGCCTGCCTGGTTGACCATCGCGTTGGTGACGACCGTCGCGATGATCTCGCGCCGCAGGTGATGCTTCGCGACCTGGTCCTTGAACTTCTGGGCGGCGGTCACCGGGAAGTACGAGACCAGGAACGGCTGGAACAGCGGGAGGTCGGGGATCCGCGACGCGAGCACGCGCTCGTACAGATCCATCTTCGTGTGCGCGACGAGCACCGCGAGCAGGTTGCGGGGGAGACCCTTGCCGCTGGCGAGCCACGAGCGCAGCTCCTCGTCGGGCGGGATCCGCTCGGCGGCGCGATCGAGCCCGTGCTTGTCGAGGTACGACAGCACGTCGAGGAAGACCTCGCCCTGCTTCTTGCTGCGCGCGGCCTCCATCGAGAGCAGCGCGGACTGCAGGTAGTTGTCGAGGACGCACGCGGCCCCGACCTCGTTCTCGAGCTCGCGCAGGAACTTGTCGCGCGCCTCGCGGGTCATCGCACCCGACCCCATGAGCGGCGCGAGCAGGATCTTGAGGTTGACCTCGTGATCGCTGCAGTCGACACCGGCCGAGTTGTCGATCGCGTCGGTGTTGCCGCGCCCGCCGTGCTGGAGGTACTCGGTGCGTGCGCGCTGGGTGATCGCGAGGTTCGCGCCCTCGCCGATGACCTTCGCCTTGAGGTCGCTCGCGTTGATCCGGACGTTGTCGTTGACCTTGTCGCCGACCTCGCCGTGGCTCTCGGTCGACGCCTTGACGTACGTCCCGATGCCGCCGAACCACATCAGATCGACGTCGAGCGCGAGGATCGCGCGGACGATGTCCGGGCCGGTGACGATCTTCGCGGTCAGGCCGAGCAGCTTCTTCGCTTCGGACGACAGCTTGATCTCCTTCGCCGCGCGCTCGTAGACGCCGCCGCCGTGGCTGATCAGCTTGGCGTTGTAGTCACTCCACTGCGTGCCAGGCGTCGTGAACAGTCGCTTGCGCTCGGCGAACGACGTCGCCGGATCCGGAGTCGGATCGATGAACACGTGCTTGTGGTTGAACGCGGCGACCAGCTTGAGCTGATCGTTGAGCAGCATGCCGTTGCCGAACACGTCGCCGGCCATGTCGCCGACGCCCGCGACGCGGATCGACGTCTTGCGGATGTCGATGCCCATCTCGCGGAAGTGGCGCTCGACATTGGTCCAGCCGCCGCGCGAGGTGATGCCCATCACCTTGTGGTCGTAGCCGGCGGAGCCGCCGGACGCGAACGCGTCGTCGAGCCAGAAGTTGTAGCGCTGCGAGATGGCGTTCGCGGTGTCGGACAGATGCGCGGTGCCCTTGTCCGCGGCGACGACGAGGTACGGATCGTCGCCGTCGTAGCGCACGACGCCCGGCGGCGGGACGATCTTGGTGCCGACGTAGTTGTCGGTGATGTCGAGCAGACCGGCGACGAACACCTCGTACTGCGCGCGCGCTTCCTCGCGGCTCGGCGCACCCTTGCGCGTGACGAAGCCGCCCTTCGAGCCCTGCGGCACGATGATCACGTTCTTCAGCGCCTGCGTCCGCTGGAGCCCGAGCACCTCGGTGCGGAAGTCGTCGGCGCGGTCCGAGTGGCGGAGCCCACCGCGCGCGACCTTACCGCCGCGGAGGTGGATGCCCTCGACGCCGGGCGCGTGGACATAGATCTCGTAGAGCGGGCACGGCCTCGGCATGTGCTCGACCTGCGCGGACTCGATCTTGATCGAGATCGTCTCGCCGCGGCCCGGCCGGTAGTAGTTCGTGCGGCGCGTCGCCTCCATCAGATCGAAGAAGTAGCGGAGGATCAGGTCCTCCTGGATCACGGTCACGCGCTGCAGCAGCTCCTCGTACTTGTACGTGAGCGTCGGCAGCAGCTTCTCCGAGCGGACCTCGGCGGTCTCCTTGCGGTCGGTCGCGAACTTGGTCTCGAAGTACTCGACGAGCAGCGACGCGCACTCCGGGTGCTTGAGCAGCGCGTCGTCGACGGTCTGCATGCCGAAGCCCTGGAACACCTGCACGAAGTAGTTGCGGTACGTGATCAGGAGATCGATCTGCTTCCAGTCGAGCCCGGCGAGGTAGCCGAGGCCGAGCAGCCGATCGTCGAGGAGCTGGCCGACCAGTACGCGCTGCGCGATCGTCCCGAGCCGGTCGAGCGACTCCGCGTCCTCGATCTTCTTGCCGTCGGCGCCGCTGATCTCGAAGCCCGTGATGTAGACGTCGGGGCCGCTGCCCGGCTCCAGCCGCTCGGCGAGCCGGCTCGTCGTACGGAGCGCCATCCGGTGTAGTGACGGGACGACGTCGTTGAGGAGCAGCTCCTTGCGCGACACGATCCGCAGCTCGGTGTGCTTGCCGCTCTCGTCGGCGACGACGACGAGCGCGACGCGCAGGCCCTCGCCGTCGTCGACCTTCTCGATCAGATCGATGTCGCGCAGCGCGACCTCGGGCGACAGCGAGCCCTTGTACGACTCGGGGAACCGGGACGCGTAGCGCGACCAGATCTCCTGGGCCGACGACGTCGTCGCGAGGTAGATCGCCGACTTCGACTGCTGGTTCGCACCGGCGGCGCCGCGGTAGCGCTTGAACACGAGCGCCCGCAGGTGATCGTCCCAGCTCTCGAGCAGATGCTCGAGCTCCTCGGTCAACCTGTCGAGATCCGCCTCGGTGACGTTCGGGCGGTACTTGCCGACGGTGAAGTGCAGGCGGATCGGCGACTCCTCGTCGGTCTCCTGGCGGTACTCGCGCAGCGCGGGCACGTCGAGGAACTTGCGGATGTCCTGCGAGATCTCCTCGCGCAGCGCCTCGGAGAACCGCATGCGAGGGACGATGCAGACCACGGTGATCCGGCGCCCACCGGGCCGCCGCCATACGAACGCGCGCGCCTGATCCTTGGACTCGGCGAGCCGGAACTGCTCGGCGACGTTCTTGATCTCGTCGGCGCCCCAGTAGAACAGGTCCTCGACGGGCATCGAGTCGAGGATCGAGACGCTCTTGGCGTACGCGTAGCTCCCCGGCTGATCCTCGAACTCGCGCATCACGTCCTTGATCCGCTTGCTGACGACCGGGACGCGACGGTTCGCCTGCTTGAGCGCCTTGGTCGACAGCTGGCCGATGAACACGTGCTCGCCGACCGCCTTGCCGTCGGGACCGAGCTCGGCGACGCCGAAGTAGCGGACCTGCGCGACCGAGCGCACGTTCGTCACGAAGTCGGTGCGGTAGAACGAGTAGATCTCGTCGCGCGAGCGCCGGGTGGCGACGATCTCGCTGATCACCTCCTCGAGCGTCTCGCGCTCCGCCGCGAACAGGCCGAGGCCGCGCTCGACATGGCGGTTGCCGTTGCCGTTGCCGTTGACGCTGCCGTTGGCCCCGTGGGGGAACCAGGCGTAGCCCAGCAGGATGAAGTTATCGTCCTTGAGCCAGTCGATCAGCTCGACCGCTTCGTTGGCCTCGGTCTCGCGCTGGGTCGCGTGCTCGACCTTGGTCAGGTCGTGGAACACGGGCAGGCTCTGCGACTCGCGGGGGCTCGGGCTGGACGGATCGCGGCCCGACAGTGCGCACATCAACGCGCGAGTCTCGTCGAGCCGCTGCATCATCGCGCCGCGGTCCTTGTTGACCTGGAGCGTCTTCTCGAGCCGCTGCTCGAGATCCTTCGCGAGCGCGGCGCGGCGGTCGACCGGGACCTGCGAGACCTGGAGGTAGACCTGCGAGTAGCGCGTGCCGCGCGTCGAGTCGATGCCGGTGATCTGACCATGGTCGTGGATCACGCCGTGGATCGGGTGCAGCACGAACTGGAGCTGGATCCCCATCTGGCGCAGAAACGACTTGATCGTCCGGATGATGAACGCGCAATCGGGGAGCCGCGTCTCGATCACGGTCGCCGGCGTCTCGTCGACGAGCAGCGTGGTCTCGGAGTCGTGGATCGCGACCTTGACGGTCTTCGCGAAGTCCTCCTCGAGGAACGCGAAGCGGTCCATCACGAACGACAGCAGGTGATGCGGCTCGACCTCGGCGATCACCTCGGGAGGGATGGCCCGGCAGTATGCTTGGATGTACGCCTCGAGGCGGTCGCGATGCGACTCCTTCACGGACTGATGGGCGAGCGTGAGGACCTGACGAACCACCTCTGCTTGCATGGCGCGGGCACGTTAGCAGAGTCGACTTCCAGTGGCCTGCCGCACACCTCGCAGAACCTCTGCCGCGCCGCGTCAGCCCCCAGAACAGCGGTAGAGTGCGCCTCACCGATGCTCCGTTCGACCGTCACCCTCGCGCGCTGGCTCGGTCCCTGGGCCGACGCGACCCGGGCGCCCGCTGTCGCGACCGAGGAGGACGAGGTCGACGGGATCCGCGTCCGGATCTACGGGCGGCGCGGGCGCCCGTACCTGATCGCGCCGGGGCTCCACTTCGCGGGGCCCGACGACCCCCGCCTCGATCGGTTCTGTCGGATCCTCGCTCGCGCCGGTCACCACGTGATCGCGCCGTTCATCCCCGACTACCTGGCGCTGACACCGAACGCTCGCGCGATCGCAGACTTCCGTCGCGTGTTCGCCGCGCGCGCGCGATGGACGAGCGGAAGGCCGATCGTGTTCTCGATCTCGTTCGGCTCGCTGCTCGCGTTCGCGCTCGCCGCGGAGCACGCCGACGATCTCGATGGTCTCGTGATCTTCGGCGGCTATGCCGACTTCCACGCGACACTCGAGTTCTGCCTCACCGGGCGCGTCGCGTCCGGCCGCGACGCGATCCGCGATCCGTTGAACCAGCCCGTCGTGCTGATGAACCTGCTCGCCCACCTCGAGCCCGCGTGTCCGGATCCGGCGGCGGTGACCGCGGCGTGGCGCCGCTACGTCGAGCGCACCTGGGGCCGGTCCGAGATGAAGGCGCGGGAGCGGTTCACCGCGATCGCCGACGAGCTCGCGCCCGAAGTCGCGGAGCACCTCCGCGAGCTGTTCCACGTCGGCATCGGTTCGCGGCCGGGCGCGTTCGAGCTCGCGATGCCGGCGCTCGCCCGGTTCGACGGCAGCGCTCTCGATCCGACGCCGTACCTGGCGCGGATTCGCGGGCGGGTCGACCTCGTGCACGGCACCGACGACGACGTGATCCCGTTCGAGCAGAGCCACGCGCTTGCCGCGCAGCTCGTCCACGCCGACGCGCGGGTCCACATCACCGGCATGTACGGCCACACCGGATCGCAAGCGCCGCGGTGGTCAGCCGCGGCGAAGGAGATGAGCACGATGCTGCGCGTGCTGCGCGTGCTGGCACGGTAATCGGACCGCTGCCGTCGTGGTCGACTCGCGGGTTCCAGGGAGGAGAGCCGCCAAGGGCGCCAAGCACGCCAAGCAGAGATCGGTAAGGAGCCGATGCCCATGAGTCCGCACGCGCATCATCGAACCGTCCAGATCTCCGTTTTGCTTGGCGGCCTTGGCGATCTTGGCGGCTCACCCTCCGAGCACACGGAGCGTCGCGAGCGACGGAGGTGCTCGCGCGCGAGCCGGCGTCAGTCCCTGAACAGCTGGGGGATCGCGCCGAGGTCGGGGATCTGCAGCGCGCTGGCCTGCAGGCGCGCCGCCGGTGGCCGCGCCGGGGCATCGAGCAGGACGCCGAAGATCTCGAGGCACATCTCGTTGGTCGTCTGCTCGCCGAGCGCGACGTCGATCGGCATCATCGGGAGGTTGGCGTCGTGGAGCATGCGCTGGACGAACGGGTTCGCCAGCGTGTTGTCCCACCGGCAGCTGACCTCGATGCGATCGCCGGGCGACAGCGTCGGCAGCTCGGCGATCGGCGCGTCATAGATGTAGGTCCGCTGCCAGTCGAAGTTCCAGCCGCCGTTCGCGAGGCACTCCTCCTTGGGCTGGGTACCGCGCGCGGCCGGGCGGACGACCTTGCTCGAGATGTGCGTGCCGATCAGGTGCATGTGCGGGTTCGCCGAGAACAGCTGGAGCTCCTGCACGCCACCGAGGTCGGGGATCGTGACGGACATCCGCTCGGTGTGGTCCGCCGCGTTCGCGGGGATCAGGAACCGCGGGGTTCCGTTGTCGCCGGGGCCGGCCTCGAGCTGCGGCGCCTTGTCGGCGTTGCCGAACGCGGTGACGAAGTACATCTTCTGCGGCCACGTGTTCGAGATCCGCAGATCGATCTTCGTGAAGTCGATGTCGTTGGTGACGCCGGCCGGGTGGTAGTGGATCTGCATCACGAACTTCGCCTGCGGGAGGATCGGCACGGCGACCTCGGCGGAGGTCTCCATCGGCTGGTTCCCGGGCGTCCAGATGTTGACGATGAAGTCGCCGGGCGTCGCCTGATCGTCGCACGGGAACGGGATGCCGATGCCACGCTGCGCGACGAGTGCGTCAGCCGCGCCGGGCGTCGGACCCTCGTTGCGGATCTGCGTGATCACCGCGTGGTGGACGACGAGGTCGTTGCCGGGGCGGACCTGGAGGCCGGTCATCCACTGGACGTTCGGCGTGGAGTTCCCCGGATCGAGCACGAAGCACACGAACTGATCCCGCGTGCCGCTGGTGACGAAGCCCTGGACGGGCGCGAGCGTCTTGGTCACGCCCGGCAGACCGATGCTCGGCACCGGAGGGATCGCGGCCTCCGTCCCGCGCTCGTAGCCATCCTCGATCCACGCGTGGAGTGTGTTCTTCTCCGCATCGGTCAGGCGCGGATCATCGACCCAGCCGAACCGCGGCGTGCAGTCGGGCTCCTCGCGCGCATCGAACGGAGGCATCAGCCCCTTCTCGATGTAGTCGACCATGCGCAGCGAGTTCTCGACCACGGCGTCGTAGTCGGTCAGCGCGAACGGCGCGATGCCGTCCTCGGAGTGGCACGACATGCAGTGCTTCGCGACGATCGGGGCGACGTCGCCGAACCAGGTCGCGCGGGCGGCCGGCGGAGGCTCGGGCGGGTCGGTGGCATCGTTGCCACACGCGACGAGCCCGAGCAGCGGGACCACGGTCAGCACGAGCGATGAGCGCATGGGGCGGAACACGAGCAATGGCCGTACCGCGCCAAGTGCTGATTCCGGCGGCGAGATCACACGGAGCCCGTGGAGAAACCCCACGGTTTCACCGCCCACCGGTGTGGGGCTTTCCACCGGTCCCCTGCTGCGGCTCAGTCACACGCGCCGGACTGACACACACACGGCCCCGCGCACTGATTGACGATCGATCCGGTCGTGAAGAAGTCCCGGATCTGGCGGCGCGACGCCGCCTGGTTCCGGGTCAGGCTGTGCATCCCGCTGTCGGGCGCCGGGATGTTGGTGCGCGGGACGGGCGGGGCGCCGCCATCCATGATCACGAGCGCGCTGCCGGCGACCGGCGACGCGGCGACCGGGATCCCCCACGGCGTCTGCGGCGACGGACCGAGCACAGGGATCCCCATCGTGCGGGCCTGCCAGTAGCTGCCGAGGTTGGGGACCTGCTCGTCGCCGAGCGCGATCTGCATCAGCAGCTGCTTGGGCGGCACGTTCGTCGGTGCGCCGGCGAGCACGGTGTGCGCGATGCCCGAGCCCTCGACCTTGTCCCACCGCATCTGGAACAGGTTGATCGCGAGCGTGACATCGAGCGCATCGGGGTAGGCGCCTGCGAGGATCGTTCGGTATCTCGGCCAGTCATTCGACCGATCGAGCAGGAGCGAGTAGTTCGCGCCGCCGACGCCGAGTACCGCGCGCGTCACCGTCGGCTCGTAGGCCATCACCGCCGTCCCGAAGATCGCGCCCTGCGAGAGCCCGTAGTAGAAGACCCGCGTCGCGTCGACGAGCTTCCGGTTGCCCTGCGCGCCATCGACGAACAGCGTGTCCGCGAACGTCGTGCGCATCGCGGTGACGAGCGCGACGTGGTTGACGATCCCCTGGTGGAGGACCTCGAACACCTCGTCGGAGCGCGTGATCTCGTTGAGCGCGCCGGCGACCGCCGGGAGATCCATCGTCGACATGCCGCGCATGTCCGTGCCGACGAACACCATGCACAGGTCGGCGGCCGTCGTGCGTTGCGCACCACCGTCGGTCTCGCCCGCATCGCCCATCAGGCCGTGGCCGTAGATCACCATGCCGACCGGGACGAGCGACGTGTACGCGCAGGCCGGGACGATCGCGGTGAACGGGATCCGATAGAAGCCCTGCACCGCGGGGAGGCCGTCGGCGTCGCGCGCGATCTTCGTCCCGAACGTGTTCCTGCCGTTGTTGGTCAGCAGCAGCGGCGCTTCGACGGTGCCGGTGAGCTTGCGGCCGATCTGCAAGCCGTCCTCGGGCGTGTCGCTCGTGATCGTGTACTGCAGCGGATGCGTCGCCATCGCGGCGACCGCACGATCGCGTGCCGCGGTCATGTCGCGGCGGAGCCACGTATCGGAGGCGACCGTGAAGTCCCACGCGACGACGAGCTCGTCGGCAGGGAACCCGGCCGCGTCGAGAGCGTCGAGCACCTCGCCGAACCGCGGCCGCATGTCCTCGAGGAGCTCGTGATCCGTGCTCTTGCCGTCGCGCAGCGCCGCGAACCCGGGTGGGACCGCCAGGGCCTCGCCGTCGGCCGCGAGCACGCGGTCGGTGATCGCGACCGCGTAGCGATGGCCGCCGATCAGGCGCGCTGCGGGCCGCAGCAGCAACGCCTGCGCGTCGAGTCGCTCCGCCTGCGCGTCGACCTCGGCGAAGTGCGCGACGCGCTGGCCGGTCGTGAGGTCGAGGATCACCGTCGGGCTGTTTGCGGCGAGCGACAGATCGAAGTTGTCGACCGGCGGCAGGCCGTCGGGTGACACCCCACCAGGGAACGACATCACCATCGGGGCGGCGGGCGAGAACCCATCGGCGACGTTCCAGCCGCTCGGGTCGGTCGCGAGATCGTCGATGTTGACGGGCAGCGATCCCGCGCGGAGCGCGAGGCGGCGGCCCGTGGCGGTGCTCGGATCGTCGACCTCGAACGCCGAGCTCGGCCACGGCGTCATGCACGCGTTCGCGCCGAGCGGGTTGCAGTCCTCCTCGATCGGCAGCGAGGTATCGCCGCTGCACGCCGCCGCGAGCGCGGCGACGAGGCACGACCCGACCAGGGAGACGGCCCGCATCACCGGCACGCTACACGGTTTGGTCGACGATGGGCGAAGCGTCGTGCAACGCGCTATAACGCCTGCGTGCGCCACGCCGTCGTGCTCGCCCTGATCCTCCTCGTCGGCTGCGGGAACCCTGCGCGCAAGGGCCCCGAGGGTCCGACGGGGCGCGGCACGGGCAGTGGTTCGCAGGCCGGCTCCGGCGCGACCTCCGGCTCCGGCAGCGCCGCGGTCAGCGTGCGCGAGGTCGGCTGCCCGGCACCGACCTGTGCGTTCCACGCGGGCACGGGCGTGTACTTCACGTGCACGGGCACCGGCTCGGGGGCGTGCGTCCACTTCGGCCCGCCGTGCACGCCCGCCGATGCGTGCATGTACGACCCCGCCGCGCGTGCGTACAAGCAGTGCGCGAAGTCGAGCGAGGGCACGTGCGCGCAGTGGGGGCCGGCGTGCGCGCCCGCCAGCAAGTGCATGTTCGATCCGAAGGACGGCTATCACCGCCAGTGCGACGAGGTGTCGGCGGGCGCGTGCGTACGCTTCGGTGCGCTGTGCGCTCCGTAGCGCGCGCGTACGGTCACAGGTTGTCGCAGATCGTGCCGATGAACTTGTAGACGCCGAGCTCGTTGAAGATGATCGGCGAGTTGACGTCAAGGTCGAGCGAGATCAGCTCGGTCTTCCGGCTGCCCTTGACCCACTCGGTCGTGCGCTTGTCCTCGTCGTCGATCGTCTTGATCAGGCGCAGATCGCCGGTCTTGGTCGAGAACACCTGACCCGCGCTGTCGCTCGCGACATCGGTGAGGGCGAGCTGCTTCATGCCGCCCTTGCGGCCGACGAACACGCGATAGCCCTTGCCGCCGTGGAGCTGGGACAGCTTGTCGACGTAGTAGTAGACGCCGTTGTCGTCGCGCGCGAACAGGTGCGGGCGGCGGACCAGGCCAGGGCTGACGAACGTGAACTTGTCGAGCACGGCCTTCGCCTTGTCGCCGGTCTGCTCGGCCAGCACGAAGTCGTCCTGGCCGTCGCACGACTTGAAGTAGGTGCCGTCGGCCTTGCGGTCGATCGAGCCCGGCCGGAGCTGGGCGAGCCGCGGCGCCCACACGCTGATGCTCCAGGCATCGCCGTCCCGGGCGCTGCCGCGCGTGATCTGCTCGTAGAGGATCTTGCCCGTGCCGTACCAGGCCCGGTAGTCCAGGCCCTCCGTCCGGGGGAGGACGACGTAGGTCCCCCCCGCGGAGTCCTTGAGGACGAGGAGCTTGTCCTTGAACCCCTTGATCTCGACGGGGAGCGGCTTGGGCTCCTTGGGCTCGGCGAGGGCAGGTGCCGCGACGGAGGCCCCGAGAACACCCACGATGACCCAACCTCGTGCACGCATCGGTGTCTCATTATACGCTCGTGCGAATGGCGAATTCATCGGCCCGGTCCGCCATCGATGTGGGCTCGGTGATCGCCGACACCTACAAGATCGAGGCGTTGATCGGTCGCGGGGGGATGGGCGCGGTGTTCGTGGCGAGCCACAACCGGCTGCCCGGCAAGAAGGTCGCGATCAAGCTCCTGCACGCGGAGCTCCACGATCCGGACGTGATGCTGCGGTTCCGGCGCGAGGCGGAGATCGCATCGCGGCTCGGACACCCGAACATCGTCGCGGTCCACGACTTCAACATCACGCCCGATGGCACGCCGTACCTCGTGCTCGAGTTCCTCGAAGGTCAGACCCTCGCGCAGAAGATCAAGGACGGCCCGATCCCTCTCGACCAGGTGCTGTCGATCGTGCGCCAGGTCGGCTCCGCGCTCGCGGCCGCGCATCGCGAGGGCATCGTCCATCGCGACCTCAAGCCCCAGAACATCTTCTTGATCCCGACCGAGGTCGACGGCCGCATGGTCGAGATCGCGAAGGTCCTCGATTTCGGGATCTCGAAGATCGTCGGCTCGCAGACCGTCAAGACGCAGGAGAGCACGCTGCTCGGCACGCCGCAGTACATGGCGCCCGAGCAGGCGACCGGGCAGCACGACGCGGTCGATCAGCGCACCGACGTGTTCGCGCTCGGGGCGATCGTCTACGAGATGCTCAACGGGCACCCGGCGTTCTCGGGTGCATCGATCCCCGAGGTCGTGTTCAAGGTCGTCTACGAGCAGCCGGCGCCGATGAACCCGTCGGTTCCGACGACGATCGCTGACGCGATCAAGCAGGCGATGTCCAAGCCCGCGGACGATCGGTTCCCGTCGGTGAGCGGCTTCGTCGAAGCGCTGACCGGGATGCCGCTCGCGAACTTCAGGCCGTCGCTGAGCTCGATGCCCGAGGTCGGGTTCGCGACCGGAAGCAAGCGCGTCTCCAATCAGGAGGCGCTCGCGAACACGATGGGCTCGGGCGACTTCACGCCGCCGCCCAAGGCCGCGCTCGCTCCGGGCTCCGTGGTCCGCGCGTCGTCGCCGACGGTCGAGTCGCAGTCGCGACCGATCGACGTCGGCTCCGCACCGACGAGCGCCGCGCACGCGGCCCCGCCGACGAAGAAGCCGCTCGTGCTGGTCGCGGCCGTGTTCGCCGCCGCCATCGCGACCGCGGTCGTGATGTTCTTCGTGATGCGTGGCCCCGCGGACAAGCCGCGGCCCGGCGGGTCCGAGGTCGCGGTCGAGAAGGCTGGCCCCGCGACGCCGACCTCCGAACTGGTCGCGAGCGCCGTGGGCTCGAATGCGGGCGCCGTGGGCTCGACCGCCGCAGGCACGACGCCGGGCTCGGATGCGGCGGGCTCGGACGCCGCCGGCTCGAACGCGAGCAAGCCCACCACGACCAAGCCCACCCGACCCGGCAAGCCCGACACGACGAAGCAGAAGCCGGTCGAGACCGCTGCTGCCGAACCGCTCCCCGCTGGCGCCGACGATCCGACCACGCAAGAAGCGCTCGCCCGCGCCGAGGCCGCCCTCGCGAGCGGCGACTTCGGCGAGGCCCGGCGACTCGCGTCCGCGATCATCAACAGCCCGGATGCCAGGCCAGGCGCGCAGGCTAGGGCCTACGGGATCAAGGGCGTGGTCGCGTGCAAGAAGCACCGCGATCCCGAGATGGCGGGCGCCGTGCTCCGCCAGATGGGGCGCGCCCGGATCCATCGCCTGCGCATCATCAAGGCGTGCAAGGACGTCGGCGTCGTCCTCGATCAGCGCTGAGCATCAGTGCGAGAGCACGAGCACGCGACGACTCGCCGTCGCGCTCGCCACGGTGAAGTCGACGAAGCTCCCCGCCGGCACTCTCGTCGGCGCGCCCGCGACGAAGCGGCCGCCGCCGAGCACGATCCCCTCGCGGTCGTGCGGCGCGGCGCTGCACCCGAGGCTAACCTCGACGGGACGGTCGTCGATCGCGACGATCCGTTCACCCGGTGCGAGGCGGATCAGCTCGGCGACGTCTCGCAGCTCGCGCCGTTCGCCGTCCGGCAGCGCCGCGAGATCGATGATCGAGACCGCGTTGGCGATCGAATGGGGCCGTGCCGCGGCGGCCGGGATCTGTGGCGCCGCGCCACCGTGGCGCTCGCTGCGATCGACGAGAATCAGCAGCGTCCACACGCATACACCGAGGAGACCGACCGTCAGCGACCGGAGCAGGAGCATCCGGCCACCGGATGCAACGATCCGGCCACCACCGTGCGATGGGGCGACGCGGTGTTAGCGGCGGCGCGCAGTGCCCGGGTTGCCACGATGGCAGGCCGGGCGGCGCCGGCGTGTCACTTCTTCATCTGCTGCGCGAGGTAGTTCTGCTCGCCGACTTGGCGGATCAGCTCGAGCTGGGTCTCGAGCCAATCGGTGTGCTGCTCCTCGCCGACGAGGATCTTGCTCATCAGGTCCTCGGTCGCGTTGTCGCCGGTCTTGCGCGAGACCTCGATCGCCTGGTTGAGGAACTGGATCGCGGAGTACTCGACCTGGAGGTCGCTCTCGAGCTGTTCCTTGACGGTCTCGCCGACCCGCAGCTTGTGATAGCGCTGCAGGTTCGGGACCCCTTCGAGGAACAGGATCCGGCTGATCACCAGATCCGCGTGGCGCATCTCGTCGATCGACTCCTCGCGAACCTTCGCGGCGAGCCGCTCGTAACCCCAGTTCTCACACATCTTCGCGTGGATGAAATACTGGTTGATCGCCGTCAGCTCGTTGGTGAGCAGCTGGTTGAGGAGCGACAGCACCTCTTCATTGCCCTTCATGACGCCTCGCTGATCCTGGGGTCCACGGAGCGCGCCACGAACGAGTGTGGCGGCGCTTAGGTCCGCGACCTTACCGAGACGAGGTCGTTCGCACAATCGCGGCCGCAGCTGTTCGCGCCCTTGGCATGGAGGCGATCCCGCAGCTCGTCAACGCACGCGCCGCAACCGGTGCCCGCGCCGCAGCGCCGCCCGATCTCCTGCACCGTGCGCGCGCCGTCGTCGATGACCGCATCGAGGTCACGGTCCGAGGTCGGGTGGCACAGGCAGACGATCACGAGTTCGACATTGATAATGCTTTTCAAATCCAAGTCCGTCAAGACGCATTCGCGAGCTCCGTGATCCAGCTTCAGGTCGCGACGCAACGGGCTGTGATCGCTAGTCAAAGTCGATAGCTTGCCACCTCGGCTCATCCCCTCGATCCTGCCGATCATGAAGATCCTGTCGATCGCGCTCGCGATCGCGCTCCTCGCCTGCGGCAAGGGCAAGGAGGCCACGCCCGCGCCACCTCCACCCGATGATGGCGTCCGGGTGCTCGTGGCGGGCTCCGAGCCACGGCAGCTGCTGCGCTATCACGTCGCGAAGGGCACGACGAACCAGATCGAGCTCGCGCTCGACGTCGACATCGATGCAGCCGGGCAGGGGAGCGCGCTGCCAACGTTCGTGATGACGAGCGAGATGGTCGCCGACGAGGTGATGCCCGACGGTTCGGTCACCGTGCGGACGACGATCTCCGACGTCAGCGCGCGCGATCGCGGCGGCGCCGCGGTCACCGCCGAGCAGCTGACGGAGCAGACCCAGGTGATGCGCGGCCTCGTCCTGCGCGGGACGCTCGCGCCCGAGGGCATGTTGCGCGACACCAAGGTCGAGACCGCGAGCAAGGTCCTCCCGCCGGGGATCGCCGCGCAGCTCGATACCCTGACCAAGAGCTTCGAGCAGGTCGCGATGCCCCTGCCGCGGACGCCGGTCGGCGTCGGCGCGTCGTGGATGCACACGCGCACGATCGCGCAGAGCGGCATGACGATGCTGACCACGACGACCGTCAAGCTGACCGCGATCGCCGGCGACCAGCTGACGTTCGAGAGCGCGACCGTCGTCAGCGGCACGGATCAGTCGGTGACCCAGAACGGGACGACGATCAAGCTCTCGAACATCTCGGGCTCCGGCTCGGGCAAGGGCACCGTCGATCTGTCGCGGATGATGATGAGCGGCGAGCTGGTCGCCGAGTTCGGCAGCGACATGAGCGCGGATGGCGAGACCACGCGGATGTCCATGAAGATGGTCACGCGGCTGTCGCCGGCGAAGGCGGCGCCAGCGGAGCCGGCGCCGCCACGGGAGACCCTGCCGACCTCGCCCTGACGCCCTTGAAAGCGCGCGGCTGATCGCGTCTGCTCCCCGCATGAAGCTCAACGGCTCGGTCGTCCTCGTCACGGGTGGTGCCTCCGGTCTCGGCGCGGCGACGGTCCGCCGGCTCGTCGCCGGAGGTGCGAAGGCGGTGATCGTCGATCGCGATGAAGCGCGCGGCCAGGCGCTCGCGACCGAGCTCGGCCAGGTCTTCGCGAAGGCCGACGTCACCGATGCCGCGCAGGTCGAGGCCGCGATCGCCCAGGCGACCACACTGGGCCCGCTGCGGGTCGCGGTGTCGTGTGCCGGTGTCGGCTGGGCGTCGCGCACGCTCGACAAGACCGGCAAGCCGCACGACCTCGAGCTGTTCAAGACCGTGGTCGGCGTCAACCTCGTCGGGACGTTCAACGTGCTCCGCCTCGCGGCAGCAGCGATCGCGAAGTCCGAGCCGGGGGAGCACGGCGAGCGCGGCGTGATCGTCAACACCGCGTCGGTCGCCGCGTTCGATGGCCAGATCGGTCAGATCGCGTACGCCGCATCGAAGGCGGGGGTCGTGGGGATGACGCTCCCCGCGGCGCGCGACCTCGCGCCCGCCGGGATCCGCGTGGTCACGATCGCACCCGGTATCTTCGACACGCCGATGCTGGGCGCTCTCCCCGAGGACAAGCGCGCCGCGCTCGCGACCGACGTCGTGTTCCCCAAGCGGCTCGGTGATCCGGCGGAGTACGGCGCGATGGTCGCGGCGATCGTCGAGAACGGCTACCTCAACGGCGAGACGATCCGGCTCGACGGCGCGCTGCGGATGCCGCCGAAGTGATCTAGGCCTTGGGGATCAGCTCGCTCGGGATCGTGTTCGGCATCTCCGGCACCTTGCCCTCGTAGAGCCACGAGTACGTGAAGAACGTGCCGAGCACGCGCTTGGAGTAGTTGCGCGCCTGATCATCGACGATCGCCTCGATGAACTCGTCGCCCGCCATCGTGCCGCGCGCCTTGAGCATGCGGTTCACCGCGCCGGGGCCCGCGTTATAGCTCGGCGGCACGAGCAGGACGAAGCCCTTGTTCCGCGCGAACAGGTTGCCGAGGAACCGGCTGCCGACGGTCACGTTCTTCTCGGGGTCGAACATGTTCTCGCGCGTCGGCGCGATGCCCGTGCCCTTGGCGAAGTCCTTGGCGGTCGGCGGGATCATCTGCGTCAGGCCCCACGCGTTCGCGTACGACTCGGTGCGCGGATCGAACGCGCTCTCCTCGCGCACGATGCCGATCTGCATCGCGAACGGCACGTTGTTGGTCCTGGCGTGGCGCGCGAGCAGCTCCTCGTACGCCCGGGGATACGCGATCAGCCAGCGCGCGCGGTTCGCGCCGGTCGGCCACTGCTTGCGGTAGTCGAGGATGTGCCAGCGCGTCGGCCAGTGCGACGTCGCGTAGCGTCCGGCGCGGTCGTAGAGATACGCCATCGCCCACAGCTTCTCGACGAGCTCGGGGTCATCGACCCGCTTCTTGCCGGGCGGCGCGGTCAGGCCGAGCTTGCGCAGCTCCTCGGCGGCCGGATCGCCGAGCCCGAGGCGGAGCAGCTCCATCGCGCGCGCGAACCCCGGCGAGCCCCACTCGATGCGCGGCTTGAACGTGAACGCGGGCGCGGCCGGATCGAAGTCCTTCGGGTTCGCGGATAGCTCCGCGATCAGCTTCTCGTAGCGCTTCGGCGAGGTCTCGCGGATCCGGTTCAGCCCCTGCAGCGCGTAGTACGCGACGGGGTATTGCTTGACGCCCGCCTCCCACGACGCGAGCGCGAGCCCCTGCTTGCCCGTCGCCAGGTACGCGCGTCCGAGCCAGTACTGCGCCTGGCCCTCGCCGAAGTAGTTGTCGTCGTGCGGGACGAGCTCGATCTGCTTCTTCCACCACTTGATCGCGTCGGCGTACTTCTTGTCCTTCCACGCGCGCCAGCCGAGTCGCCACATCGCCTCGGCGACGTTGTCGCCGGTCGGGAACCGGATCGGCAGCGACGCCAGCGTCTCCTCGATCTTCTTGCCGTCGTTCAGGCTCGTCCACTCCTCGGCCTCGCGCAGGAGCGCGTCGTCGGAGTAGCTGTGGTTCGGATCGATCTTCTGTGCGGCCTGATACTTCGTCGCCGCGAGCTGGTGCTGGCCGACGAACGCGTACGAGCGGCCCGCCTGATAGATGCTCTTGATCTCGAGGTCGACGTTCGCCGCGGCCTTGCACGCGAGCGCGGCGCTGTCGAACATCGACGCGGCGCCCTTGCGATCGCGCGCCTTGAACCGGCTCTGCGCCTGGTGATAGGCGGCGATGCACCGGTCGGGGACGCTGATCGCCGGATCCGCGAGCGCCGCGGTGAAGGCCGCCTCGGACTCGGGGTTGCGCATCCCGTCGAACAGCTCCATGCCGCGCGCGAGGTGCTCGGCCGCGGTGTACGTGATCGTCTGGCCGAGCGCGGTCAGCCGCGCGCTCGCCTGGGTCGCCCACGACGACAGCGGCTCGTCGACGGTGATCTTGCGGTAGAGGTCGACCGCCTCGGCTGGCAGCTGCTGGGTCGTCCCCTCGAGGGCCGCGGCGAGGCGGAACCGGGCCTCCGAGCGGCGCGGGCCGTTCGGACGACGGGTCAGGTAGTCGCGGTAGTGCGCGGCGATCGTGGCCGCATCACCGCTACCTCGCAGCACGTCGCCGACGAGCAGCTCGGCCTCGGGGCCGACGATCGAGTCGCCAGCGACGCTCTTCGCGACGGCGAGCGCCTCGGTGCTCTGCTTCGCGAAGTAGAGGGCGCGCGCGGCCTGGTAGCCGAGGTAGTCGCCGAGGAGGGGCAGTCCCTTGCGCGCGGCGAGCAGCTGGTGGGCAGCGTCGGGCCAGCTCCCGAGCTCGGCGTTGCACAGGCCGAGCATCAGCTCGAGGCGCGCGGCGTCGTCGCCGGTCGCGGTCTTGCGCGCGGCCTCGAACGCGGTGCGCGCGTCCGTCCAGTGCTGCGCGGCGAACGCGGTCGCACCGACCGCGGCGTCCCCGGTCTTGAAGTACGGCATCGCCATCGCCTCGGACAGCGGCGCGATCACCGCGGGCGTCGCGACCGGCGGCGTGGCCGGCGGGGGCGGCGGGGCATCGCCGGCGGCCACGGGAGGCGAGGCCGGGACCTTGGGGTGCAGCGTCGCCTGGCGGTGGGCATCGTCGCCCGAGCAAGCCACGACCAGGAGCACGACGCAGAGCCTTTGCATGCTTGACCCTAGCAACGCCGATCACCGAGGACAAATTCCTCCGGGTCGGCGCGGGCGATCAGGGGAGCGTCAGGCGGGCGACCCGGTTGCGACCCGCGTCCTTGGCCCGATACAGGGCCCTGTCGGCGGACTCGATCAGGGCCTCGATCGTCTCGGCGTTCGACGTCGGGTACTCGGCCGCGCCAAACGACGCGGTCGCCCGCAGCTCGAGATCGCCGTGGATGGTCACCGTGGACTCGATCAGGCGGCGGAGGCGATCCGCGAGGTGGAGCGCTGGCTCGAGCGGGATCGCGCGCAGGATGATCGCGATCTCCTCGCCCCCGAACCGCGCGACGACGTCCTCGTTGCGCACGGCCTTGACCAGGGCGTTCGACAGGTTGATCAGGACGGCATCGCCGGCGAGGTGGCCGTGGGTGTCGTTGATCCGCTTGAAGTGATCGAGATCGAGCAAGAGCAGCGATAGCGACGCGGTGTGCCGGCGCGCGAACTTGAGCTCGCTATCGAGCCGATCGAGGAAGTAGCGCTTGTTGAACAGCCGGGTCAGCGGATCGCGCAGCGCGGACGACATCAGGTTCTCGTGGAACGTCTCGTCGAGGTCGTCGTGATACGCGAACCGCAGCACCGTGGTGCGCCCGACCTGGAGCTTGTCGCCGTCGGTGAGGGCGACGGGCGTGTCGATCTTGTGACCGTTGACGTACGTGCCGTTGCGGCTCTCGAGATCGTCGACCCAGACCTGGTTGCCTTCGAAGCGCAGCCGCGCGTGGTGGCGCGACACGCCGTCATCGACCAGGCGGATCTCCGCATTGGGAGCTCGACCGAGCACGGTGTTGCCGCGCGGGATCTTGAACATCTGGCCACTCGCGGCCCCGGTCAGCACGGTGACGCACGGACGCTTCTTCCCGTCCGTGATGCCGGCGAGCTCCTCGATGTCGATGCCGGCCGAGGTCGTATCTTCGTCCCAGTCGTCGGCCACGTCGGTATGGTAGCGCACCTCCGCGCCTTGGGAATCAGGCCTGGGACGCGAACCAGGCGGCGATCGCGTCGAGGCGGGCCCCGCGTGCGCCGAGGCTCGCGGCGATCGTCCGCGCGTCCTCGCCGAGGACGCGCATCCGTTCGGTCGCCGCGGCGGCGAGCTCCTCGAACTCGTGATCGTCGCGGTCGTCGGCGTGCTGGAAGGCGATGCCGATCGACAGGCCGTAGCGTCCGAGGGCGGCGCACGTCGCGGCCGGTGCACCCGCGGCGATCGCGCCGAGCTCCGCGGCGGCGGCGAACAGCGCACCGGTCTTCGCCGCATGGAGGCGCTCGACCGCGGCGATCGTCCCCAGCGAGTCCGGCGATGCGGTCAGATCGATCGCTTGCCCGCCGAGCAGCTCGGCGGCGCCGGCGCGGCGCGCGAGCACGGTGACCGCGGCACCGGCGTACGGTCCGAGCTCGGCGAGGGCGGCGAACGCGGCGGTGAGCAGGCCGTCCCCGGCGAGGATCGCGATCCCCTCGCCGAAGGCGATGTGCACCGTCGGGCGGCCACGGCGCTCGTCGTCGTCGTCCATCGCGGGCAGATCGTCGTGGACCAGCGTGTACGCGTGCAGCATCTCGATCGCCGCGGCGGCGGGCAGCGCGGCGGCATGCGATCCGCCGCAGGCCTCGGCGGCGGCGAGCAGCACCGCGGGACGCAGGCGCTTGCCCGGTCCGGTCGCGGCGTAGTGCATCGCCTCGATCAGCCGGCCGGGATCGTCGGCCGGTGGCGTGAGCCGGCGTGCGAGCTCGCCGTCGACGAGCCGGCGCACGTCCTCGAAGAACGCGAGCAGCTCGGGGGGCGCCTTGGAGGGCGCGAGGGTCGCCATGTCAGCCCGCCGGGTCGCGCTCGTTGATCTCGAAGGGCACGATCTCGGGTTGGCCGGAGGTGGTGACGAGGATCTCGATGCGCTTCTCCGCGGTCACCAGCAGCTGCTGGCCCTTGCGCGCGAGCGCGACGCCCTCTTCGTAGACCGCGAGCGACTGTTCGAGCGACAGCTCGCCGGACTCGAGGCGCGAGACCACCTCGCGCAGCCGTGCGAGGATCTGGTCGAAGCCGAGATCGGGGGCGTCCGCCATCGCGCGACGACCTTAGCCGAACACGAACTGAAATGTCACCTCCTCGAGATCGCTTGACGCCCCGCCCACTTGCGAGGAAGCTGAAAGCGCGATGAGCGAACGAGCGGACTTCCGGCCGGATGATACGGGCGAGCTCAAGGAGCGGTGGCGGGCGTACATCCAGGACCGTCGGCTCAACATCACGGCGCAGCGCGAGGCGATCGTCGAGATGTTCCTGCGCACGCGCGATCACGTGTCGATCGACGAGCTCCTGAACAAGGTCCGCAAGCGCCAGCCACGCGTCGGCTACGCCACCGTCTACCGCACGCTCAAGCTTCTGGTCGACAGCGGTCTCGCGGTCGAGCGCCAGTTCGGCGACGGTCAGGCGCGCTACGAGGTCGTCGGCGATCACCACGATCACCTGATCTGCGTGAAGTGCGGGCTGATCCTCGAGTTCGAGGACGAGGAGATCGAGCGCCTCCAGGAGCGGATCGCGGCGCGCCTCGGCGGGTTCACGGTGCTCCGCCACCGCCACGAGCTCTACGGGCTGTGCCCGAAGGCCGCGGGCGACGCCGGCGGCGCATGCCCGCGCGACCAGGCCAAGCGCGGCTCCTGAGCGCCCGAGATCACGGTCGTTCGCCTGGGATGACGCGCCGTCACGTTTTTCCTTTGGGCGCAGGGGGCCGCACGGCATAGTCCCCGCCGCCATGAGCAAGCCGTACCGCCTCGTGGCGTCGATCGTCGTCCTCGCTGCCCTCCTCGTCGGATGCGGCGGCGACAATGGAGGCTCCGGCGATGACGGTCCGCCCGTCGACGCGCGCCCCGACGCCGACACCATGGGTTGCTCGCCGATGTCACCACGCTCGGTGGCGCCCGAGACGTTCGTCGGCCCGACCGGGCTGCAGGCGCGGTTGACCGCGCTGATCGACGGCGCGACGCAGACGCTCGATATCCACATGTACCTGTGGACCGTGCGCGCGCTCGCCGATCGCGTCGTCGCCGCCAAGCAGCGCGGCGTCGCGGTCCGCGTGATCCTCGACCCGGACTCGCCGGGCAACGACGCCGTTCGTCCGACGCTGACGAACGCCAACGTGCCGACCCGCGACGCGACGCCGCTGTATTCGTTCTCGCACGCCAAGTACATGGTGATCGACGGTGATCGCGTCGTGATCATGTCGATGAACTTCAACGTCGATGCGATGAGCCGCGAGCGCAACTACGGCATGGTCGATCGCGATCCCAAGGACGTCGCCGACCTCGAGAAGGTGTTCGCGATGGACTGGGCGTCCGCCGGCAGTGAGCCCGCGCAGCCCGCCGACCTCGCGTGCACGCGCCTGATCATCTCGCCGAACAATGCGAAGGCGCGGATCGTCGAGTTGATCGAGAGCGCGACCACGACCCTCGAGGTCGAGGTCATGTACCTGTCCGAGGACACGGTCCGGCTTGCGATCGGCGCGGCGAAGACGCGCGGCGTCGACGTCCGCGTGATCCTCAGCGAGAGCAATGACGTGTCGATCCCGTACCTGCGCGGCCTCGGCATCCCGGTGGGGATCGCGAACGGGTTCTTCCTGCACGCGAAGCTGATCGTCGCCGACGGTGTCGTGTTTGTCGGCTCGGAGAACATGTCGCTCACGTCATTGACCAAGAACCGCGAGGTCGGCGCCCTGGTGTTCGAGCCCGCGGCCGCCGCGGTGATCACGACCCAGTTCGAGATGGACTGGTCCGGCGCGTCTCCGAACTGATTCGTGCGACGATAGTCCTCCGGAAGACATGTCGGTCGTGAAGATGGTCGTGTCGGCGATGACCGACGTGGGGCGGTCGCGGACGACCAACGAGGACGCGTTCGCGATCACCGATCTCGCGAGTGGCAAGACCCTCGAGGCCGCCGGCACCGACACCGCGATCGACATCCAGGAGCGCGGCGTCCTGCTCGCGCTGTCCGACGGCATGGGCGGCGCGCAGGCCGGCGAGGTCGCGAGCGCGCTCGTCCTCGAGTCGCTGCAGCGCGCGATGGCGCGCGACGCGCGCGGGGCGATCCACGAGCAGCTCGAGTCGGCGGTCCAGCGCGCGAACCGCAACGTCTTCGAGGAGGCAAAGACCGAGAACAAGCACGGCATGGGCGCGACGCTGACCGCGCTGTTCGTGCACGGCGACGAGGCGTACATCGCCGAGGTCGGTGACTCGCGCGCGTATCTCCTGCGCAAGGGCCGGCTCCGCCAGATCACCCGCGACCAGAGCCTCGTGCAGATGCTCGTCGATCAGGGCGTGATGTCTCCCGAGGAGGCGCGCAGCTCGCCGAGCAAGAATGTCATCCTCCAGGCGATGGGCCTGCGCCGCGACGTGCGCGTGGCGATCGCGCGGCTACGGCTGCGGCGCGGCGATCGGTTCGTGCTGTGCTCCGACGGCGTCTCGAACCCGGTGTCCGACGCCGAGCTCCAGCAGATCGTGACGCAGAGCGATCCGCGCGCGGCGTGCCAGACGATGATCGCGCTCGCCAACGAGCGCGGCGGCGAGGACAACCAGACCGCGATCGTCGCCGACCTCACCGGCGAGGGGCTCCCGCTCCCCGACGAGTTCGAGACCGTGACCGAGACCTACGAGGTGCTCAAGACGTTCGAGCCGTTGCACCGCGGCAAGGCGATCACCGCCGATGTCGCCGAAGCCGCGGCGAAGGCGGTGCGCGCGCGCTCGTCGAGCAAGGGCCCGCCGCTCGATGCAAAGCCGACGGCCCGGGTCGAGAAGGCCGACACCGAACCGGCGCCGGCCTCCGACGCCGGCGTGCAGAGGACGGCCGAGCTCGCCGGGGGCCAGGCCGAGGCCGTCCGGGCCACGATCGAACCTGCAGCGCCGTCGGCGGCCCCGCCATCCGCGGCCTTGTCGCTGCCGTCGGTGGCCGGATCGCCGGCTGCCGTCTCCGACGAGCTCTCGCAGCCAGCGACCTCCGAGCCCGCCACGGAGCCCGCGCGGCCGCCGCGCGCGCGGAGCTCGACGCTGCCACCCGCGCCCGCGTCGTCGCGCGCGCTCGTGATCGCGATCGGCGTCGTCGCGGTGATCGTCGCGCTGGTGCTGATCGCGCTGCTGCGCTGAGGCATAGTCGGGCCATGATCCGATCCGGGTGGGTGTGTGTCCTCGTGGCGATCCTTGCACCCGGCGCGGCGCGCGCCGACGAGCCGACCGCCAAGGAGCTCGCGGCGTGCCACAAGAAGAAGCAGGGCAAGGTCTGCCTCGAGCTCGGCAAGCGCTACGTCAATGGCACCGGCGTCACCGCGGATCCGATCAAGGCGCTCGAGCACTACCGGAAGGCGTGTGACCTCAAGGTCGCCCTCGGCTGCGGCTACGCCGGCACGATGGTGACGACCGGCGAGGGCACCGCGAAGGACGAGAAGGCCGGGTACGCCCTGCGCGAGAAGGCGTGCAAGCTCGGCGAGGGGATGTCGTGCAACGACCTCGGCGTCGCGTGGTCCGAGAACAAGAACGGAGCGACCGACGTCGACCACGCCAAGGCGAAGAAGTTCTACGAGCAGGCCTGCAAGCTCAAGGACGCGCTCGGCTGCTTCAACCTCGGCAACATCTACCGCACGGGCGAGGGGATGGCCGCCGATCCGAAGCAGGCCGTCGTGTACTTCCAGAAGTCCTGCGACGTCGGCGGCGCGAAGGGCTGCACCGAGCTCGGCATCATGTACTACGAGGGCAAGGCCGTGCCGCGCGACGTGCCCAAGGCGATCGCGCTGCTCGAGCGGTCGTGCAAGCTCGGCAGCGAGGTCGGCTGCAAGAACGTCGAGCTCCTCAAGAAGGCCGCGGCCAAGCAGCCGTAGCCGGGAGGGCTCGCTACAGCTTCTTGATGCGCTCGATCTCGCCGTTCTCGGAGAGCGGCAAGAAGTGCATCACGCAGCGACCGGGCTCGCTCGGCATCAGCGCCGCGGCCCACAGGAACGAGTTCTTCCAGTAGGCGCGCGTCGACTTCGTCTCGATCGGCGGGCCGAACGCGGCGCGCATCCAGCGATCGACCTCGTCCTCGACGCAGCCGCGCACCTTGAGCTGGATCTCGATCAGCTTGGCGTCGGGCTCGGTCCCGAGGAAGTAGAGGTCGACCTCGGCGACCCGCTTGCCGACCTTGTACGGCGGCTGCGCGAAGCACCACGTCGCCTTGCGACCGTCGCTGAGATCGGTCGGCTGGCACACGCCGTCGCGCGCGTCCTTGAGCGTCGACCGGGTGAACCGCCACTTGCCGACGCCGGCGAACTCCGCCTTCTTGGACTCGCACGCCCCGAGCCCCAGGGCGAGGACGACCGCGAGGACGACGGACGCCCTCACGCGGCGAGGCTCCCGGTGAGGATGGTAGGGGCGGAGACGCGCACGTCGCCCAGTGTGCCACGCCCGGCGAGGGTCAGCGACCCGTAGTTCACGGCGTCACGCCGCGAGACACTGCAGGAGCAGCGTCGTGACGTTGTCGGTGCCGCCGTTGCGGTTGGCCGCATCGACGAGCTCGGCGACCGCGCGCTCGAGGCTCTTCGCGTTCGAGGCGATCTGGCCGATCTGCTCGTCGACGACCATGCCCGAGAGGCCGTCGGAGCACAGGATGTAGACGTCCCCGCTCTTGATCTGGTGGCTGCGGATGTCGACCTGGACGGTCTCGCGCATGCCGAGGGCGCGCGTGATCACGTTCTTGTGG
>Ga0102851_10000120_pt1 | contig 32659 bp, 33 predicted proteins | sample Mud3Dept3metaG_FD_79558 | JGI IMG/M metagenome (GOLD analysis project Ga0102851, IMG submission 79558) | Freshwater wetland microbial communities from Ohio, USA, analyzing the effect of biotic and abiotic controls - Mud 3 Core 4 Depth 3... | ecosystem: Environmental > Aquatic > Freshwater >... | reverse complement strand
AACTGCGTAGTCATCGTGCATTGTATTTACAGGAGCACCTGCATTACGAACTTTTCCATATTCAGATCCGTTCATAGGACTCATAAAAATATCCATACCGCCAAGACCAAAATGTCCGTCAGATGTAAAAATTAATATACTGTTAGTTTCTTCGTAGAAAGGAAATAACTCATCACCTTCAGTATTTATTTTATTTCCAAGATTTTCCGGTTTTCCCCATGCACCATTTTCATCTTTAGTAGTTTTATAGATATCAGATCCACCACAACCACCGGGCATGTTACTCACAAAATACATTGTACTTCCATCAGCTGTTAAAAACGGATGTCCGACTGAATACTCAGGATTGTTATAAATGAAAGCTTCTTCTTTCGACCATTTTCCATCAGTATAAGTGCTGAAATAAATTTGTAATTCAACTACTTTATCTTTTGTTCTGTCTTTTGCATTATTGCGTGTAAAGGCCATAAATGTTGCATCATTACTAAAGCTGGCAGGTCCATCGTGCATTTTTCCATTCATTTTTTTACTGAAAATTTCCTGGTTTTTCAATTGTCCTGCTTCAGATTCTGCAACATACATATCCAAAAATGGTTTACCATTTCCGTTATATGTTCTTTTAATCATTCTGACTCTTGAAGATGTAGATGAATATACAACGCTTTGTTGATAATAGCATGTAGCAAAATCCTGTTCTTCCGTGTTAATATCAAGACTTTTAACTTCATTATTTGCGTTATGTGAAGACATCGCATTTAACTCAGATTTATTAGCCGCATAACTTTGTGAGCGTAAATCAGCCGGAGCTAGTGCCTGGAATTTATTCATCCAAATTGCAGACTCATCGTATTTACCTAATGATTTTAAAACCATCGCGTAATTATAAAAATCTTCCGTGATCACTCCTTCTGAATCCGCAACAATTTCTGCATAAGTATCAGCTGCAAGTACGTTCTGGTTAGTCATGCGATATGCCTCAGCCAATTTGCGTCTGCCATCAATGGTTAACTCATCTGCTTTTGTATAAGAGTCAATTGCTTTGAGATAATCATATCTGAAAATTTGTTTGTCTCCTCTTAGTTCTTTACCTTCTTTAATTTCCTGCGCATTTAGGTTGGCGCCAATCCCGATCAATAATGACAGGGCTATAAATAACTTTTTCATATTTTTTTATTTTATCATGAAGCGATCTTAGATCTCCTTCAATGGGTTAATTTTTTTTGATCGAAGTAATTGCTCCGATGATTATTTTTTTTATTGACTAAAAATATCTTGGTGAATGAATTTGTTTTTTACTTGAAAAAATAAAATCATAACGCAAAAGTATTTCATGACTTCCCTGGTTGTATCTGAAAGTTCTGATACCATAAGACCAGTCGAATGAATAACCAACGTGCAATTGCTGCGTGATATCAAATCCAACCAAAACACCTAAAGCATCACCAGTCCGGAACATTGCTCCGACCAATAATTTTTTCATGATGATAAATGAAGCAGTAATATCAGCTTCAACAGGTGCGCCTGCAGTTACCTTAAGGAGTCCTGTTGGTTTAAAAGCAAGTTTTTCTGTAAGATTAAAAACAGCACCAGCGATTAAAAAATAATGTCTCTGTTCTTTTGCGATCAAAGTATTTCCACCTGTAACGTCAACAACAGAAATATTATTTTGCAATAAATTCGGTGCAGAAATTCCAGCGTAAAAACGTTCTCTTGAATAATACGCACCGAATCCAAAATTTGGTGTGATCTTATTTGAAATATTAGTTTGAAAAACGGGATCAACCTGCTCATCTAATACAAGCGTATTTAAATTAGCCTGGAACATATTTATTCCTGCACTAACACCGAAAGCTAATTTCGATTTTTCATTCAGTTTTACTTTATAAGCAAAATTGAAAAAAGCAGATGTATTATTTGTAGGACCTATTTTATCATTTGATAAAGAAATTCCCATTCCGATATTTTCATTGATTAACGGCGAATGCGCGGTAACAGTCTGAGTAATCGGCGCACCGTTAAAATCAACCCATTGTGAGCGATGAAGCGCTGTTATTGTTAAAGCATCTCTGCTACCTGCATAAGCGGGATTTACTGTAAGCGTGTTATACATGTAATGTGTAAACATTGGCGCTTGCTGAGAGTGACCAGTTAAACTGCCTAAGGCAAGAACCAATCCAAGTGTTATTTTTTTTAGTGTTTTCATATTTTTAGTTATTTATCCGATAAGTGTTTAGCTTTTCGTTTTAAAGGTTATGCTGTGCGCCTGTTGGCGGATCAGCATCTGCCTGTATTTATTTATTTTTTTAGTTAAGCTGCTTTTTTTCGCCACTCAGCGCGAGCAACACTTTCTAACCGACCGTTATTCTGACCGAATAAATAATGTTACCCACCCAATGCGCCAAGCAGCTATTTTTATTTATTAAGGTAAATTGTTCCTTTAATCATTTCTGAACCATCACCCAAATCAATCAGGTAGAAATAAGTACCAACCGGTACTTCATCAGCTCCAAAAGTCAGACCCATTGATGCAGTTCCGTTCCAATCATTATTGTAAGGATTTGCTTCAAAGATTTTATTTCCCCAACGATTAAAAATCATGATAGAAAGTGCAGGATAATTGTCAATTCCAGTGATAATAAAATTATCATTGATACCGTCACCATTCGGAGAAAATCCTTCAGGAATTGAAAACTCAGTTGAATCACAATCATTAACACTGACATAAACTACTGAAGGTATTGAAGAACAACCACCGTTAGAAACTGTCAAGGTATAATCACCTGCATATGATAAAGATGCTGCAGGGAAAACCGGGTTCTGATCGGTTGATGAAAATGAATTCGGACCGCTCCAGTTGTAAGTAGCTCCTATTATAGTTTGAGTAGTAAGATAAATATCATCACCTTCACAAACCGGGCTATTAGAACCAGCAACAGCTACAGTACCTGATTCTGTCAGAGCAACATTTACAGACGTTGCAGCCGGTGAACATAATCCACTTACCACAACATTATAATCAGTTGCAACATCAGAAACAGACGTTGGATTAATTGTAAGAACATCTGTATTAGATCCTGAAATATTTCCACCATCAACTAAATTCACAAGTCCTTTTCTCCACTGATAAGTAAGATTTGATCCTGAAGCGACTACTGAAAAAATTGCAGTATCTCCTGAACATGCTGCCTGGTCTGTTGGCTCGGTTGTAATAACCGGAAGAAGCTCAACCACAAGTGCTGCATTTAAAGAAGTAGCATTCGGAGGACATGAACTAATCACAACATTATAATCATTTGCAGCATCAGAAATTGCAACGGGGTTAATTGTAAGTGTAGCTGAGGATGAACCTGAAACCGATACACCATCAATTAAATTTACAAGACCTTTTCTCCATTGGTAAGAAAGACCTGTTTCTGAAGCAACAACATTAAAGCTGGCAATACCACCTTCGCACTCCGTTTGATCGGCAGGCTGTGTAGTAATAACCGGAACGCTTCCAACAACTAATTCAACAAAAATTGAAGTATCATTTGGCGCGTATGAACCTGTAACAATAATATTATAATCAGCGGCAGCATCTAAAATTGTTGCCGGATTAATTGTAAGTGTATTTGTTGTTGCACCGGAAATATTTCCGCCATCAACTAAATTTACACTTCCTTTTCTCCACTGATAAGTAATATTTGTTCCTGTAGCTGTTACCGAAAAAATAGCAGAACTTCCTGTACAAATAGTTTGGTTAGCTGGATCAGTTACAATTAGCGGAGCAGATACAGATGGACAACCCAGCGGCATAGTTACTTCAACGGCAGTAGTATTAACTGCACCAACTCCCGTCATTGCTCTTCCGTTAAGTTCAACACCGGTCATTAAGTTAATTGCACCTTGTGAAATAATTGTTCCATTAAAAATTGAGTAGTCATTTATGTCGATTGATCCATCAATTTTCCAATAAACATTTTCTGCTTTTGTTCCATTTATTAAAACAACTTTAGAAAAAGTGCTGGTACCAAAAGCTCCGTTTACCTGGAACACAAATACTGCATCAGGATCACCTTGCGCATTTAAGAAAATTGTGTCTGTAAAAGTTACTGCGCCATTCATTAAATATGTATGCGGAGTTAAAACAAGATTGTTACCAAATTGTGCAGGATATAAAAGTTCAATATCAAAAGGAAGACCATTCAGGTAGTTGTATGCTGTTGTTAAATCCGCTGAACACGCTGCAGTAGAACCATCCGGAACAGGATGAACAGTACCTGTTACAAATAATGGATTGAAACCTGTAGTTAAACCGCTATTCGTTCCTACATCACCTATAACATATGTTATACCGTTATTAGTAACCGGTCCGATACCGGAGAAGATAGCATAACATTCTGTTGCCCCAAGTGCTGGTGCAACTGGTCCAACAAGAACCGGGCTACCACATCCGATAGGAGTAAATGCGTGAATTACATTTACAGTAACAGCTCCATTTATTGCAAGCGCCCTGCCTTCAAGTGTGTCACCAACTGCCATATTAATAGCTGCGTTGTTTGCAACAATTGTTCCGCGCATAGTAGTTCCGGCAGCCATATCAACTAAACCTTCTACTTTCCAAAAAACATTACATGCAAGCGCACCATTAATTAATTTGATCTTTGAATTTGCATTGGTTGAAAATGAACCATCTATTTGAAAAATAAATAGTGCATTGGGATCACCCTGGCCATCCAAAATAAGATCAAGATTTAAAGTTGCTGCTGCGGGAATGGAATAAACTCCCGGTACAAGTGTAATACCATTTCCAAGTAAAACACCCGGAAAAAAAGTTGGAATAGCAGCATTAAGATCAGCATATGCGAGTAGCAAATCTGTCGCAGCAGCAGCGCTTTGAGGATTACCGTCGCACATGTCACCGTCAACGTTTCCGAAGCCGGTACTTGAACCACTATTCGATCCTACATTTCCTGTAAGATGCGCAAATCCTACTCCTGTTTTGGTGACAGCACCAACCGTTGAGAAGAGGACAAAATCGGCGGAGCTTCCTAAATTCGGAGCCTGGCCAAATCCCAATTGTGCCATCATTAATAGCATAAGGGATGTTCCTGTTTTTATTAAATTCATTTTCATGTTATTTATATTTTAGGTTGTACATAAATTTTATACATGACAAAGGTGCGCTACAAACATCCCGGACTTGTTACACTTTTTTTTTTCTATGTTACATGATTCACCTATTTGATTTTTATTTGATCCATCTTTTAAATTTAGATGATGCTATCGGGACCCCGGTCAGATCAGCATCTGCAGGTTGTTACCCGATATGTTTTTTTTTTGTTTTCCCCGAACTCCTCAGTCACTCAACATATATTAATTGCCGGCGCTAATGCTTTCGAAAGACAGATCATCTTATTAACACCGCAGAAGTTTCGATGATTAAAAAAAGTGAAGCAACTTTAAATGAAAAAATGATTAATGGAGTTATTATAAAAGAAGAAACCACAACCTTTAACAGTTGTGGTTGTGGTTTCGGTTTCCCGGAAAGACCCAAACCGTCCGGGAGGCAATCCGTCTGCCTATGATCAGACGTTATCTTAAAATAATTAAACGATAAATTTCAGAAAAATAAATGCTATTATTCCAACGGTGATAAAGTTGATTAAAAAAATTGCGGCGAATTTACTTACTCCGAATTCTTTTACAAGAACGTGAACGGGGAACATGCAAACAGTATAAACAATCGCTCCAATTTTTTGGAATGCATTTTTATCTTTGATAATATAATCACTCGCACCTTTGCAATATGAGTCAATCGCCAATCCAATTTCTTTATGCGACGAAAGCATTATTACTTCCGTTTTTGGATTGATTTTTTTTATTGATTCGAGCACTTCATTTCCGCTTGCGTTTTTCATATCATAATCAATGATAACAATATCTGTTTCATGATCAATTCTTTTCAAAGCACTTTCACCGGTAAAAAAAGTAGAAATATTAATGCGACTTCCAAATTTGGTGGCTAGGTATCCTCGCAATCCAGCTAATAATAATTGATTATCATCAACTATAAAAAGATTTATTCCTTGATTATTCATGAGTTTTTGTCTTTAACGATTTATAATTAATTCTCAATTAAATGAAATTCTTTTCTGTCGCTCCCGTCCAAATAGTAATACCAGAATTCTTTTTCCTCCAGTTTTAAAATATACAAAGTCTGAGCTGGCTGACTTGTGAAATCATCTAACAGAATTTCTTTATTGTTATTTTGAAATTCCCAGTTACCTGTTCCTCCAAACATTTCCCAGTTATATGAAAAATTTCCATCTTTTGTATAAGTCTCGGTGTAGCCGGAAAAAATTGATGTATAATCATTACCATTGATTTTATAATTATCTATTTTCCATGTATTTGACACACGTTCGGTTTTGGTTCTAAGACTAAACATTGGTCCATCTTCATATTTCGTACAACTTGTAGAAATAGTCATCAGTACTCCTGCTACCAGGATTAAAAGTAAAGCTGTTTTGTTTTTCAATAACTGTTTTTTTTAAATTATTTTTATTATTTACAATCGTTTTCTTTTTAATCTATTTTGAATTCTATAGAGTTCCGCTTTCATTGAAACCTGTGGCAGCTTTATGCGCAAGATCCATTTGCAAATTTCTTTGGCGCGCATTTGACAATTCAAGTTGGCAGGTAATTAAAATTTCTTCAGCTTTTATTTTACTACCATCTTCGATTAACCGGTCACAATTTAATCCCCATCCGGATTGGCTGATCCCACCTGAAAAAATAAATTCGATTGTTTTGTTTCCGAATGAATCGTAAACCGTCGGACCATGTTTCGCGGATAATTTTATTTTCTTTGTAACTCCTTTTAGCGTTAAATCACCGAATAAAACATAACTTCCATCAAGGCTTGATTTTTCAACCGAAGTTGAGACAAATGTTATTTGTGGATGATTCCCTGCATCAAGAAAATCAATACTTCTCAAATGCTCATCTCTCTTTTCATCACTTGTTGAAACAGTGGCAGAATCAATGCGTAAATTTACTTCAGCAGTCATAAAATTATTCGCCAACATATAGATACCCGCATCAAAACCACTAAACACACCATCGAGATTTACCATCATTAATGGCTTGACCTGAAATGTAATTTGACTGTTAATAAGATTCAATGTCCATTTTGATTCGGTTGTCATAACTATCGTTTTAATTTTTTCTTAATGGTAATTTTTCTTGTTACAAAGATTCGTCATACTGCATAAATAACAGTTACAAAAATTCAGGAACATATTGTAATATTTACAGATTTGAAATATGGTGAGAAGTGAAATCTTCATAAGCGATTCTGAATAAAACCAATTTGAGTCACGAAAATTTACATTCGATATTTTAACAATTAGCTTTTATAAAATTTCGCGGATTTTTAAAAGAAACCAACTTTATTAGTAATTGCAAATAATATAATTTTTTAATGATCTTAATATTGCATTTTTTTTTTGAAATTCCGGTTTGTGATAGAACCTGGATACCAAAATAAAACCCTAAAAATTAAAATTGATTTATCAATCGTAATATTGCAATTTTACGATATAGATGATGGAGTACCGGTTTAATTTAATAACTAAAATTGAAAGATCAATTTCTAAAAGATCAGCCTGAACCTCTATCGTAATATTGCAATATAACGATATGCGGTAGCCACTGTCAGTTTAATTAATTCAGGCAGAACGAAGTTAAAATACGAAATGAGCCAACTAAACCTTCATCGTAATATTGCAATATTACAATTTATAATTATTAAGTATCCGCGCAATTAATTAACTCAGGACGAATATCGAATTCAAAAAGAGCAAACAATACCTTCATCGTAATATTGCAATATTACAATAGATCATTTTATGTTTAATATGGTCTATGAAATAGGCTTCAAAGTAAATTGCTTCTAAAAACGAAAAAACCACAACACTTTATTGTTGTGGTTTTTGTTCCTGAAAGCCCCCAAAACCTTTCAGGAAAAAGATCTTTTTAGTCCGTTATATCAGAGTGAACTATTTTTTTTGCGAATAAAGTCTGTTCCCGGATCAACTCTGTTACCCGCCATTTCAAGTCCGGTTTCGCTAGCTTCCGGGTTCGGAATAATATTATTTTTTTTTTTACTTTTCAATGATGTTTCAACTTTTAATAAGGTAGATACTTTAAATTCTCGTCCAAATTTTCCCGAAAGGTATTTATGAAGTCCGCCATGAGACGACTGATCATATTCATCAAAGAGGTTGAGTCCTTTTGTATTCATCTTTAAAGTTTTACTTTTTTAATTTTCAGTCATATGAAATTCCTTTCGGTCATCACCATCCATATAATAATACCAGAATTCTTTTTCTTTTAATTTTAAAATGATAAGCGTTTTGGAACTTAGATTACTTATTCCTGTTATCCGGATTTCTTTGTGTTTGTTCTGAAATGCCCAGGTTCCTGATCCACCAAAAACACCCCATTGATAGGAATAATTCAGATCAGAAGTAAAAGTCTCAGTATAGCCCTGATACAAAGAAGTAAGATCATCGCCATTAACTATATAGTTTTCGACTTTCCAAGTATTTGAAACACGTTCAATTCTCGACCGAAGACTAAACCACGGCCCATCTTCATATTTCGTACAACCAACTAACAAAAAAATTACTGCAATTGTAATAATATATGGTATTCCGGTCTTTTTCACAATTTTGAATATTAGTAATTCATTAAGAAATTATTTCCCCTGGAAGGGTAATTCATTCCTTAACAAATTCAATTAATTTTTCTTTTTATTTCAGTTCTGTCATATCCGGAAAATTTCTTCCGTTCACTCAGAGCCAAAATTAAACGTGACTATCATCGAAACAAATGAGCAAGATCAATTTTTGGAATGACATCTTACAATTGGTACTAAAGACATCATTTTTTGTGCTATTATTTTTTTATGCTTCTAAACATTCCTGTGTGGATGCTCCAACCTGTACATACCCAGGAGCGAGTTCAATGAGTGGTAATATAAGATTAACCTTTTCAATTCTAAATCCGGGTGAGCTTCATCAGGAATTGTGACCGGCATTTCTTCTAAAAATTTTGACAATTCAGAAAACTCTTCTTTTATCGTCATTGTAACTTTCAGAATCTTGGCGTTTAAATCTTGTACGGTGTCTTCATAAATCAAGGCTTTTTTCGGAGCTTTTAATTCATTCCCGACTTCTTTTTTGAGTTTTTCAGATTCCTGGTTAGGTCCTGTTTCTTGTGGTCCATTGTTTTCCATTTTTTTTATTTTTTTATTAAATGATCAGTGATTTGAAATCGTTTTATCGTCAATGCTAATACCTAATTCTTTTGCAACAGCCATTCCAAAATGCATATCTACCCTAAAAAAATGGCACAACTGGCGATTTATAATTTCATCTTTTTTTAAACTTATAATACTATTCATTGAACCTGCAATATTGCTTACCAGGTTTTTTTTATCCTGTTCGTTTAGTACTTCCCTATATAATGCTCCGGGTTGCGAATAATGGTCATCATCATTTTCGTTTCTGTCAAACCAGCCTGCCATATTTGATTCAAGGATTGTTTTGTTTTCGCGATACGATTCATCCACAACAATTTCATCAAAACTATTGGGTCGGTAATTAGCATCCCCATTTCCGTTTTCGCCTGTTTGCATTGCACCGTCACGTTGATAGTTGGATACCTGGTAAGGACATTTGTTGACCGGAATTTGTTCATAGTTTACGCCTAATCTATAGCGATGTGCATCCGGGTATGACAACAAGCGACCCTGCAATAATTTATCCGGCGAATAACCGATTCCATCAACAACATGAGCAGGCGAAAAGCCAGATTGTTCTACATCTCGAAAATAATTTTCAGGAATTTTATTTAGTTCCATTATTCCAACAATGATGAGTGGAAATTCTTTATGGCTCCAGACTTTTGTAATATCAAAAGGATTGTATTTAAATTTTGTCGCCTGGCTCTGCGTCATAACCTGGATGCTCAATGTCCATTTTGGAAATTCACTTTTCTCAATCGCATTTACTAAATCCCGTTGTGCCTGGTCAGGATCAATACCACGCATTTCATTTGCTTCTTTGCCAGAAAAATTTTTGATTCCCTGTAGGGTTCTGAAATGAAATTTTACCCAAACCAGTTCGTTATTTTTATTGATAAGTGAAAAAGTATGGCTTCCAAATCCATGCATATGTCGGTAAGACATAGGTGTTCCACGATCACTCATCACGATCATCACCTGGTGTAAACTTTCAGGATTCAGGCTCCAGAAATCCCACATCATTGCCGGACTTTTACAATTTGTTTTCGGATCACGTTTTTGAGTATGAATAAAGTGCGAGAATTTTTTCGGATCCTTGATAAAAAAAACCGGCGTATTATTACCAACTAAATCCCAATTACCATCTTCGGTATAAAATTTAAGCGCAAAACCACGAGGATCCCTTTCGCTGTCGGCGCTACCTTTTTCTCCACCAACTTGTGAAAAGCGGGCGAACATTTTTGTCTGTTTACCAATCTCAGAAAATATTTTTGCTTTTGTGTATTGTGTGATATCGTGTGTCACCGTGAAAGTTCCAAACGCACCTGCACCTTTAGCGTGGACTACTCTTTCAGGAATTCGTTCACGATTAAAATGAGCCATGTCTTCATGAAGAAAATAATCCTGTAATAAAAGTGGTCCTCTATTCCCAACTGACATTGAGTTTTCAAATTCAGTAAAAGGCCGACCGCTTGCGGTGGTTAATTTTTTCTTTTTCATTTTATCCTGTTTTCATTTTGCTTATGAACCGTGATAATTTTTCTGATAAAATTATTCCAGCAACATAAGCGCGTCAAACTGCGCTTTTATCTTTAGTTCGTCGAGATCTGCTTTTATTGAATTGATTCCTTCGGCATATTTAATTTTGAATTTTTCATGCCGCTCAGGGTTTACTTCGATGTAATCATATAATTCAAGTCTCATTCCGTGATTGTCACTTTCTAACGCAGTTACTTTGTCAAATGCGTCAACGCTAAGATGTGGAATCTCCTTAATTTCTACAATCCTGTTTTCATTCGCGGCTAATTTTTTTTCCATATCAACATTAAACTGCGCCCACTCATTAAGAATTTCTTTTTTGTCTTTACGGTGTGCTATAATTGGTTCTTCAATTGTTTCTTCAACGCTGTTTATTGAAGCGCTGTCTCCTGTCATAAGTCTTGATTCCTGGAAACTTTCAAACGCGTTTTCACCTTCATCGCCGTGTGATTCACATGACATGATAAATCCAAATAATAAAATAGCTGCTATAAATTTGATCATAAATAAATCTGAAAGTTTCATGGGTTTTGATTTTGGAAATTTATCATTTGTGTGTTGGTTTGATCCTTGATTTTATTTTCCTGGTCCCACTCTTCTAAAGTAAAAATTTGTTCATAAGCATGCGGCTCAATTCCAAGGGACCCGGTATATGGATGGTCAAGTAAAATAATTGTAAAAATGAACGCACCGATAAATCCACCGAGAAGCGAATTCAATAATACATGCATTCGTATATGTTCAATATCTAAGAACATGGCGCAGAAGAGCGTGATGATTGCGCCGAAAATAATCGGCAACCACATAGGTGCAGGAATTTCTGTTTCCATTGAACTTATGCGAAGTGACCTGTAAGTTGCAAGCTCATTTAAATGATGAAACATTCCGGAAACCAATTGAATTTGCATCGGATTGGTAGGATTAAGTCTCTCCATTGTATAAAACAATTTATCAAAAGATTCAGCCGTTATCTGGCTGGATTCCATCAATTTCATTTTTGGGAATTCGTCATCAAGCACATTAAAAACATAATCCAGGTAAACAGCCTTCAATTCTTTTGAAGCAAGACTGTCAGGATAAAACTTAACATCACGGTACAAAGCCAGCGCTGAGCTACCTTCTTTACTTACATCACCATGCGTTTCATTTAATTTTTCCCACACAATGAGAACTACAAACGCAAGCAGCAAGGCATAAAAACTTGCTATTGCTAAAAAAAGGAATCCCGTTACTTCATTATGCGACCGAAGAATTTTGACACGAATTGTTTTTCGAAAAATATTAGTTACCAAACCGGCTGATGCCGCTCCGAAAAAAACAATACAAGTAAAAAATAACCAGGCCGGTATTTGAAGCATGTAATAGGTAATCGCCATTTGTTTGAGTTTATTTGGATGAAATTTAGTCTTGGTTATTCTCTCACAAATGTGCGGACATCTGGTATAAATAGCTTTACAGATATTTAAGGAAGACTTACATTATTCACTGTTTCGTTAGAGGAAGTTTGAAGGAAGGTGGCAGTGGCAGGAGCAGGCGCAGTGTGGCGGTGGGCAGGTGTAATTACAGGCGTAGTTGCCGGCGCAGTTTTCAATTCTGCAACTTTCTCCACAATGCCATCTAAATGCTATATTTAGATTAATCAATGTTCAAAATCGATTGATTAAAAAAGAAGGAGAAAGAAAAATTAATTCGAAAAATTTTATAAAATAAAATTTGCTTCAGAAGTAACAGTGCATTTCAAAATTTTCGAAATCATACAAGTCTGTTCAGCCTCTTTTGTAATTACCTTAAACTCGGCTGCAGTTAATCCTGTAACGATGCCTGAGATTGAGAGGTGCACTGATTCAATGCTGAATCCTTTCATAGTCAGAGTTGCTTTTGTGGTTAACGAAGTCGGTAAGAATTTCTTTTTTCCAAGAAGCGCCGCGACAGACATTGTAAAACAACCGGCATGAGCAGAAGCTAATAGTTCTTCAGGATTAGTGCCGAATTTACCGTCTTCAAACCTGGTTTTAAAACTGTAGTTTACGTCTTCAAGGGTTCCGCTTTGGGTATTCAATGTCCCTTTGCCTTTTTTAAAATCGCCTTGCCAATTTGCAGTCGCTGTCCTGATTTGTTTTTTTTGATTCTTATCCGGAGTTTCTTTTAATTGATTCTTTTCTGATGAAGTTGTTAAGCTGGCCATTTCTTTTGAAATTAGGTTATGAAAGAATTTTCACAATAATGTAAAGTTAACATAATATCGCCTAAATGCGTTGTAAATACGGCTTTATATGTTACACAAATCACAGATGACGATATAAGGAGTCCTGAGTTAAATAAGCGAAAATCCAAAATTAGAAATACCAAAATTCAAAACTTATCACTTCGAAAATCAAATCCCGAAGCATCGGGACATTAATCCTTGTTCTAAAATCATTTTCTTCTCGCATGCAATTTCATGTAAATAGGGCTATTCAGAAACAAGCTCAGGATGATCATTACGATTTAGATTTTATTAACTTCTCAAATCATAAATTCCTTGTTCTTAAAACAAAAAAACTTCCTGCAATAACAGGAAGTGGTCAAAAAAAAAGCCCCCTGGCGATAAAATATCAACCAGGAAGGCTTTATTTAAGTAACAAACTATTGAGAAATTAATTTGCCTGTTTGGATGGTGTTATTATTTAAAGTTACTGTATAGATGTAAATTCCGGAAGGAAGATCACTTGTTTCAAGTGTTGTTAAACCTGACGTAATAATCGTTGTCATAATAGCTTCTCCTAATACGTTGTAGATTGTTACATGAGCCTGATCAATTTGCGATGCATCGTGTAAAACGATGTTGATTGAATTTGAAAAGGGGTTTGGATAAATAGTTACTAATTCTGAAGAATTTGCATTATCAAAAGAATTAATTCCGCTGTTGCTACATAAAACAAGTTCTGCGTTTACAGAGGTAGCTGAGGGTGAAGCAGATCCTGTTACAACCACATTATAGTTGGCAACAAAATCACCTGGTGTTGCTGCGTTAATTGTTAAAGTTGCAGTAGTTGCACCAAAAATATTTCCGCCGTTCGCTAAGTTTGTTGTTCCTGTTCTCCATTGGTAAGTTAGACCGGTTCCGGTTGCAACGACAGAAAAACTTCCCGGACCTCCAACACAAGTTGTATCATTAACCGGCTGACTAACGATGTTAGGAGCATAAAGCGTACTGCAACCCAAAGGCATATCAGCATCTATTGCAGCAGTTGATAATGCACCTGTTGTTGTCATTGCACGTCCGTCTAAAGTTACGCCGGTGCTTAAATCAATTGCTCCATTGTTCGCAACAATTGTACCAACGAAAATTGAATAATCATTTATATCAACTGCGCCATCAACTTTCCAAAAAACATTTTTTGATTGTGTACCATTTCTTAAAATAACTTTTGAATAAACACTTGTATTAAGTGCGCCATTTATCTGGATAACAAAAACTGCATTTGCATTTCCCTGTGCATCTAGAAAAAGTGTATCGGTAAAAGATACCGCTCCATTCATTACATAAGTATGCGGAGTCAATACTAAATTATTTCCGAATTGAGCTGGATATAATAATTCAATATCAAAAGGTAATGTGTTCAGATAAGTGTATACATTTAATAAATCAGATGCACATGCAGCAGTAGATACATCAGGAATCGGATGAATCATTCCTGCAACGTTTAACGGATCAAAACCAGTTGTTAAACCAACATTTGTTCCTACGTCACCTGTTACAAAAGTTATTCCTGCGTTTGATACAGGACCATCTCCGGAAAAAATTCCGTAACATTCTGTTGACAAAAGCGCCGGTGCAATCGGACCTGTAAGTGTAGGACTTCCGCAACCGATTGGTGTATATGCTAACACGCCGTCAACTGTAACTGCTCCTGCTATAGCAAGCGCTCTGCCTTCAAGTGTATCTCCAACATTCATAATAATCGCTGAGTTATTTACAACTAGTGTTCCTCTCATAGTAGTGCCTGTAGCCATTTCTGCTAACCCTTCGATTTTCCAGAAAACATTACATGCCTGTGCTCCGTTAATCAATTTTACTTTTGAATTTGCATTAGCAGAAAATGCTCCATCAATTTGAAAGATAAAAAGTGCGTCAGGATCTCCCTGGCCATCTAAAATAAGATCCAGGTTTAAACTTGCGGCAGAAGGAATAGAATAAACTCCGGGTACAAGTGTAACTCCATTTCCTAATAATGATCCCGGGAAAAAAGTCGGAATTGCGGCATTAAGTTCGCCGTATAATAAAAGTAAATCTGCTGATGCTTGCCCGCTGGCAACATCGTTGTCATGCATCTGGCCGTCAACATTTCCGAAACCTGTACTTGAACCATTATTGGTTCCAACATTTCCTGTAAGGTGCGTGATGCCGGTATTACTCACCGCGCCGTCTGATGAGAAGAGAACAAAATCTACGGTTGTTCCCATATTGGGTGCCTGGGCGTAGTTAATGAATGGGATTAATGACAGTACTACCGTCACTAAAAAAAAGATGTATTTGTTTATCATAATAATTAATTTATAGGTGAATTAATTTTCACACTACAAAGTTGCGTAGGATAAAAAGCGAAAGTGTTGTATTGGAATTTGAAAATGTTATATGATTCACTGATGAATAAAAGAGCGTCTTTTTTATTTAACCCGCTGAAACGAAGATCACAAAGACGCATAACAAAAAAAACGCCGCTCATCAATTGATGAACGGCGCTCTCAGCTGTTATGAAAAAAATTTAGAACTTTACAACTGTATTACCTTCCATTGTTACGGCTCCTGTTCTTGCAAATGCTTTTCCATCAAGTGTCGCTCCGGTTTTGAGCGTTATTGATTGCATGGCCAGAATTATTCCTTTAAAAGCCGAGTTTGTTCCAAGTGTTGCAGAACTTCCAACTTGCCAATAAATGTTAGATGCAGATGCACCTCCGGCAAGAATAACTTTTCGGCCTGAAGTAGTTGTAAGCGATGAAGCAATTTGAATAATAAAAATCGCTTCAGAATTTCCCTGAGCATCAAATGTAAGATCACCTGATGAAATTGCTAAGGTAGAAGTTGATTTATACAGCCCGGGAGTTAATGTTAAGCCGCCGATGTTTCCTGACAATGTTACAATGTCTGTCGACGTTCGTCCGGCAAGATCATTATAAGCAGCAGTTAAATCTAACTTTGCCTGTGCAGCAATCGGATCATTTATATGTAGTGTTCCGTTTAAATTCCCCGGAGGAAATCCACCGACAGAACTACCCGGACTTAATCCCATATCGCCCGTCACATTTGTTCCGCCTGTATTTGTTATTGCAGATCCAGCAAGAATTACAAAGTTTGTTGAACCTCCAAGATTGACAGTTTCGTGATTTGTAGTTTGTGCAGGAATTTCAGCCGGATTATCATGATTCGAATTTGTATTCTCCTCTTTTTTACATCCGGTCATAAGTAATGTTGCACCGATAATGAAAGTGGAAATTATTTTTTTTGAATTTTTCATTTTTGTTTATTTTATTTGTAAATCATATTTTTTTTAATCGTTGAAATCTTTCTTCATTAAAAGCAAAATGTAATTCCTGCATAAACTGAATTTGTACGAATGCTTGCTTTATCAAATGCACGATATGAATTAGCATCGGGAGCTACCTTATCATCACTAATATTCATGATACCAAATACGCCACGGTAACCTACATCAAGTCGGATAGTTCGCATTGAATTAAGACTAAAAGAAAGTCCGGCACCATAAGCAAAACCAAAATCTCCTTTTTTTACATCTACAATTGCTTGTAGCGTATCAGCTCCTTCACCACTGGCAAGAGTAATATCAGAACCAAGACTAATTCCTATTTGTGGTCCTGCCACAATGTTTAAATTAATCGGATCTCCTTTTCCTGTATTAAGTGAATACAATAACGGAATATTAATGTATTGAACGTTTAGAGTTCTTTGTAATTCAGCATCGCTATATTTTTGTGAAAGTGAATTGTAAATAAACTCGCCCTGGATACCATGATGTTCTGTAAAATTAAATGCTGTTATTGCTCCAACTCCATAACCAAATGTTGCCTGACCGGCAATAACACCTCCGTCATAAGCCGTCATTTGAAAATTAGACACAGTTGGCATAAATCGAAAACCGAATTCAACTCTGTGCATCTTTAATTCAACCATTTCCTGTGCATACGATTTGCTTCCAAAAAAACAGCTGATTGCGGCGATAATAATAAATGACTTTTTCATATTTTTTGTTTTAGTAAATTTCTTTTTTTGCGAATACATTTTCGCCGATACAAAATTGATTCAATTGCCTGGTGAATGTTTTACGTAATCAAGTTCTTATTTTGTATGATTCACTGTTTTTTTTACCGTGAGATTTTTATATTCCCGGTGAAGCGAATCTAAGTCATAAGTAAATTGTTCCTTAAACAACTCCCAGTCTGCTTTTCCTTTGGGATGGTAATCTTCCATCCTCTTTTTCATCTCACGCTCTTTTTGATCCAGTTCAACGATTTGGTTTTTATAATAAGGATTACCTGATTTACTTTCCTTGTCTAAACTTTCTTTAAACCTTCGCATCAGAGTGTCATTCGCTTCAAATACTTCCACTACCTCAAACCGGTAATTTGAAAGTTCAGATAAATATTGTGCTTCTGAAATTGACATACCTTCATCAGTGATTCTAATATTCTCGGCGTCATCAATTCCGGATGTCGTTTTTTTGCAACTGATTAAAACGATAATAAAAACGATTATACCAGTTGCCTGAAATAAAATTGATTTTGTATTCATGATAAATAGTTTGATTTTGCCTTTTTATATTTTCAACCTGATCTAAGTATTGTGCTGATGCAAAAATAATATGGTCCAAATTTCGTTGGACCATATTATATCAGATATCGTTACACTTTTTATATCTATTAATATTTTGCTGGTTTGCGATTTTTTTAATTCATTAATTTCAGACAAACCGGATAATTTTATTTTTTTCTGACAGTAAGATCTTTAATCGCCTCACCTAACTCTTCCATATCACGGCCAAAACTTTCTTTGAAAATTTCCCACTTGTCTTTTCCGTCTCCGTTATACTCGTCCATCTCTTTTTCCATGTCGGAATTTTTTTGTTCCAGTTCAGCAAGTTGTTCTTCGTAATCATCCATTGCTTCCTTTTTTTCAAGTTTCATGTGCGCCTTAAATGCAAGGATAGTTGAATCGTTTGATGCAATTCTTTTAGCTGTCTCGATGCGATAAGCTTCAATGTCCGCAAGGTATTCTGCATTTGCAAGATCCAATTCTTTATTTGCTTCGATTACTTTTTGTTCAGCATTTTCTACTTTCTCAGCAGGCGTATTACAACCGACAAATAATCCACTTGTCATTATGCCAAATGCACTTAGTATTAAAATTGATTTTTTCATAATTCAGTTTACCATTTCACGACATTCAAATCTTCGATGGATTTTTTGTTTTACCACGGTTCGGACTTTGCCTGAATCATGTTTTATTAGGTTAGATTGAAAAGACGTGTTTCGTGCAATTCAGGAAATATTGGTATTATTTTTTCGTTTTTAAGTTACCTAAAGAGCTTCAATAATCTTGTGGAGCTCTTCTTTTGTTTTACCAAGTTTTATTTGAAGGCGGCCCAACAATTCATCCTGTTTCCCTTCTTCTAACAAAACGTCGCTATCAGTAAGCAACGCGAATTTTTGTTTTAATTTCCCTTTTGTCTCGTTCCAATTTCCTTTCAACTCAGTTAGATTTTTCATAATTTTTGGTTTGTGTGATTTGATTTATTGTGAAGTAATTTCCACACCACAAAGGTGAGGAAGCTTTGGTTGTATTGTATTGTAAAGGATTATAAATAAGTTATAGGATTCACATATTTTTGCGAATCCAATTGCCATTTCTATTTGAAGAGAAAAAATCTGAGTTTCCCCAAAAAGCGAAATTTTCCGAAGAATTCAAATAAAATAATTCCGCTCCTGTTCTTATTATTTTGCAGAAGTGATCGAGGGAAATGACAGCATGAATGCGAGTCAGAAAAAAAATATCGCTGAAAAAACAAAATTGTGTACAACTAAAAACTACTTCAACTCAATCTCCCGTAAAAATTTTTTTAGATGAGAATTGAATTTTTCAGGATTTTCGAGATTGGTTAGATGCCCGGCGTGGTCTATGACAACTAAAGTGGATTGAAAAATATGTGAATGGAGAAACCGTGCCGCTTTTGGTGGTGTGATTATATCTTCTTTCCCGACAATTATTAATACAGGAATTTTTATTTCAGATAATTTTGTGCACGTTTCTTTCCGTACGGAAAAAGCATAAAGTGTTTTAAAAAGTGATTGTTTTGAAGTCTGCTGAATCATTTCTTTAATAGCGAGGATTTCCTGTTTCCTGGTTTTAAAAGAATCTTCGGCAAATAAATTTTTGACGCTTTCATCTGCATATTTTTTTACACCGTTTTCTTCAATTCTCTGAATGGCGGCTATGCGTTTTGCCTTTGCATCAGGAGTATCTGCCTGACATTGTGTATCGCTTAATATTAACCCGATAAAGCGTTCGGGATGATTTTCGATCGCTCTTAACGCAATATATCCGCCGATTGATAATCCTCAAAGAATTATTTTGTCAAGCTTTAGCGCGTCCATAAAATCAATGAGATCTTTTTCGAAAAGCTGGATAGAAAAATCTTTGTCTCCCTGGTCAGAATCACCGTGTCCGCGAACGTCATACGCAATTACCCGATAAGTGCTTTTCAACTCTTCTACTTGTCTGTTCCACATTGATTTATTCAGAGGATATCCGTGAATAAATAAAATTACCGGGGCATTCTCCGGGCCGTGGTCATTGTAACTAATCATTAAATTATTTACGATTAACTCGAGATTATTTCCTATCGTTCTCATGCGCATGCTTTATTAAATTTTGAATCGGGATCAGGCTCTTTTTTTACTATAGTTCGCCAGTTTGTACTCGTTCAAAATTGAATTGAGCGACGCGTAATATGTTCTTAAATAAGTTATCAGAATTTCCTGTTGTTTTTCATCTCGAAGACTTTCGGGAATTTCTTCACAGCTTTTCAGCAATTCAGGATTTAGTTCCTGCAACATAAGTTTAATTTTTTCGATCTTGGAATTTAAATCATTCGCTGTATCCTTATAAGGCATCGATTTTTCTCCTTGCAGCGATGTAAAATTAAGCCGGACAGGATTCGGAAAGTTGACCGACGTCAAACATGACTTTGTCGGTTCTAAATAAATTTGGGTTTGATTTTCCATGATATTGGGGGTATTAATCGCGGTAAATTATATTTTCATTCGTACTAAAATCACTTGGCCCGGCTTCGAACCCAACCGCACCTTATTGGAAAACCGGTTGGATTCGAGGACATGCTGAAATTCATTTTTAAATAATTCTCAATAACCAAAGAATAAGTAATATCAAAGCAATTACAAGAAGTAAATGGATCAAGCTACTTGCGGCATAAGCATAACCAAATGCCCATAAGATGAGTATTACAATAATAATGATCCACAATAAACTAAGCGTGTCTCCGTCAGATGACGAATGGCTGATTTTTTCGCCGATTGTATTTTGTTTTAAATCAGGTATAAATTCATTTAGTTTAAAGCGATTTTGGATTTCATCATTCTTTTTTACTGTTGTATTCGCATCATTAAAACCTCTTTTGTCTGCACGTTGCGTTTCATTAAGATCTGTCGCGTTTTCAGCAATAGTACCTTCTTCCGTTTCATCGATAACTGGCTCGACAACCGGTTTATTGACAGCTTCATTTACAGCAATAACTTCCGGATTAACAAGAGTTGATTCAAGTTCTTCTGAATTTGAGTTTTGTTTTGTTTCATTTGTTGCTGTTACACTTTCTTCAATCGTTTTTTCTGTTGCTTCAGCTGGTAATTTTTCAGTATTAGCTCTCTTGCTCATTCCAATATAGTAACGATTATTATAGTTACTTTTTGTAAATGACTTTCTTGTTCCGCAAGATGTAATTAACACTCCTGCAAGCAGGCAGGTCATTATTGATGTAATTAATTTTTTCATAATTTTAGTTTTTAAATTTAGCGCAGTTATCACGATTGCTTTTTCCATTTACAAGTAATAGATACTTTGAACAAAGGTGATGCGTTCACTTAAAAAGATCGTTATACAAAATTTATATTTTCTTACATTATTCGCATATGCTGATTAATTTCGCTTTTATATTTTCGTCCTGGTTTGAATAATCATGTCCACGAACAATCGTTGTGGAAATTAATTTAAATGACAAGTCGTGTTTTATAATGAGCAGCGCCCTGGCAGGAATAATAATGGACTGACCCGTTTCAAGCCAATGCGATTCATCATTTCTTAAAATTTCAACTTTACCTTCAATGACCTGGATGAATGTATCAACTGCTGAAATTTTTTCTGTAAAAGCGTCATCAGAATTAAATGTCACTGCATTGACATTTCCTTTGGTTTTTCGGATAATCGTTTTAATAGCCGGCAAAGCGGAATTGTATTCCAAAATCTCTACGATAATAAATGTTCTGCTTTTTAAATCTGTCGTTTCCATAATAGTTGGATTTGTATTTGGTACATATTTACCAGTAAAGTTCAACAGATTCAATTATATTTTCGTTACATTCAACCGTAAAGATCTTACGGGAATCACACATGGATTTATTAGCGAACAAGCATTCAATTATCGGTTAGAACCATTATGCAGGATTTTTTTAATCCTTTTGTTTTGAAAAATATTCCTTGACAAAAGCATGTTGCTGATTCTCGGTCAATTTATCGGTTTGATGAACATGGATTCTTTTATCCAGGAACCGGCGATTTGTTTTCAGATGATTAAACAATTCAACTTTTGCACTAGTGGGGCCAAAAAGAATTACGTGATCATAATTCCATATTGTGTTCCCTAACTGTTTATAATATTCTGCGTGCTGATGTTGTTCTAAATTGTTCATCACATATTCACCTTTGCCCAGCCTGTTCACCCTGGTTGAAGGTGTAAATCTTGATTCAACTAATTTTGTTTCAACCGGATCGCTTGTAAACTCCATTAAATGAGCGTTTGAATGATCCATCCAGATACCTAATCGTTTCGTAACTTTCATAACTTATTTATTTTTTGGTTAAATAATTTTTACTCAGTCATTTTGACAAAGCGATATTAAGCAGATTATTTTTTTTTAATTGGAAGCACGCTCAATAACAGAAATGATCTTGCTCATTTGAGCAAAATGTCACTTACTTCCTTGACATTCGTTTTCTGCGTTTTTTCTTATCTGCTAAAATAGTTTCATTGACCTTGATTTCCTGATCTCCTATTTCATGTTCTCTTATTGTATCAAAACGATCCATATTTTCTGCTTCTGTTTCCGGCTTCGATTTTTTTATTGGCGCCTCAGTAACGTTCTTATCACTTTTTGTAGCTTCGGTTTTGTCCACTATTGAAAAAGTTTCTTTACTGACTTTTATCGGAGTGCCAACTTCATTTCCAAGCATTGCATCGAAAAAAGCATCAGTTACTCCATCCGTTGTAACAACGGGTTCTTTTCCTAAACCTGTTGTCTGCGATGCCGGAGAATTTGAAGCACCGGTTGGTTGTGTATTGTAGTTCATATTATTTATTTTGTTTTTTATAAATTGAATTGTGCAAAAACCTCTCTTGGTATAATGCGTAAAAAAAGTTTAATTTTTCCTTATGATTTAATTGCAGGATTATCTTTCCTGATACCGGTAATAAAAATTCCCCCGCCAAGAATCATTACTGCTATTCCTACAAGTGGCGACCAGGTCAGTCCGTGATTTTGATCCTTTGTAATACTCAGGTCGCCTGCTTCCATTACAACTTCCTGTGTAACGTAATTTAGCCCTGTGAACAGTGTGATCAGTAATCCGAATACGAGTATTATAAGTCCTGCTTTTTTCATAAAATTTGTTTTTAATTTCTTGTGAGTTGATTACGACAAAGATCGAACAGGCACAGACCGAAAGTATTATATATCCGGATTAATAAGTTGCAGAAATTACATTTCCTGATTTGATTTTGGTGTAAAAATCATCTATTAAATAACATTCTGATTCTTTTGATAAGGGGAGCTTTCTTTCTTGAGGAATCAATTTCACCAATGAGAAAACCATATGGTTTTAATACTACAATATGATCACACACAATCTTTAACATTGCAATGACCGGGATAGCAAGAAAAATTCCCGCAATGCCCCAGACCAGTTGACCGACAACCAATGCAAGAATTGTAAATAACGGATTAATTTTTACCTGCGGGCCAAGGATCAGAGGTTCAAGAAACCATCCCTGGATAAACTGAACAGCACTATACGTAAGCACGATACCAAATAATAAAGTAGGGCTTGCACCATGAACGGCAGCGACCAATAAAGTTATTGCAGTACCGGTAATATTTCCGATATACGGAACAATTTCCAGCAAGCCGCAAAGGATAGCAAAGAAGATTGCGTTTTCTACTCCCAAAGCAGAAAATCCAATTCCATACATTATCCAAAGGCAAACAATCATTTTAGTTAGTCCCAATAAATATTCCTGCGACACATGTGCCACGCCGTGAATTACCTGGCTCATTTCACTACGTTGCTCCTGAGATGCTAACTTGAGAAGAAATTTTCTGATGTGGTTTCGATAGTAGAGCAAAAGAAAAACATAGGCGTGTATCAAAATAAAACTGGTTAAAATTGTTGCGGCCGAGCCTGCCACAGAACGCATCATTGTGTTAACGGCAGATTGCTGACCCATTAAAATTTCTTGCTGTGTTTTTTCAGAAATTCCAAAATTATTGAAGAGAAATTCCTGGATCCGTGTAGTAACTTCTGATGCCCTTTCTTTTATTATTGCCGCGTCATCATTTAGCTCGGAAATCTGCCAGCCAAAAAGGAATCCGATTCCGGTAATGACCAGCATCAATGTTAAAAGACAAATTAACGCTGCTATTCCTTTTCGCACCTTTTTTCTTTCCATCCAATTGCAAAATGGCAAAAACAGAGTTGCTAAAACACCGCCGATACATAAAGGAACTAGAAAACCTTTTGCAAAATGTAAACCTGCAAAAACAAGAAACAGGATAAGCAATTTTTTAAGAAGCGCAGTACCATTTGTTGTCATGAGGCGGCTATTAATCGATTGACTTTTTCAATATTGATTCAGATGGAAATCTTCCTTAGTAAAATTACGTCGACAAAATTTGGACGTATTGACAAGAGACATTTTTCGAACTGATTTTTATCAGATTAACTACTTAAAAAAATCTGTTCAGTGAATAATATACCGGTTAACAGATAACAGGCTCGCCTACCCTTTCGTTGGTCATGGAAAGAAGATTGGAAAATTTCCATGTTCCTGATGTCCGTTGTGCCAACCTGACAAACCAATAAAATTTCACTGAACAGAATAAAAAAATCCTCAAAGTTTTTCAACTCTAAGGATTTTTTTTAACTCTTATAAATTATTTTTTTATGAATTCTTTAATGACTACTACGTTCGTATTTAAATCAATTATTCGTAATAAATATACACCACTGCAAAGAAATGATACGTCAAACTGATTTGAACCATCATTAACCAGATCAAACGTTTTTCCTGAAATATCAGAAACCTGGTAAACGAATTGGCCTGAATTATTTTCATAATTTACGCTAATAATTTCTGCACAAGGATTAGGATAAATATTTATCATTAACAAACCATTTTCTTCATTCACTTTTAAACTTGAATTCTCATCTGTTACAGCAAACGGACTTAGCGACATAATACCTGTTCTTTCCAATTCGTATGTGTTATTTAACCCAACCATTGCAGGTGATGCAGTGTAAGTGTCCCAGTTTGTTGAATAGTGGCTGATGTATGCATTTGTTCTGTCAAAGCCATTTACTTCTGCCGCAACCAGCCACCCGAGTTTTAAATTCATATCTATGATTAAACCTGTTTGACTTTCAATGTTCCATGTTCTGTTTACTACACTTTTAGTTAATGCGACATTTGTACCAACTGTTCCTCCGGTATAAACACCGTTAAATAGATTTACCATAAAATTTCCAGAAGACGAACCGACAGTTTGTTGAATACTTGCGGGAGAATAATTAGCTGATGTCCCAACCGGAAATACAGTGTATGTTGATCCTGCCGCGACATACATTTGTAAATGACCTGAACCTCTTGCAATAATATATTTTGTATCACTGTATCCGACAATGGTACCGCCTGCTTCAATGATAAGATCATAACCATCTATATCAATTTTTCCCTGTGCCATTGTGAGTTCGGTTTTAATGATAAGATCTGAACCAAGAATAATAATCCCTGAACCTAAAATATTCGCAGTCATCTTTTTCAATGTTTGATTAGAAGGATGAAAACGAATAATTTCATTTCCAGATGCATTTAAATTAAGTATCAAATCAGAAACAACATTTCCTTTTATTAATGAAGTTGGTTGCTGATCTATTGTTCCGTTAAGAGTCAGGTCAAATCCTGCCAGATCAAAAACACCAACAAGCAGATTAAGGTGGCCGTCAATCTGACCGCTGCTCCCAAAGTTAATTTCCTCCGTGTTGTTATTCAGATCGATTTCTACATCGTTTAATCCGGCACCTGTAAATTCAATACCCGTTGTAAGAGTACCACCTACATATGCAAGATTGTAAGATTGGGTGCCATCAAAATTACCACCGTTAGTAGTTAAAGCTCCATCCTCAACCAAAATAATACTTCCTGAACCCATTTCTAAAACAGACGTATTTTCTAAACTCAAACTTCCATCGAGTAATCTCACTGCACCTAAAATAATTAACGGTGAATTCAATTTAACATTTCCTGAACCGCTATGATCTATCGTTAGCATATTAACAGATGATGCAGGTTCAAATGTAAATCCACTTGTAATTACACTGCCGCTCTGAAGAAGAATATTAGACGCTGAATTACTCTGAAACATTGTACCGGCGCTTACAATCATATTTTCATAAATTGAAAGATCATAACCGCTAATATCAAGATGACCTGCAGACATAGTCAGCGTATTATTTACAATTAAATCATTGCTGAGCGAAATTGTTTGCAAATTATCAGCCATCTGTAAATAAACATTCTCAATACTTACGGAGTTAAGTTCAATCCCGGAAGTTTTTGAAGCACCGGTATAAAGTACGTTATAATTATTACCTGAATTAAAAACTCCACCGCTCATAACAAGTGTGCCTGCATCTCTGCGAATAGTTGCACCTGTTCCAATCTCCAAATTGGATCCGATGCTTAAAGCAATTGGACCCGCATCTAAATCCAGCGAATCGGAAATATTTACCACCGCCGCCAGCGATAAAACCGATCCGCTATTATGCAATTCATCAAGCGTTAAATTACCTGTGTATGTTGCGGATGATAATGAACCAAATTCTATACGTTCAATATCTATCAAACCATTTCCGGTTAAAGTTCCCTGGCTAATTGTTAACTCATTAATTGTAGCACTGCTCAATGTTCCGTTCACATTAAATACATTAAGTAATCCAGAAAAAGTGACGTCAGTATCCAGGTAAACTACCATTCCGGCCGGAATAATAATATCTTGCCCGGAAACAATACTTCCGGGTGCAACACCGCCCCATGTGGCTATATTGCTCCAGTTTCCTGATGTGACAGCGGTAAATGCCTTTAACCCATTTGGACACAATACCGCCAGTGCAACAAACAGAAATCCAATTTTTAGTTGTCGTAAATTCATAATTTTATTTTTTATTTTAATTTAGTTTTTATAAAATTCCGAACTCTATTTTTAACTTATGTCGTACTTTTTTGCGAGAAATCGCAATAATTTCATTTGCAATTTTATAATAAGAATGGCTAACGCAACAGAAAATAAATCAGTCAAAAATTTTACGGAACAAAACTATGCTTACTTAAATTGTTGCGTGGTGATAGCCAATAATATCTGAGTTGATAATTGTCAGGATTTTGAAAAACGACGAGATACTTTGAATTAGAATATCGAACAAAGAACACCTGATCAAAGAAGGGAGGCTTTGCTACGTGATGTAATTTTAGAAGTTTTTTTATTTTCCAGGTTTGTAAAGAAAATATTCTGAATTCAAACGAGTTTTCATTTAACAAATAAACTGATAAAATCAGAAATCATTAATCTATGTTCCGAAATATTTTTTTTTAATGTTGAATAAGAATCGTGGCAAAGTTCCTGTTGATTGAGCATCATACTGGAATAAAAAAAATATCGTTAAAGCATTGACGAAATTATCTGCTAAACAATTTCAACTAATTTACGGTTAATCGGAACTATCAGTAAACTGTTCAGTCCGTTTTTATACCTTTCGTTTTTTTGAAGGCTTCCGGTTTTTTTTCGATTTCGGAACAGAAACCTTTTCCGCAATTTCTTTTGGCACTACTTTTCCGGAGAACATGATCGCATATTTAGCCGTGAACTCTGCTCCGAAAAACAAAATCATGGATGAATAAGAAACCCAAAGTAAAATTAAAATAATTGATCCGGCAGCTCCATAAAGCGAAGCCGGATCAGCTTTACCAAAATAAAAAGCCAATGCAGTTTTTCCCATCGTAAACAAAAGTCCTGTTACAATAGCACCTAACCAAACGTGTTTCCATTTAATTATTGCGTCCGGTAGAATTTTAAACATCATGGCAAAAAGAACAGAAATAACTCCAACAGAAAAAATAAAATTCAGAAATGCAAACAAATACATCCATGCCTGCGATGTTCCAATTGTAATTGAATCACTAAACGCGGCGAGGCCGGTTGAAATAACCAATGATATCAAAAGTAGAAATGCGATAACTAAAATTAAACCGAATGAAAACAGGCGGGCCTTTAAAATTCTGATAATTCCTTTTTTTGGAACCACGACAGTTACTTCCCAAATTTCATTGAGCGATTTTTGTAATTCAACAAAAACTCCCGTAGCACCAACCAATAATATGCTGATACCAATTATTGAACCCATTAATGTTGATTTGGATTGGATGGCAGTGGTCAGCATTCCCTCAATCTGGCTGGCAATTTGAGGGCCCATTGTTTCTGAAACCTGGTTAAGAATATTTTGATTGACAGTTTCAATTCCAAAAAAATAACCGGTAATAGTAATGATCAGAAACAACAATCCGGGTATCGCAAAAATAGAATAATAAGCAATAACCGCGCTCTGTTTAAATGGATCCCTGATCCACCAGGCTTTAATTGTTACGCTGAATAATTCTTTTAAACTTATTAATTTGAGTCGCATTTGTTTAATAAATAATTACAAAATTCTTTTCAGTGAAGTATTTACCAGTTAACGGATAACAACCTCGCCTACCTCTTCGTTGGTCATAGAAAGAAGGTTGGAAAATTTCTATGTTCCTGATGTCCGTTTCGCCAACCTGACAAACCCGTAGTGACTTCACTGATGAGAATTCGTAGCAAAGTTGCTCCGAAAGTATTTATAAATTGTTATATCCCTTTTGGAAAAAATTACAGGATTCGCTGTTCGAAAAAAAATAACCGGAATTCCTTTTGCGATTTTTTTTACTTCTTGATGAAATCCTGATCACCAATTACAATTGCTGATTACAAATTTCAAATTATGGATTTCCGATCACCAAACTAAGGTTTTTCAGCAGTAACATCTTTTGCCAGCACCGCATCACCGGTGATTTTTTCGAGATCCTTATCAAATAAATATAAACCATCATTGGTAGCTTTTTCACCACCGGCTATTTTTATTTTATCCAATAAATTCAGAGCAAGTGTTTCTTCTTCGAGTTGTTCTAAAACAAATGTTTGCATAAAATTCCATGTTGCCCAGTCGTCTTCTTCAAAACTTATTTTTACGAGTTTATAAATAGCTTTTGTGTTTGCGACTTCAGATTCAAATACTTTTTCAATGCAGTTGTTTATACTTGAAGGATTTTTTGGCGGCGCAGGAATTGCAATGACACATACTTCTGCTCCACGATCCAAAATGTATTCAAGAATCTTCATCATGTGATTCCGTTCTTCATCTGCATGTCTGAAAAGAAAATTTGCCACGCCGCTATATCCTTGACTACTTGCCCAGCTACCATAAGCCAGGTAAGTTTGTGCGGCAAGCGCCTCTTTAGTCATTTGATCATTAAGGGCAGCGGCAAGTTTTTTAGAAAGTCTGTTATGATTCTTTTTATTTATTTTTTAAACTTATTATTTAAAATATTTCTTTGGTAATCAACTTTTTATTTATTTTCAAATTCATTAATTGTTGTTCAATCTCAATCATCATTGCAGGTGGTCCGCATAAATAAAAGTGAATGTTTGTTCCGTAGCTATTTTTTTTAATAAATTCTTTTGAGATTTTACCATAAGCATAACCTTTCAGTTCCTGCCTTGACAAAATATTGATAAAATTTTTGCCCAAAAGTTTTTTAAATTCTAACTCAAGAATAATATCTGTTTTTGTTTTGTTTGCGAAAATGAGTTTGTTATTACCCATTTTATTTTTGATTTTCAGATCCCGGAAGATTGAAATAAATGGGGTAATTCCTGCCCCGCCTGCAATAAAAATACCCTCCCGTTTATAACTGATCGTACCAAAGACTTCGTGTATAATCAACTCATCGTTCTTTCCAAGACTTAGAAGTTCGTTCGTTACACCTTTGTGCTCCGGATATGTTTTAATAGTAAACTCAAGATAATTATCTCCAGGAAGGCTGGTAAAAGTAAAGGGCCGTTTTTTTGCCCGCCAGCTGGTTTTATTTAAACAAATTAAAGTTGCCTGCCCGGGAATAAAATTATAATTCAGAGGTTTTTCTGTTACAATCTTTAATACGTCATGCGTAATAAGTATAATAGATTTTATTTTAACTATATGTTGAAGCATGATGTTAAATTTTCTGAAATAAAGTTTATGGTTAGGTACTGATCAATGATTTTAGATTGTCTGGATTAAATTACAAAATTCATATGTAGTCAATTGCCGCCTGGTTAACTTTTGTCAACGGGTAGGAATCTGAATGCTCACAAATTCACAGAAACAAGCTTATTATTCGAGCCTGTTTTATTTGTGTAAACAATGGATAGCATCACGTTCAAACTTCTTTGGATCAATTTGAGTTGATTCCTCGTGTAGTATTTTTGTTACAACTGCGGCTGGTCTGATTTGATTCTTTTCAGATGTGTTAATTGCAAGAAATTCAACTTTTTTTTGATCAACCCGGTTTGCATTATCATTCATTAATACAGTCATTCCTGAAAGTAGGTTTGTCGTTTCTGATTTTTCTATAAGTGCAGAAATTTCTTCGCTGTTGTTAAACCATTTTTGAGTTGAAGTTTCAATCGCATATTTATTTTGACTTTGACCGGCAATCGCTAAATCAATTGTCAATGTTATATGCGTTGCCATTAATTCAGTGAATTTTTCCGACGTTCTTTTACCATAATTGAATTGGATTGCGCTCTTCAGGTTGGTATTATTATCGCAAAAGGTTTTCACCGTTTGGCTAAATTGTGAATCATTCTTTTGAAAAAAATTCAATGCAATTCCACTAAGAATTAAATCATCTTCCCAAAGTTTTGATATTGATGTTGAACATTCATTCGTTTTAGCAGTCGTAACTGATATTGAATTTGCGGTCAATAATATTTTAGTTTCTTCTTCTGAAGATGAACTTGTGACAGTAAAATTAATAAGTGCTGGTGTAACTAATACAATAATTAGTATTCCTATTTTTTTAAATTGTTTCATCTGGTTAAATTTTATTCGCAAAGTAATTTGCTGAGACAAAGGTGCGAATGTTGCAAGCGAATGCACTTACATTTTTTAATAAGTAAGTTGTAGGATTCTCATGTGTTAATTGTGCAAATCAATAAACTGTGAAACAAAAAAGAGGGAAGTCGATACCTGGTGCAGCCATGGAAGCTCCTGATTGAATCTTTTTCAGTAATGATGTCCGGTTACAACTTCCAAAAAATAAAAACAATCCATTTTCAATTTTTAAAATGCACAACAAAAATAATTTTAATCCACACGAAAAGAATTGTTTTTTAATAAACAACTCATTCTAAAATGTCAGCAAAAGAAATTCTCACCTAATCTGCCGGAATATATATATCAAACGCGACGCCTTTATTTAATTCACCGGTTGCTTTTATAAGACCATTATGATTCTCAACAATTTTTTTTACAATTGCCAACCCGATTCCGGTACCTGCATAAACTTCTTTACCGTGAAGTTTTTGAAACACGCCGAAAATACGTTCGCTGAAATGAGGTTCGAATCCAATGCCATTATCTTTGACCGTTATATGGTAATAGTTTTTTCCGGGAGAAAGTTTTTCGTTCTCCAGTTTACTTCCTTTTGCAACTTCGCTTGTTATAAGGATATGTGATGGAATCTCGGGATTTGAAAATTTGAGCGCGTTACTGATAAGGTTATACATGAGTTGACGAAATTGAAAACCAATGATATTTGGCTGACCCAGTTCACCCACTTCAACGGTCGCATGCTTTTCCTGGATCGTTTCTTTTAATTCGGTTTTTACTTCTTCTATAATTGCACTCAGCTCTGTCTTTTCAAACTTTAATTCTGTTGTAGCAATACGTGAAAAAGCTAATAAATCATCAATGAGTTGTTGCATTCTTCCTGCCGCCAATTGCATTCTTCCAAAATTATATTTACCGTTTTCGGAAAGGTTTTTATTTTCGTTTTCGAGAATAATTGTAACGAACGTCTGGATTTTTCGAAGTGGCTCCTGCAAATCATGACTTGATATATACGTGAATGCCAACAACTCTTTGTTAGCAATAATAAGTTCTTCCGCACGTTTTTCTTTTTCTTCATTTTGAAAAGCAAGTTCTTTATTTGCAATAATTAATTCGGCGGCCCGCTTTTCCTTTTCGTCATTTTGAAACGCAAGTTCTTTATTTGCAATTCCTAATTCCGCGGCGCGTTTCTCTTTCTCATCATTTTGAAAAGCTAACTCTCTGTTCGCAATGTCTAATTCTGCGGCCCGCTTCTCCTTTTCATTGTTTTGAAAGGCAAGTTCTTTATTCGCGATAGCTAATTCGGCTGCACGTTTTTCTTTTTCGTCATTTTGAAAATGTAATTCTTTATTAGCAATGTCTAATTCCGCTGCCCGTTTTTCTTTTTCGTCGTTCTGAAAAATAAGTTCTTTGTTCGCGATGTCCAATTCTGCCGCACTTTTTTCTTTCTCATCATTTTGAAAAAGAAGTTCTTTGTTTGCAATTGCTAATTCGGCCGCGCGTTTTTCTTTCTCGTCGTTTTGAAAGGCAAGTTCTATATTAGCGATACCTAATTCAGCTGCACGTTTTTCTTTTTCGTTGTTTTGAAATAGCAATTCTTTATTGGCAATCGCTAACTCTGCAGCGCGTTTTTCTTTCTCGTCGTTTTGAAATGCCAATTCTTTATTTGCAATTCCTAATTCTGCTGCGCGCTTTTCTTTTTCATCATTTTGAAATAGAAGTTCTTTATTGGCAATAGCTAACTCAGCTGCCCGTTTTTCTTTTTCGTCATTTTGAAATGCGAGTTCTTTATTTGCAATTCCTAATTCTGCTGCTCGTTTCTCTTTTTCATCGTTTTGAAAAAGAAGTTCCTTGTTCGCGATTGCTAACTCGGCTGCACGTTTTTCTTTTTCGTCATTTTGAAAAGCAAGTTCTTTATTTGCAATTCCTAATTCTGCCGCTCGTTTTTCTTTTTCATCATTTTGAAAGGCAAGCTCTTTGTTTGCAATACCCAACTCTGCAGCCCGTTTTTCCTTTTCATCGTTTTGAAAAGCAAGTTCTTT
>Ga0102851_10000119_pt1 | contig 32689 bp, 29 predicted proteins | sample Mud3Dept3metaG_FD_79558 | JGI IMG/M metagenome (GOLD analysis project Ga0102851, IMG submission 79558) | Freshwater wetland microbial communities from Ohio, USA, analyzing the effect of biotic and abiotic controls - Mud 3 Core 4 Depth 3... | ecosystem: Environmental > Aquatic > Freshwater >... | reverse complement strand
TCCGACATCGGCGCCTGGTCGGCCATCTGGGAAACCGCCGCCCGCGATGTGCAGGGCAATGTCACGCAAGGCGATGTGTTTGCATACGATACCCACAACACACTGCTCATTTCCAAGCACCGCCTGGTCGCGGCCGTCGGACTCGAGGATGTCATCGTGGTCGAAACACCGGATGCTGTGCTCATCGCAAACAAGGATCGCGCCCAGGACGTAAAAGAGATCGTCATCCGTCTCAAGCATGAGCGGCGCAGCGAGCACCTCATGCACCGGCGCGTGTTCCGTCCCTGGGGCAGCTACGAGGGTATCGACGCCGGCGAGCGCTTTCAGGTCAAACGACTGATCATCAACCCGGGTGCGGCGATCTCCCTGCAGCTACATCACCACCGCGCTGAACACTGGGTAGTGGTGAAGGGCACAGCCCGCGTGACGCGCGGCGATGATATCTTGCACCTCGGTGAGAATCAGTCCACCTATATCCCGGTAGGGATGAAACACCGTCTGGAGAACCCGGGAAACGCCTTGCTCGAGATTATCGAGGTGCAGTCAGGCGACTATCTCGGGGAAGACGACATTGTCCGTTTTGAGGACATTTACGATAGGCATAAGCAGTGACTTTTAGCAAAGAGGCCAACGATCGATTGGGTGACGCTGGTAAGTGGCCTGGGGTCATATCAATTTCGACACATCTCCGCGCAGAAGACTGCCACTGCTTTAAGGGTAGTGCTCAATATGCATATCCAAGAATGCTTTTTGAGGCTGTCTCAAATGCCTCGGGTTTCATCTCGACAGGTAGCTGTGATCTTGCGACATTCAAGCTCTTGCCGACGTGATCGTTGACAGCCCACGCAACGGGTGACATCCGTGGCGTGGCAGGGAAAACCCACAGTCGGGATCTGTCTGGTTAAGATTGATTGGATATTACTGTCGAGCCATTAATCCTGCACAATAGAGAAATAGCCATTATTTATAAGAAGGGGAATTATGCGAGTTGCGAATCGGAAAAGAGTGTTAGTGACAGGGGGTGCGGGTTTCCTGGGCTCTCATCTATGTGAGCGGCTTCTCCGCGACGGCTGTGACGTCTTATGCGTAGACAATTTCTATAGCGGGACAAGGGACAACGTTGCCCATTTGCTCAGCAACCAGCATTTTGAATTGATGCGCCACGATGTGACTTTCCCGCTTTATGTCGAAGTGGACGAGATCTACAATCTGGCTTGTCCGGCATCGCCGATTCACTATCAGTGGGATCCTGTGCAGACCACCAAGACGAGCGTACATGGTGCAATCAACATGCTGGGACTGGCCAAGCGAGTAAAAGCCAAGATTCTGCAGGCATCTACAAGTGAGGTATATGGCGATCCGGATGTGCATCCCCAGAAGGAAGATTACTGGGGCCATGTGAATCCTGTCGGCCCCAGGGCATGTTATGACGAGGGTAAGCGTTGTGCAGAGACCTTGTTTTTTGATTATTTCCGTCAGCACAATCTTCGGATTAAGGTGGCGCGTCTGTTCAATACCTATGGACCCAGAATGCACCCAAATGATGGGCGCGTGGTGTCCAATTTCATAGTTCAATCACTCAAAGGAACACCAATCACCATATATGGAGATGGTAGCCAGACAAGATCTTTCTGCTATGTTGATGATCTCATTGAGGCACTGGTCCGGTTGATGAGCAGTCCTGATGAATTCACAGGCCCTGTTAATCTTGGCAATCCCGGTGAATTCACCATTGTGGAATTGGCCAAGAGAGTTATCGAAATGACGGATTCAAGTTCTGAGCTCATGTTCCTTCCTTTGCCGCAAGATGATCCAGTGCAACGGTGTCCTGACATTGGGTTGGCGCAGATGGTTATGGGTTGGTATCCGAGCGTCCCTCTTGAGACAGGCTTGGAAAGAACTATTGATTATTTTAAAAAATTATTAGCAGATGGAATGGTGGCTGCCCAGGGTGGTTCAGGACAGCCAAAAAAGATGATCATGTAAATGCCTAGTTATCTGTTTTTTAATGCGGTTACCCATCCGAAGCCTATTGCCTTTCTAGATGGCAATAAATTGGCACAAGTCAGCATGTGTCATTAATTCAGAAAATTAGACCATCAACCTTACTTAGTAGGCCCATGAAAAAAGCGCTCATCACAGGAATCACGGGCCAGGATGGTGCGTATCTAGCAGAATTACTCCTAGGGAAGGGGTACGAGGTTCATGGCATTCGCCGTCGTGCGTCTTTGTTCAATACAGCGCGTATTGACCACCTTTACCGGGATATCCACGAACCAGGCTCAAGGTTTTTCTTGCACTATGGCGATATGACTGACTCTTCCAATCTCATACGTATCATCCAGCAAATTGAACCCGACGAGATATACAACTTGGCGGCACAATCGCATGTAATGGTCAGCTTTGAAGAGCCAGAGTACACGGCAAATTCAGACGCACTCGGTGCGCTGAGGCTTCTGGAGGCTATCCGCCTGCTTGGGTTTGAAAAGAAAACGCGCTTCTACCAGGCAAGCACGTCGGAACTGTATGGGTTAGTGCAAGAAACCCCACAGAAAGAGACAACACCTTTCTACCCACGCAGTCCTTATGCTGTGGCTAAACTCTACGCCTATTGGATCACTATCAATTATCGAGAGGCATATGGAATGTATGCCTGTAATGGCATCCTCTTCAATCACGAAAGCCCTATTCGCGGAGAAACTTTTGTTACGCGAAAAGTTACGAGAGCCTTAGCGCGCATTGCTCTCGGTTTGCAAGACTGCCTATATCTTGGCAACCTTGATGCCAAACGAGATTGGGGGCATGCGCGTGACTATGTCGAAATGCAGTGGCTGATGCTGCAGCAGGACAAACCTGAAGATTTTGTCATTGCGACAGGGGTGCAATACAGCGTGCGTGATTTTGTTGAGGCGGCGGCGCGAGAGTTGGGCATTAAAATCCGATGGGAAGGGCATGGTACAGAGGAAAGGGGATACTGGGTAAATGCCGCGGGAACGCGGTCAGATGATAAGCCCATAATCTCTGTTGATCCAAGATACTTTCGGCCCACGGAGGTTGAGACCCTTCTTGGTGACCCGTCGAAAGCAAGAGAGATGCTTGGTTGGCAGCCCAGGACCACATTCAACGAGCTTGTTGTTGAAATGGTTCAAGCAGACTTCGAATCTGCAAAGCGAGACGAACTCATAAAAAAACATGGATACCAGTCCTTGGATTACCATGAGTGAGTTGGGCTGCTGGATCATTCAGGAAGGCAATCTTATGTACAAGAAAATATCAAAATGCCGCGTCTGCGACGGCGATCTGGTTTCGCTAATGGATCTCGGGGAACAGGCGCTAACAGGTGTTTTCCCTCGCTCTAAGGACGCTGAGGTGAACACTGGTCCAGTGGAACTTGTGAAGTGTTTTGCCAAGAATGGTTGTGGCTTGGTTCAGTTAGGGCACAGTTATGAACTCAGCGAAATGTACGGTATGAATTATGGCTACCGCTCCGGCCTAAATGCCAGCATGGTCCGTCATCTGCATTCAAAGGTAGAAAAAATCCTGGGCATGGACATTCTTCAGCCGGGCGACCTTGTTCTGGATATCGGGAGTAATGATGCGACGACCTTGCGTGCCTATCCCCAAGGCCCATATCAATTGGTAGGCATCGATCCTACGGGCATCAAGTTTGCCTCGTACTATCCCGCAGGAATTGAGCTGATTGCGGATTTCTTCTCTGCAGGTACTGTATCGACCCGTTTCCCGGGGAAAAAGGCCAAGGTGATTACATCGTTCTCGATGTTCTACGACCTGGAAGATCCTGTTGCCTTCGCCCTCGAGATCGAGCGATCACTGGATGACGACGGAGTCTGGATCTTCGAGCAAAGCTATCTGCCGGCAATGCTGCGCACTAATTCGTTCGACACGATTTGCCATGAGCATCTCGAGTTCTATGCGCTCAAGCAGATCAACTGGATAGTGGCGAAGGCGGGGATGAAGGTGCTCGACGTCGAATTCAATGACGTCAACGGTGGCAGCTTCTCGATTACTGCCGCAAAGGAATCTTCTAAAAGAAAGCAGAATTCCGGCTGGCTAGCCGAGATACTGGCGGAAGAGGTCGCTCTTGGACTCGATGCGCTCGACGTCTTCGACGATTTCAATCAACGGGTCGAGGAGTGCAAGGCAGCTCTCATGGACTTTCTCCGTGAGGCTAAGCAGTCCGGAAAAAGGGTTTGCGGCCTTGGTGCCTCCACAAAGGGGAACGTATTACTCCAATACTTTGGCATTGACGAGAGTCTGTTGGAGGTGATCGGGGAGGTCAATGAGGACAAGTTCGGCTGCTACACCCCAGGAACTCTCATTCCACTGATTCCAGAAAAGCAGCTGTTGTCTACGGATCCAGACTATTTGCTGGTATTGCCATGGCACTTTCGTTCCTTCTTCGAATCCTTGCCGGCCTTGAAGGGACGGCGGCTGGTTTTCCCTCTGCCAAAATTTGAAATTGTCCGCGTATGAACGTACCCGAGGATGATGCCGCCGGCGGGGAGTCTGTTCCCGCCCTCGGGTATAGGGGCGCTGCATCCGTCGAAAATCCATTTGCCTTGCTGGAACGATAGTGAGTCAGTCACAGCTCATGTCTCTGTTGCTGCGTCGTCTATGGAGCCATATTAGTCCCAGGCGCAGGATGCAGTTCGGGATGTTGATCCTGCTGATGATCCTTGCTTCCTTTGCCGAGGTCGCTAGCATCGGTGCTGTGTTGCCTTTCCTTGGTGCATTGGCGGCGCCCGAATGGGTCTTCAACCACCCGTTCGCGCAACCTTTCGTGCGCGCTCTCGATCTTGCCGAGCCTCGCCAGCTGCTACTGCCGTTAACCATTATTTTTTCGGCTACAGCGATTGTTTCCGGCGCCACGCGACTGATTCTTCTTTGGGCGCAGACACGCCTGAGCCATGCGGTAGGGGCCGATCTAAGCATCAGTATCTTTCACCGGACCCTCTACCAAAACTATCTCGTTCACGTTGCGCGCAACAGTAGCGAGGTGATCGCAGCGATCGCCAACAAGACGACGTCCGTTGTATATCAAGTGCTTTGGCCGCTGCTCATCATTCTAAGCTCGGTGCTGATCCTCTCTGTAATCCTTTTGGCGCTGGTCGTGATCGATTGGAAGGCTGCACTCTCGGCCTTCGCCAGCCTCGGTTCGATCTACGCAGTGGTCATAGGCCTGACACGAAACCGGCTGGCACGGTACAGCAAGAGCATCAGCCTGAATCAAGGGAAGGTCTTCAAGGCCTTGCAGGAAGGATTGAACGGTATCCGTGATGTCCTGATAGATGGCACGCAGGCTACCTACCGTAGCTACTATCGCAACGCGGACCTTCCGCTGCGGCAGGCCCAGGCTAGTGCCCAGATAATCGGTAACAGCCCTCGGTACGGGATCGAAGCTCTAGGCATGGTGGTAATCGCAGTGCTGGCGTATTCGCTTGCAGAGGGTCCATCCGGCTTTGCCAAGGCCATCCCGATCCTGGGTGCGCTCGCTCTTGGGGCACAACGCCTCATGCCCGTGCTGCAGCAGACCTATTCCAGTTGGGTGGCGATGCGCAGCGGACAGCAAACATTGAGTGACGTGTTGGAACTCCTCGACCAGCCACTGCCTGAGAATGCGGAAGCGCCTCCGCCCGTTCCCCTGCCCTTCAAGCACGAAATAGTACTCAAAGATCTGGGGTTCCGGTTTTCGCCACAGTCTCTGTGGGTGCTTCAAGGACTGGATCTAGTTCTGCCCAAGGGAGGGCGTATTGGCATCATGGGTCGTACTGGAAGCGGCAAAAGCACGTTGCTAGACATCCTTATGGGATTGCTGTCCCCAACTGCCGGTACCCTAGCCATAGATGGCACGGACATCACGCTGCAGAACCACCGTGCCTGGCAGGTCCACATCGCGCATGTTCCGCAGATGATCTTCTTGGCCGACACGACGATCGCGGAAAATATCGCGTTCGGGGTATCCCCGGACAGCATTGACCACGATCGGGTGCGTCAATCTGCTGAAAAGGCCCATATTGATCAGACTATCGAGTCTTGGGAGCACAAATACGAAACTTTGGTAGGCGAGCGTGGCGTGCGCCTGTCAGGCGGCCAGCGCCAGCGTATTGGGATCGCCAGGGCGCTCTACAAGCAGGCCGACGTCATCGTGTTAGACGAGGCCACCAGTGCACTGGACAACGAGACTGAGCGGGCTGTGATGGAGTCCATCGAGTGTCTCGGCAAGGAACTGACTGTCATCATTGTTGCCCACCGGCTCAGTACGTTGAAGAATTGTACGCTGGTCATCGAGCTCGAAAAGGGGCGGGTCAAGCGTAGCGGGGCTTACAGTGAGATGGTGGGGGCGGCCTGAGCTTAGTATGCCGTGCGACCATTCCTAACATAAACAAATTTTCTGCCTGATCGAATATGAAGATACTTGTCACAGGTGCCGATGGCTTCATCGGATCCCATCTAACTGAAGCTCTCGTGCGTGCCGGGCATCAAGTGAAGGCTTTCGTTCTCTACAACTCTTTCAACTCTTGGGGCTGGCTGGACCACTGCGAATCCGACGTAAAAGACGGTTTTGAAGTCTTTGCCGGGGACATCCGCGATCCGCACGGCGTGAAAGAGGCGATGCGGGACTGCGATGCGGTGTTGCATCTTGCTGCGCTGATCGCGATACCGTATTCATACCATTCGCCCGATACCTACGTTGATACGAATGTCAAAGGCACATTGAATGTGTTGCAGGCGGCGCGGGAGCTGGGTGTCAAAAGAGTGATTCATACCTCAACCAGCGAAGTCTATGGCACGGCGCGCTTTGTACCGATCACTGAAGAACATCCCTTGCAAGGCCAATCCCCGTACTCGGCAACCAAAATTGCAGCGGACCAGCTGGCCTATTCCTTCTACGCCTCGTTTGGCCTGCCGGTTGTCATCGCTCGCCCTTTCAATACGTACGGGCCGCGCCAGTCGGCGCGCGCGGTGATCCCGACCATCATCACCCAAATCGCCAATGGCCGGCGGCAGATCAAACTGGGCGCGGTGTCGCCTACGCGTGATTTCAATTTTGTGCAGGATACGGTTGCCGGTTTGATCGCTGTGCTGAATTCGGACCAGGGCTTGGGCGAAGTCGTTAATTTGGGTAGTAACTTTGAGATTTCCATCGGCGATACGGCGCAGTTGATCGCTGAAGCCATGAATGCCGAGATTGAAATCATCACCGACAAGGCCCGTTTTCGCCCGGAAAACTCGGAGGTCGAACGCTTGTGGGCCAGCAATGCCAAGGCCAAGCAACTTTTCGGTTGGCAACCTGGCTATGGCGATCGAGAAGGGTTCAAGCGTGGGCTGGCAAAGACCGCCGAATGGTTCGCGCAGCCGGAAAATCTGCGTGGCTACAAGGCTGATATCTATAATCTATGAGCACCTCGGGCACCCTTTCTGAACAAATCGTGGCCGCCATTCACTCCGTTGTCGGGGCGGGGCCAGTGGCGCTACACGAGCCGAGTTTCATCGGGAACGAGTGGCAGTACCTCAAGGAATGCCTCGATTCGACTTTTGTTTCCTCGGTGGGGAAATTCGTCGATCGTTTTGAAGCCGATCTGGTTGCCTACACTGGTGCCAAACATGCTGTTGCCGTCGTCAACGGGACGGCGGCACTGCACATTGCGCTCAAGCTGGCGGGCGTTCAGGCCAACGATGAAGTTCTGGTCCCCGCACTCACTTTTGTCGCTACGGCCAATGCGGTTGCTTATTGTGGCGCGATACCTCATTTTGTCGACAGCGAGGCTCAAACGCTGGGCATCGATGCCGAAAAACTTCGGGACTATTTGGCCAGACATACGGAGCAACACGCCGGTCAGTGTGTCAACCATGCCACCGGACGCGTCATTCGAGCCGTTGTGCCTATGCACACCTTCGGCCACCCGATAGATCTTGACGGGCTGCTGTCCGTGGTCCGCGATTTCAACTTTGTCATGGTCGAAGATGCGGCCGAATCCCTGGGAAGTTATTACCGCGGCCAGCATACAGGTACCTTTGGACGCCTGGGCACTCTGAGCTTCAACGGCAACAAGACCATTACCACTGGAGGCGGCGGCGCTATTCTGACCAACGACACCGAGCTTGCGCGCCATGCCAAGCACCTGACGACCACGGCCAAGCTGCCGCATGCCTGGGAGTACCGGCATGACGAAGTCGGCTATAACTATCGCCTGCCCAATCTGAATGCGGCCCTGGGCTGCGCCCAGTTGGAGCAATTGCCTACATTCCTGGCTGCAAAAAGAAGACTGTTTCAGCGGTATCGAGAGGCCTTCGCGCCGGTGGCAGGCGTCAGGCTGATGGCCGAGACCGCGCCATGCAAAAGCAACTACTGGCTGCAGACGATTCTGCTTGATGCGGACAAGTCCGATCAGCGGGATGAGGTCTTGAGAGCAAGCAATGGGGTCGGTTTGATGACGCGGCCCGCATGGACGCTGATGGATCAGCTGGCTCCCTTCAAGGATTGTCCGCGTATGGACTTGGCCGGGGCCCGGTCGTTGTCGAGGTGTCTGATCAATATCCCCAGTAGTTCGGGTTTGGTGTCATGAGCAAACCGGGCCTGATTCTGATTGGTGCTGGAGGCCACGCCCGTGCATGCATTGATGTCATCGAGCAGTGCGGTCAGTATCAGATTGCGGGGCTGATTGGTATGCAGGAGGAAATGCATGCCCGACACCTTGGCTACGCTGTCATTGGCACGGACGGCGATTTGCCGGAACTGGCCAAGACCTATCGGTACGCTTTCGTTGCCGTAGGCCAGGTCCAGTCACCAGACCACCGGATCCGGTTGCATCGGAAGCTCCTCGAACTCGGATTTCAATTGCCGACGATCATTTCACCCATCTCCCATGTTTCCCGCCATGCAACCGTTGACGCGGGCAGCATCGTGATGCACGGTGCGATTGTCAACGCTGGTGCCAGAGTGGGTGAAAACTGCATCATCAATACGCGAGCACTTGTTGAGCATGATGCAAACGTCGGTGATCACTGTCATATCTCCACCGGAGCCATCCTGAATGGAAATGTCTGCGTTGGCGAAAGCAGCTATGTAGGGAGTGGTTCTGTAATCAAGGAGGGCGTTGTCATTGGGCGTGGATGTCTTGTGGGGATGGGGCTCTCCGTGCGTCATGACCAAGTGGACCGTACCCGATTTGTGGGTGAAAATAGAACGTGACAACTCGAACCCTCATCATCGCTGAGGCCGGCGTTAACCATAACGGAGATCTGAAGCTCGCCAAGCGCTTGATCGACGTGGCGGCCGAGGCGGGTGCCGATTGCGTCAAGTTCCAGACTTTCAGGGCCGACCGCCAAGTCACGCGTGTTGCGCAGAAAGCTCATTACCAGATCAAGACAACGGGCAGCACGGAGTCCCAGTATGAGATGCTTCGCCGTCTGGAACTCAGCATCGAGATGCATAAAGAGCTCATTGCGCACTGTGCAGTGCGCAACATCGGCTTCCTATCCACTGGATTTGATGTTGAAAGTGTCGATCTGTTGCGGGACCTCGGCCAGAATCTCTTCAAGATTCCATCCGGGGAGATCACCAACCTGCCGTACCTGCGCCATATCGGCCATCTCGGGAAGTCTGTCATCCTCTCGACCGGCATGGCAACACTGGGCGAAATCGAGGCGGCAATCGAGGTGCTCGAACAAGCCGGCACGCCGCGCGCCATGCTGACGGTTCTGCATTGCACGACCGAGTACCCCACCCCTATGAACGAAGTTAACCTGCGTGCGATGCAGAGCATTCACCTCTCTTTGGGGGTGGCTGTTGGCTACTCGGACCATACGCCGGGTATCGAGGTGGCGATCGCTGCGGTCGCCATGGGGGCTTCGGTCATCGAGAAGCACTTCACCGTGGATCGTGATTTGCCCGGCCCCGACCACAAGGCCAGCCTTGAGCCCGAAGAACTGAAGGCCATGGTTGCTGCCATCCGGAACATCGAAATCGCGCTGGGAGACGGCATCAAACGGCTGACTGAGAGCGAGGCCAGGAACAAGCCTGTTGCACGGAAGTCCTTGGTGGCGAGTCGGCGGATCAAGGCGGGCGATGTCTTCGGCGATCAGAACGTTACCGCCAAGCGGCCCGGCACGGGCATCTCTCCAATGCGCTTGGACGAGGTCATTGGTCGTATCGCGCCGCGTGATTTTGCGGAGGACGAGTTGATAGAGCTATGAGGCGCAAGATTTGTGTCATCACGGGTACGCGAGCTGACTATGGTCTGCTGCGCTGGGTCATGCAAGGCATCAAGGACGATCCCGATCTGACGCTCCAAGTCATTGCCACCGGCATGCATCTGTCGCCGGAGTTCGGCCTTACCTATAAAGTGATTGAGGATGACGGTTTTTGCATCGACCGTAAGCTCGAAATGCTGGTGAGCTCAGACAGCACGGTCGGCATTGCCAAATCCATAGGCCTGGGGCTGATCGGTTTTGCAGACGCCTTGAGTGAGCTGCAGCCGGATTTGATGGTGGTGCTCGGCGACAGGTTCGAGATTTTTTCGGCGGTTTCGGCCGCTCTGGTCGCCCGTATTCCTGTGGCCCACTTGCATGGCGGGGAAACAACAGAAGGGGCTTTCGATGAAGCGCTCCGTCATTCGATCACGAAGATGTCACACCTGCATTTCGTGGCGACGGAGGAATACCGGCGGCGCGTGATTCAGTTGGGGGAGCAGCCTGAGCAAGTCTTTCTGGTGGGGGGGCTCGGCATCGACAATATCAAGCAGCTGAAGCTCTTGGACCGCTCAGAGTTGGAGGCCTCGCTTGATTTCAAGCTTGGGCCCAAAAGTCTGCTCATCACTTTTCACCCGGTGACCCTTGAGCCGGCAACGGCGGCCATGCAAATGGAAGAGCTGCTGGCGGCCTTGGGTGCTTTACCAGACACGAATCTCATCTTTACCATGCCGAACGCGGACGCCGAAGGCCGAATGCTGATCGGGATGGTTGAGCGGTTCGTCGAACAGCATGCCAACGCCCGCGCCTATAGCTCGCTTGGCCAGCTGCGTTATCTGTCATGCATGGCCCACGTAGATGGCGTGATTGGCAACTCCTCCAGTGGCCTGCTCGAAGCCCCGAGTCTAAAGAAGGGGGCAATCAACATTGGCGACCGCCAGCGGGGTCGTGTGCAGGCGGCCAGCGTGATCAATTGCGAACCGGACCGACGAAGCATTGCTACTGCTTTGGAAAAGCTTTACTCGGCCGCTTTTCAAGCGAGCCTGAGCCAGGTACGCAATCCATACGGCGAAGGCGGGGCGAGCAGAAAAGTGATCGATGTATTGAAGAACCATGAGTTGAACCAGATTGTCAAGAAAGCGTTTCATGATCAACCCGAAACCATCCCGCGGAGTCAGAAATGAGCACCCCTGAAAACCTCTGGCGCCAAGTCATACTGCCGATTGAGGCCACTATCCAGGATGCCATTCGCAATCTGAACGAGTCCTCATTGAGGATCGTCATCGTGGTGAATGATCGCGGTGAGCTGGAAGGCACGATTTCGGACGGCGACATACGGCGCGGCCTGCTGAAGGCTCTGGATTTCAATAGCCCAATCGAAAGCATCGTTCATCACAATGCGCTGGTGGTGCCGCCGGCCTTGGGGCGTGAGACGGTCATGCAGTTGATGAGAATCAACAAGATTCAGCAGATCCCGGTTGTCGATGAAAGTCGACATGTCGTTGGCTTGCACCTTTGGGACGAAATCTCGACACCGCCAGCTCGGTCTAATTTGATGGTGATCATGGCCGGCGGCAAAGGTGTCCGTCTTCGTCCTTTCACTGAGAACTGCCCCAAGCCGATGGTGACGGTGGCCGGTAAGCCGATGCTGGAGCACATCCTTGAGCGGGGCAAGTTGGAAGGCTTCAATCACTTTGTGCTCGCCATTCACTATTTGGGACACATGATTGAGGATTACTTCGGGAATGCCGACCGCCTGGGCGTGCGGATCGACTATTTGCGCGAACAATCCCCCTTGGGGACCGCCGGCGCCTTGAGCCTGCTAAATCCACGACCGGATGCTCCGTTTGTCGTTACGAATGGTGATGTCCTGACGGATATCCGCTATGGAGAATTGCTGGACTTTCATATGCGCCACAATGCGTCGGCGACGATGGCCGTGCGACTTCATGAATGGCAACATCCATTTGGGGTGGTGCAGACAAAAGGCGTGGAAATCGTCGGCTTTGAAGAAAAGCCCATCGCCCGAACACATATCAACGCAGGTGTCTACGTCCTTGAGCCGGACGCTTTGAGCGTCCTGGAAGATGGGGCGCCCTGCGATATGCCGACTTTGTTCGAGCGCCTTCAGGCAAAAATGAAAAGAACGGTGGCGTACCCAATGCATGAGCCTTGGTTGGATGTGGGGCGGCCAGATGACCTGAGCCGCGCGAATGCGTAGTATTTTGAAAGAGCTTTAGTTGGAACGAATATGGAAAAAATCAAGTATCCAGGGCCGGTTGATCTTAGTCTCTATGCCAAAGATGCCCCGAATCCAAATGCGTTGTATGGCTTGCCCTCTGACGTCGTCTATTGCAAAAGATGTGTGATTTCTAATCAGCGCCCTAATTCGGCCGTTGAGTACAAGCACACCAAGGACACCAAGAAAGCCACGATTCATTTCGACGAGAACGGCGTTTGTGATGCTTGTAACTTTGCCGAGCGCAAACGTCACAGTATCGATTGGGCTGAGCGTGAAAAACAGTTGCTCGAGCTATGCGATCGGCATCGCAAGAGTGATGGCTCCTACGACTGCATTGTTCCTGGCTCAGGAGGGAAGGACAGTTTTTATGCCTCCCATATTCTGAAGACAAAGTATGGGATGCACCCGCTGACCGTGACGTGGGCGCCTCATGTCTACACAGACTGGGGCTGGAAAAACTTTCAAGCATGGATCCATGCAGGGCACGACAACTATCTGATGACGCCTAATGGTCGTGTCCACCGGCTGCTGACGCGGTTGTCGACGGAATTGCTCTTTCATCCGTTCCAGGCGTTCATGTTCGGGCAGAAGGCCCTGGCCCCCAAGATGTCGCTGCTGTTCAATATTCCGCTGGTTTTCTACGGGGAAAACGAGGCCGAATATGGGAACCCGATCGGCGACACGGACAGTGCGAAACGCGACTGGTCCTACTTCGCTGCTGAAGATCAATCCAAGATCTATCTCGGTGGTGTTTCTGTAGCAGATCTGAAGTCACAGTTCGGGGTCGATCAGAATGACCTTCAGCCTTATCTGCCGGCCGACCCCAACCGGATTGCCGAGCAAAACGTCGAGGTGCATTACCTGGGCTATTACCTGAAATGGCATCCGCAAGCCTGTTATTACTATGCAGTTGAGCATGGAGGTTTCCAGGCCTCGCCGGAGCGGACCCCCGGTACTTATTCAAAGTACAACAGTATTGATGATCGGATCGATGACCTTCATTACTTTACAACGGGGATCAAGTTTGGCATCGGTCGGGCCAGCTACGATGCCGCACAAGAGATTCGGTCTGGAGATATCAACCGCGAAGAAGGCGTGGCGCTGGTAAAACGCTTTGACCACGAGTACCCGGAGCGTTTCGTGGAGGAAATGTTCCGCTATTTGAGCCTTCCTGCGAAAGAGTTTCCCGAGGCAAGCAAGATGTTTCAAAATCCGATCATGGATCGCGAATACTTCCGCTTTCTCACAGACCAGTTCCGTTCCCCCCATCTGTGGCAACAGGAAAATGGAGCGTGGAAATTGCGGCACGCGATTTCGAACGATAAACAATGAGTGGGGCGCCGTGAGAAATATTCGGCTCATTGCCCGCTTGGATATCAAGGGGCCCAACCTGATCAAGGGCATTCACCTGGAAGGTCTGCGCGTCATCGGGTCTCCGGGCGAGCATGCTTTGCGTTACTACCAGCAGGGCGTAGATGAGCTGATCTACATGGACTGTGTGGCCAGCCTGTATGGCCGCAACCACTTGGGCGATATCGTCAGATCGGCGGCCAGGGATATCTTCGTTCCCATGACGGTGGGTGGTGGCATCCGATCGGTTGACGATGCAACGCAGATTCTGCGGGCGGGTGCCGATAAAGTGGCAGTCAATACCGCGGCGGTTGCCAATCCGCAACTCATCACCGATATTGCGCGTCGCTTTGGAAGCCAGTGCATGGTTCTTTCAATTGAGGCCAAGCAAGTCAGCCCAGAACGCTGGGAGGTCTATACCGACAATGGCCGCGAGCGTACTGGATTGGATGTCGTTGAGTGGGTGAAGCGGGGCGTGGCGCAGGGGGCTGGTGAGGTGCTGCTCACATCGGTGGATCGGGAGGGGACACGCAAAGGTTTTGATATTGCCCTGGTGAGGGCAGTGACATCTGCGGTTTCTGTTCCAGTCATCGCCAGTGGCGGCATGGGGAAGCCGGAAGACTTGCTTGAGTCCGTTTGCGAAGGTGGGGCAGATGCTGTAGCCATGGCCGACATCTTGCACTACAAGCGGGCGGACATTGGTGAAATCAGGGCCGTGGCGCAGGCCGCGGGCCTGGGTGTGAGAAACTATGAGCGCACCTGACGTCACCGTCATTGATTACGGGGTGGGCAACCTGCTTAGCGTGCAGCGGGGGTTTGAACATTGCGGGGCAAACGTCACGCTGACCGCAGATCCAGAGAGAATCCTTGCCGCCGAGCGCGTCGTTCTTCCCGGGGTCGGGGCTTTCGGGAATGCCATGCTGGCGCTGAAGCAGCTGAATCTGGTGGAGGCAATTCGGAGTCTTGCCCGTCGGCAGACTCCGTTGCTCGGTATATGCCTTGGCATGCAGCTCCTGTTGGAGGAGAGTGAGGAGTTCGGTGTGACGGCTGGATTGGGGCTGATTCCAGGGCGGGTGATACCTGTCCCGGCGCAATCGGTATCGGGCCAGGCGCAGAAGATTCCCCATATCGGCTGGAGTGCATTGCAGCCATCGACCGCATCTGGAAGTTGGAGTGGGACTTTGCTGCGGGATACCCGACCGGGAGACGCTGCGTATTTCGTACATTCATTCATGGCCGTTCCTTCGGACCCTGCACACCGCATCACTGATTGTTTGTATGGGGGCCACCGGATTCCGGCAGTGATAGGGCGGGACCGGATAACAGGCTGCCAGTTTCACCCTGAGAAAAGTGGCGAGGTGGGTTTAAGAATTCTTAGAAGGTTCTGTGCTGATTAATCGCGTCCTCGTCGTGGGCCTTGGTAGCATCGGCCAGCGCCATTTGCGTCTGGCCAGGGAGCTGCTGCCCCATGCGGATATAAGAGTCTTGCGTCATCGGGAATGCGAGTCGAATCCAGAGTATGCAGACGGCTGTTTCTCACATCTCGAGCAAGCGCTAGACTTCGCCCCGCAGGTCGCAGTCATCGCAAGCCCGGCTACATTCCACCTGGATATGGCCCGGTCGTTGGCGCAAGCCGGCGTCCATCTTCTGGTCGAGAAGCCGCTGGCATCCTTGCTGGACGGCATACCGCTTTTGCTCGAATCCTGTCGTGCGCAAGGATTGGTTCTGCTGACTGGGTACAACCTCCGGTTTCTCGCGTCGCTTCAATGTTTTCGGACCCAATTGAAAGAGAAGCGGATCGGCAGGGTGCTGTCCGTACGCTGTGAGATTGGGCAATATTTGCCATCCTGGCGTCCTGATGCTGATTATCGGCAGGGAGTATCTGCTCGTCGGGAGCTGGGCGGAGGTGCGCTGCTTGAACTTAGTCATGAGCTTGACTACCTGCGTTGGATTTTTGGTGAGGTTGACTGGGTGAAGGCGACCCTCAGCCGGCAAAGTGACTTGGAAATTGACGTTGAAGATACCGCCCATCTGATTCTGGGCTTCGTGCCAAATGATGACGGCCACCGGCTCGTTGGCACTCTCAACATGGACTTCATACGCCACGATGCAGTGCGCCTGTGCGTTGCGATTGGGAAAGACGGCAGCCTGCGCTGGAACGGCTTAACGGGTGTGGTCGAGTATTTAGAAGCCGGTTCGAAGGAATGGCGTGAGATCTTTCGCCACCAAAACCAGCGCGACGAAAGTTATCGCGCTGAGTGGCAGCATTTCCTGGCGTGCGTCAAGGAACAAAGCGCTCCGTTGGTCAGTGGTGAAGATGGGCTCAGGGTCATGCAGATTATCGAGGCCGCCCGCCAGGCGTCAGAATCGGGCGGGCAGGTACGGGTCGCAATGAAACCGGCAAATACGGAGATTGGTGCATGAAGGCGACCGCTTTCATATTTGCCCGAGGTGGCTCCAAAGGATTGCCCGGGAAAAATATCCTTCCGTTGGGCGGCAAGCCGTTGATAGCGTGGTCAATCGAGCATGCACTTGCCGTCAAGCGCATCGCGCGCGTAATCGTTTCGACCGATTCGCATGAGATCGCGGCAGTGGCTCGCGAGCATGGTGCAGAGGTGCCATTTATCCGACCGGAGGAGCTGGCTCGTGACGACAGCCCCGAGTGGCTGGCGTGGCGGCATGCGCTCAGCTATCTGCAGGATGAGGATGGGGAGTTGCCGGATGCAATGGTTTCTGTGCCCACGACCGCGCCCTTGAGATCGTCTCTCGACATTGAAAACTGTCTCGATGAATATGAGAAAGGCGGCGCAGATATGGTCATTACGGTGACCGATGCGCACCGTAGCCCGTACTTCAACATGGTGAAACTCAACGCTGATGGGACGGTCGGGCTGGTCATCCCTCCGCAGTCAGTCGTAGCGCGCCGACAGGACGTGCCAACGGTCTTTGATATGGCCACGGTCGCCTATGTCGCCCGGCCAGAATTTGTCCTGACTCGTCACGCGACTTTCGAGGGGCGAGTGCGTCATGTGCACGTTCCGGCAGAGAGGGCAATAGACATCGACACACTCCTGGATTTCAGAATTGCGGAATGCCTTTTGAGCCTACGCTAATGTCCTTTCAACCCATCTTTGACCAGAAAAGTGCTTGAGATCACCCTTGAGCCGCGCGCGTGCGAATGTTGCGGCGGAACCGACCTGGAACTGCTCTGGTCTAGCCAGAGCATCGTTGCGCGAGCCAGGAACACATGGCGATTCCCGTTTCGGGTGGCTGTTTGCCGAAATTGCGGGCTCTGCTTTGGCTCTCCTGGACCCCGCCACGCAGACTTGGCGCGTTACCATGCAGAGGGAATGTCTGGTCATAAAGAGATCGGGCTTCCCTATTCCGTTGAAGCTCGAATGAATGTGCTTGAGCGGTATAGCGTGCCGAACGGCGTGTTCGCGGAAATCGGCGGCGACCAGCCAGGAGAGTTCCACCGGCGCTGCGCCCCGCTCTTCGGAAGACAACTGGTTGTTGAGATCTCGGAAGATACGCCCGCCGAACTCCGGAGTGTGCACGACTTGGCAGAGAACTCAGTCGATGTCTTGGCGCACTATGATGTGCTTGAGCATGTCGCTGATGTCAGGGGGTTTCTCGCTGCCTGCTATCGCGCGCTGCGGCCGGGGGCGGTCATGATCTGTGAGGTGCCAGATCTTCGCTTGTACCCGAGGAATCTTTTGTTGCTGGAGTTCGAGCACGTCAATCATTTCTCGGCGACGACGCTCAATGCCATAGCGCGGCAGGTTGGCTTCAACCTGGTTGAGATTGGTCACATCTGTAGTCGCCCTTATGGATTTCTTTCTGTTTTTCGCAAAGAGCCGGTTCAGGCCATGGGTGGCGTTGATTCGCGAAGCGAATTCATCGATGCCTTGGCGTGTGTACGAGGTGGCATAGAGCAGATCCAGCGTGCGGAGGCGCAGATCGAAGCCCTCAGGCAACGACTCGCAATATTGGGCGAGAGGGGAAAGAAAATAACATTGTGGGCGGTCACGGATCTCATGCGTCGCCTGTTGGCCAATTTCGCACTGCCTGAAACAGCAATAGTGGTGGATTCTGATCCCAGACGCAGGGATCATCTTGCACAGGACGGGGTTCTCGTGTCAGAGCCGAAAAATTGCATCGAGCACATTGCACAAAGCGAACTTCTGGTGATTTGCGCGGCCCGTTACAAATCGGGGATCCTCGACTGGGTGGCGCGCGAGACGGGAAAGACATTTCCCGCTGATGAGCTTGTGGTCCTCGGTGCCGGTCCTGCAGGGGAGACGCTGACGTGAAAAGCGAACGAGATGTTGAGACTGTCGTCATCATTGGGGCGTCATCGAGCATTGGCCGCGAGATCTCAGCGCGTTTTCAAAGTCCGATGACGCGCGTCCTGACAACCTATTCTTCACAAACGCCCGCGTCCACCGCAGAGCAGAGAAATGCGTTCCATCTAGACCTGCGTGACGATGCAAGCATCGATAGTTTTGTGCAAGGGATCAAAAGCATCTCGCCCCGAGTTGACGTTGCTATCTTCCTGTCAGGAATACTTCCGGGGAAAAGCCTGGGAGGGTACGAATTTCCGGAAATCGACGAGGTTATGTCGATTAATTTCAATGGGCAGGCAAAGCTTCTTGTGAAGATGTTGCCGCTCTTGACGGAACGTTCGCGCTTGCTGATGTTCTCGTCGATTTCAGCCCAGCGCGGCAGCTTTGATCCGATCTACGCGGCGTCGAAAGGTGCCTTGCTCTCGTTTGTGAAGTCCCTGTCGACCCAGCTTCCTCCAGGTGCCCGTATCAATGCAATCGCTCCGGGCCTGATCCAGGACAGTGCCATGTTCGAAGATATGAAGACGAAGAGACGGGAATACCATCGGCAACAAGTGCCTTCGGGGCAGTTGCTTCGCCAGCAGGATCTGGCGAACGTGGTTTTTGATATTTGTCAGGATCATTGGGCCCATTTGAATGGCGCCTGTATTGATCTCAATGGAGGGCAGTATGTCCGATAGGGCTGGCAGCAATGCGCGCACGCTCGAAGACCGGCTGGTCGCGCGGTTCAATAGCTGGCGTTTTGCCGTCATGGAGCCCATTCAGCTACGGTTGGCACGCATGAAACACGAGCATGAGTATGAAGCGCCCAACCAGACACCACTGGTCACCGTCTGTGTGCCCACTTATAACCGGGGCCCACTACTGATCGAGAGAGCGGTTGCCTCGGTGCTTTCGCAGACTTATGAAAATCTTGAGTTGATGATCGTGGGCGACCATTGCACCGACAACACAGCGGAGTTGCTCGCTGAAATCCGGGATCCTCGGCTGCGTTTCTATAACTTGCCGAGTCGCAGCAGGAAATACACACAGACTGTAGAGAATCACTGGTTCGTGGGTGGGGCCACCCCGGCGAATATGGCGATGGAGCTCGCTCGTGGCCATTGGATCGCGCGAGTGGACGACGATGATACGTGGACACCCGACCATCTCGAGAAGCTTCTTCGATTCGCGCAGCGAGGACGCTATGAGTTCGTATCCGGATTATATGTCGAGGAACGCTTCGGAGAACGCAAGGTCGTGGACGGTGTGAGAGCATTGGACCCGTACTACACGCGGCGACCTGCCGTACCGAACGACAACAGTCCGAAGATCGGTGGTGTATCGACTTGGCTCTATCGGTCATATTTGCGTTTCATGCGGTACAACGCCAACTGTTGGCGCAAGGAATGGAACCGCGTCTGGGATGTCGATCTCTCCTTGCGTATTCATGGCGCAGGAGTACGGATGGGATTTCTGGATGAGGTTGTGTCATTCGTGCTTCCCAGGCCGGGGGAGAGTTCCGTTGGTCTTGAGGCATATAAGCTGACGGAGAAGGACAAGCTAGAGCAGTATCGCTTCGATGCATGACAGTTATGTGCGCGGCCATGCGTAAGTATCGTCAACGATCTGACAGCCTCTTTAGTTGAATTGATTCCAGGGCTCGATACTTATTTAGTCGCGCGCTTTTGCGTCTCCAGATTCCCGAGAAAGAGATTGATCTTATGCTAAAGGGCAAAGTGATCGTTGTTACAGGGGGGGCTGGACTGTTAGGTGCCCCATTCGTCGGGGCCATTGTCGATCACGGAGGTATTGCCATAGTGGCTGATATCGACTTAGATGCCGCCGCCCGCGTGGTTCAAGACAACGCTCCGTCCAGCTTAGGTCATGCGAAGTCTGAAACGGTAGATATCACCGACAGAGATTCAGTGTCTGGCTTGATAGAACGTGTTGCCAAGAAGTATGGACGGATAGATGCAGTGGTTAACAATGCTTATCCGCGCAATCGCAACTACGGTCGCAAGCTAGAGCAGGTCACCTATGAAGATTTTACCGAAAATCTGGCCAGCCACTTGGGTGGTTATTTCTTGGTAAGTCAGCAGTTCTGTCTTTTCTTCCGGGAGCAAGGCGAGGGAAACCTCGTCAATATGGCTTCGATCTATGGAACACTTGCACCACGGTTCAAAATTTACGACGAAACATCCATGACCATGCCTGTTGAATATGCTGCGATTAAAGCGGGCGTCATTCAGCTGACACGATATTTTGCTCAATACTACAAGGCGAACAATATTCGGGTAAATTGTTTGAGTCCTGGCGGAATCCTAGACAAACAACCGCATGCCTTTCTTCGTGCATATGAAGAACATTGCGGCGTGAAAGGAATGCTTGACCCAGCAGACATAACCGGGACTCTGCTTTTCTTGCTTTCTGACGCTTCAAAATATATGACTGGTCAGAATTTGGTTGTCGATGACGGGTTTTCTCTTTAAAACACCTGTGTAGGTACGAACGATGACCAAAAACGACCATGCTTAATGTAGTTAACGTAGTTGTAATTGGAGGTGGGATATTCGGGGCAGAAGCGGCTCTCAGGGCCAAGTCTTTGGGGCTTTCAGTCAAAGTATATGAAGCTAAGGACGATATTCTCTCCGGTGCTTCAATGAATAATCAGAACAGGCTACACCTTGGTTTCCACTATCCGCGAGACCTAGAAACCGGGAAGCAATCCATCCGAGGATTCGATGCTTTCCGCCAAAAGTATGCGGAATCCATTCAGGCCGATTTCATAAATGCGTATTTCATCGCAAACCAGAACTCCCGGACAACGCCGGTGGGCTATCTCAATTTCTGTCGTGAGCTTAACGTTCCCTTTCAAGTGGTTACACCATCAAGTTTCCCGGTTGAAGTGCTAGGGGCAGATACCTGTATCCTGTGCGGTGAGGTTGTGTACGACTGCAGAATATTAAGAGACCTTGTCTGGAAGATGTTAGACCGTGCTGAGGTGGAGGTTGCACTACAAACCAGAGTTGTCGCGGTCAAGAACCACGCCGGGCGATATACCGTAGAGAGTACTGATGGTGAGTCCGTGCTTGCCGATGTTGTAGTCAATGCGTCCTATGCTGATATCAACCGCTTAACGAGACAACTTGGTTTCCCAGTCTCGCAAAATCTCTATGAGTACACGGCCGTACCGATCATCAGAGTAAATCTGCCGCGGGTAGGGATCACAATCATGGATGGGCCGTTCATGACGGTGCTTCCCTATGGCAAGTCGGGTGACTTCCTGCTGTACGACGTAGTCGAAAGCGTTGTTGCTTCTGATGTGGCGGAACTTATGCCGCCCGGGTGGTTGGTGCCGGAAACGGCTCCCTTCAGCCAGATAGATAAAGCCGGGTTCTTCAATAAGATGCTCAAGCAATGCGCGGGATATGTGCCTGCACTTAGACAAGCCGAACTGGTTGGCTTCCTGGAAGGCCCCAGGATGGTACTTGCCAAGAGAGATGACTCGGATGCAAGGCCGTCGATCGTGAATGACTACAATGGAAGTTATTTCTCTGTATTTGCAGGAAAAATCGACCACAGCCTGTGGGTGGCAGATGAAATCGGCGCATTGCTTAAGGGCCGGTTCGGCATCTGATCTTACTGACTCTCCATATCACCAGCAGGACAATATTTCTTGCAGCAAATGGAGGAAATTCGACCACAGCTGGCCCCCAGATAGCGGGCTGAATCACAGTCCGTTTGGATATTTCAAATGATGAGAGGTTAACTATGGCAAATGACAATCTGGATCAACTCAAGCGGGAAGAGGCTAGATTCTTCGATCAGATCGCGGACATTCGTACCGAGAAGGATGGGCTAATTGCCTCCGAGGCCGATATTCGCCGCGCGACGAAGTATATTCCGAAGCCCGGGGAAAAGAGATTCCTGATAGATCCGAAGATGACTGACCTGCTCGACGGCGGTGCTCGGGACCAATACATCCGGATGGTTTCGCAGAAGCCGGGAGCGCGGGTCTTGGACATTGGCTGCGGATCCGGGTGGCTGGCTCTCGAGTTGGCCAGGAACGGATGCCATGTCGACGCATACGATATCTCGCCGAAGGCCATTGCCCTGGCCAAGAAGATGCTCGAGGAAAACCCCTACAAGGATGGATTCGGCTCGGTCACATATCATCTTCAGGATGTCAGCGAGGTGGATCTCGGGATCGAGACCTATGACGCCGTATCCGGCTGGTCGGCCTTCCACCACATGCCCGATGTGCCGGCATTCATGGACAAGGTCAATCGCGCGCTTAGGTCCGGCGGCATCGTCGCCACCATGGACGACATGCCTCGCGGGAGGCTGGAGCAGGGGCTGGAGTATTTCTTCGAGTTCATCCTGCCGACTTACAACCTGACTTATTTCAAGAAGGTTGCGACGGTCTTCAATCTGCTGACTGGGAAGAGAAAGTTTCGAGAGGAAATATTCAGTCCCATGGAAGAAGCAAAGCATTCGAGCGTAGATGAAATCGCAGAGGCCTTTCAGGTGAAATTTGAAGTTCTGCTCAACGTTCGGTTTAACGCGTTTGTTGGAACACCTGTGATGCGAATCAGTGGGCCGGATGCATTCCGCTATGCGGCTGCACGGCTTGTGATCGGACTTGACAGGGCGCTATGTAAGTTTGGGCTAGTAAAGGGTTTCGAGCGCATCATGGTCGCACGAAAGAGGAATTGATTCTTGATCCAGCCAGATATTTTGGAACCATTGCGTTCAGAGAAGCTCGGGCTGGTTACTGGGATCACTGGCCAGGATGGCTCCTACATGGCCGAGCATCTTTTGGTGCAAGGCTATCGCGTCATCGGACTCACCAGGAATGTCGACGCTGCACGAGGACGTTTACCGTCACACCTGTCGGAAGCGGTCGGGCTGCAGAGCTGGGATCCCTGCGATCAGGGCAGCATCGAGTCGATAGTGGCGGAGCACCGACCGCACGAAATATACAATTTCGCCGCATACTCAACCGGGACGGGAATGTATGACGACCCGGTATCGATTGGCGAAGTCAACGGTCTCGCCGTGGCGAGAATGTTGGAGGTCATTCGGGTAATCGATCCATCGATCCGGTTCTGCCAGGCATCCAGTAGAGAAATCTTTGGGGAGGCGCTTGTCTCTCCGCAAACGGAACTGACCCCCACAAATCCCCGCAGCCCTTACGGTGCTGCCAAGCTCTATGCCGACTCAATGCTCAGGATATCCAGAGGACGCTACGGATTATTTGCTACTTCCGCCATATTGTTCAACCACGAAAGCCCAAGGCGAGAGTTATCGTTTATTAGTCGAAAGATCACGCATGCCGCGGCCCGCATCAAGCTGGGCCTTGATCGCGAACTAGTCCTGGGCAACCTCGATGCGCTTCGGGACTGGGGTTTTGCCGGTGATTATGTCCGCGCAATGTGGCTTATGCTGCAGCAGCCTACGCCCGACGACTATGTCATAGCAACGGGTACCGCGCATTCTGTCCGGGAGTTATGCCAAGTGGCTTTTTCTCGCGTAGGACTTGACTATCGCGACTATGTCAGAACAGATCCGGAACTGTATAGGCCTAGCGAGCCGTTTCCCCTTGTTGGGAATTCGGCAAAGGCGAGATCTAATCTTGGATGGGCGCCGCAACTTCAATTCAGCGAGCTGATCGGTCAGATGGTTGACAATGACCTTGCCTTGCTGAGCAAGGGGTGACTGTATTGGCTTTTTCAGATGACCAAAACGAGTATGCGAATCTCATCGAGACGCTCGGAAAGGTCCATCTTCCGGATGGACGGTCTCTCTCGCAGGCCCTTACCTTCGAGGGGGTACCGTTTTGGGAAGTGTTTTCGCCAGAACTCGCGTGGCGTCATTTGACGACAGCTGTCGCCTCAGAGACGCTATTGAAGAATGCCAAGCTCTGGATCAAGCCCACGGCGCTGCATGCCAGAGATTTCCTAAGAAGCCTGACCGTCAGTCGCCGCAACGAATCAGGCTGCGGGGATTGGCCAGCGGCGCCTAGCGTGCTATGCATTGGGCTGACTCCCCGGATGTATCGCGATGTTCTGGAACCCGTCGCGCAGTATGTCGCTGCCCAGTGTGATTGTCGGATCGTTGTTCTTGGCGATGCGCCGGGGCTGTTCTCGGACCAAGAAGATGCGGCTACCAGAGTACAAGGCCAGGTTATCTGGCAACATTGGGGAGCGGATGCGCGCGAGTCTGCAAAGAGACTAGCCCGCGCACTTGGACAATTCAGACGGTACATGGCTGCTGCGAATGGGCTGAAGACTCTGCTACGGGGACTAGATCGCGAGAGGTCGACCGCAGTAAGAAAGATGCTCGGACTGCTTTTCAGGTATTACCTGCCTCAGATCATCCCCCAGGCAGCCATTGCCTTGCACGTTCTGACGCATCACCGCCCCGCGCTTGTCCTTTCGTCCGACACGTCGGATGCCAGGGTTCGACTGTACACCCTGGTTGCCAAGCAGATGGACATCCCGACGATGGACGTCCAGTTTGGACTCGCCGGAGAGGAGTCTGTCGAGTGGCGCTTCTTTTCCTCCGACTGCGTGGCAGTTTGGGGCGAAGAGGGGGAAGGCGCCCTGCTTCGCCAAAAGGTGCCCGCGGCCAAAATCCTGCAGACAGGTTCCCCCCGCCATGACACATTGTTGTCCCCGTCAGCGGCAGTGATCAGCCGCCAGCGGGAACGCCTGGGGTTGATGGACAGTCGTCCAGTCGTGTTGCTGGCGTCCACCTATGTGGACAGGACACACGACGGATATGCCAGGCCGGAGGTGTTGCTCGACATGAAGAGAGCTATATTCGACGCCGCTCGGGACACGCCCGAAATGGTGCTCGTGGTCAAACCGCATCCCCACGAGGACGTCGAGGCCACGCGGGCCTTGGCCGGCCAAGCTGCAAACATCGTGTTTGCCGACAAGGCATTAGACATCAGGGATCTGATCGTCATGTCCGATGCATTCGTGTCCTTCGGATCCACGGCAACGATCGATGCACTAATCGCAGACAAGCCCACCATCTGTCCGATATTTGCGGGGTGGCCGTTCAGTGAGAATTTCCGGGTATCCGGAGCCGTGTGGGTCCCTGAAACAGTCAAGGAGGTTCGTTGCCTGTTTTCCAGGATCGCCAAGGTCAAGTTCCTGACGGGGGGCGAGGAGAAGATATCTGCACGCATCCGCTATCTTGATCGCATCGTGTACAGACTGGATAACCTTGCTGCATCACGTATAGGACAACGAGTCATTCAGATGGCGAAACTGGAAACCAACCGCAGCAAAGTTTCGTGAAGCTTTCTATCTGCATCGCGACACTGAATCGCGCCAAGTTCATCGGCACGACACTGGATAGTATCGTGTCACAGGTGTCGGAGAACGTCGAAGTCATTATTGTCGATGGCGCGTCGACAGATAACACGCAGGAGATCGTTGCTGCTTATCAAGCGAGATATCCATTCATCCGATATGAGCGCCTCCCTGAGAAAGGAGGGTTGGATCGGGACTACACGCGGGCTGTCGAACTCGCTCGCGGCGAATATTGCTGGCTATTTACGGATGACGATGTATTGATGCCGGGTGCGGTGGATGCTGTTCTCGGTTCCCTGACTCCGGAATTGGACCTGATTGTCGTCAATTCGGAGATACGTTCGGCCAACTTGACGTCGGTACTGAAGAAAAGTGCACTAGAGGTCGATTCGGATGTGAACTACGGACCGGATGAACTGGAGGCTTTGTTCAGGAAAGTCGCTAGCTACATGTCATTTATCGGCTGTGTCGTGATCAGGAAGGCTTGCTGGGATGAAAGGGATAAGCCTGCTTATTACGGTAGCTGGTTTGTTCACATGGGGGTAATCTTTCAGCAGCCACTGCGCCATGATGCATTGGTGCTGTCCAAACCGTACATCGCGATTCGATACGGCAACGCCACATGGTCGAACAGGAGCTTCGAGATTTCACTGTTCAAATGGCCGGCCCTTATCTGGTCGTTTTCAGTCATTAGCGACAGTGCCCGGCAAAGCATTACGCCGCGCGAGCCATGGTCGAGCGCAAAAAGGCTCTTCATTTGCCGAGCACGAGGTGCATATGGGAAAAGGGAATATGAGGAATATCTTAAGGATCGATTGCAATTGAGATTCAAGCGAATTGTTGCCAAGGCTATAGCAACAATCCCGGGAGTACTCGCGAATACCGCTTTGCTGGTTTATTTCTCCATCACCAGTCGGCTTCATGCCAACGCGGAGCTGCAGCTGTCCGATCTGCGCGTAAGCGCGTGGCACTATCGGAATGTTGCGAAAAATCTGTTAGCCGGACGTCCAACCTAAAGAGGTTGGCCGACCGCCTCATTGCTTACTGGCGCTTACATGAAAATATCAGTCTGCATGGCAGCATATAACGGTGCCGAGCACATTAGACCCCAGATTGCATCAATACTTCATCAGCTCAGTCAGGATGACGAGATGATCATCGTGGACGATGCGTCGAACGATGAAACGGTGCAGGTCATCGAGAGCTTCGGCGATTCGAGAATAAGGCTTCATCGGAACAAGATGAATCTCGGGCCATCAAGGACCTTTGACATGGCATTGAGCATCGTAGATGGAGACTTAGTGTTTCTCAGCGACCAGGACGATATATGGCATGACGACAAAGTTTCGACTATACGGCGCCTCTTCGAGTCTGGCGATCTGGATATCGTTGTTCACGATGCACGTGTGACCAGTGGCGATCGTGTCATTAATGAGTCACTGTTTAGAATGTGCAGAAGTTCGCCAAACCTTATCCGCAACATAGTCAGCAGCACGCATACGGGGTGCTGCATGGTACTGCGCCGTTCTGCCCTCAGAGAATTGCTTCCAATTCCTTGCGGGAAGGGGATATTCCATGACACATGGATCGGGGTGCTCTCCAGTTGCCTGCGCCAGAAGAAACTGTTCCTCCCCGTTCCCCTGATTGACTATCAGAGACATGGTAACAATGTTTCGACCATGCGCAGGCGCAGCCTTATGAAGATTGTTCCGGAGCGATTCAATTTGATAGCGGCACTGGCGATCAGGCTGGCATCTAGGATTCTAAAAAGGGGGAAGTGATGCCGACTCCCATTCGATCAAAGTTGCGCGTTCAAAGATGTCAAACAGGAACGGGGGTTCCGCATGAGCGTGGCATTCATCCGTGCTGTTTCTGAATGAGACGTCACGAATTGTGGGTGAATGGACCTTAATGCTGACGCCATCCCGTAGCCACGTGCGGGATATCGACGGAGTTCTCCGCGGAAAATGAGCCCTGGAGGATGGCAATGACATATGGAATGGTGGCGCCAGACGCGGATCGCAAGACAATGTCGCGAATTATGTTCGTTGCGACAACGCCGTTTGCCGTAAACGCATTTCTTGCCCCTCACATTGAAGCATTGTCGAAACACTACGAAATAATTCTGTGCGTCAACCTCAATTTGTACGCTTTGTCCCCTCATTTGAGTGATTTAGTAGAAGTCGTCGATATTGGCTTCGAGCGCAAGCTTTCTCCGCTGAGGGATCTGATCTCGCTAATTCTCCTGTTCTCCGCTGTCAGACGGACCCGTCCCGTTGCCATTCACAGCATTACCCCCAAAGCGGGACTTCTTGCCATGCTAGCCGGTTTTCTGGCGGGTGTGCCAAATCGCTGGCATACCTTCACCGGCCAGATATGGGCCACTAGGCGCTCCTTTTCCCTGTACCTGCTCAAGGCCATGGATCGCTTTATTGTCCTTCTTTCCACTCGGATATTTGCAGACAGTGCTTCACAATGTCGATTCCTGCACGACGAAAGAGTTGTGTCTGTAAACGGAATTTCTGTCCTCGGCCGTGGCTCGATTGCCGGAGTTGATGTCGAAAGATTTCATCCGGACGAGTCGGTTCGAAAGGGCCTTCGCAAAGAATTGGGTTGTCGAGACGATGCTTGTGTCTTCCTTTTCGTAGGGCGTCTTGTGCGAGACAAGGGCGTATTTGATCTCGTCAGTTCCTATTGCGAAGTTGCCGGGAGGACTCCTGGTGTCGGGCTGTGGGTGGTCGGCCCTGATGAGGAAGGGCTGTTGCAGGAACTTCAGAGTGTTGGCCAAACATGTGACGCATCCATTCGATGGTTGGATGCTACGCACGCCCCCGAAAAATATATGATGGCAGCTGATGTACTCGTACTGCCAAGCTATCGCGAGGGTTTCGGCTCTGTCATCATCGAGGCGGCAGCCTGTGGCGTACCCGTGGTGGCATATCGAATCGACGGGGTGATTGATGCTGTAGTTGACGGCGAGACAGGCATTCTCGTCGACTGTGGTAGCACCAAACAGTTGACAGAGGCGATTCTTTCTCTGGCAGAAAATCCTTGCAGGCGCATCGAACTTGGTCGTCAGGCGAGAGAGAGAGTGATGCAACACTTTCGTTGTGATCTGATAACAGCAGCATGGGTGGAGTATTACCGCAATTCGTTGGGCAGCAATTAGGGAGCATGACCTTGAGGACTCTGAATGCATACAAGAGTGTTGAGTCGGTCATGATGCGGTCGGTATCATATCGGATGAAGTTATGATTAGCTAACATCACGCCATGGAATGAATAACAATACTGACTATTTCGATATTCGTGACTTGCTAAGGGTCGTCAACGGAATAATCGTATTCTTATTACTGCTTGCCTATCCGCTGTCTCACAGCAGCGACTACCTGAATGAATTCACTATATTCTTGGGCTGCGCACTTGCACTACAGACGCACATAGGTCTGTCGAAGAAGAGTGGGGCTATTGACCCTCTTGCCGTCATACTTCTCTACTACGTGATTGTTTACTATACGCTCCGTATTGTGACGCTCGCTGTTTTTGATTCCTCGGATGTATTTAGACGGTTCGAATATACTGCTGAGGACACCAATTTTGCTCTTGTATTCATACTGATTGGCAACGCATGTTTGCTATTAGGCTTTCGGTTAGGTGGGAAGGCAGTGCAGCAGTTCGTAAGAAAGGAATTCAGCCAAGATATCCTCCATGTGCTGAAGCCATTGTTGTGGATGTTGGCACTTTCGGTTGCCGCAAACGTATTCGGGCTGCTAGATTGGATAGCTGATCAATCGCGGCTCTTACGGACCCTTGTTTTTTTTATAAGACCCACGACATGGCTGCTCGTAGTCGGGGTGATTTTTGTTGTTTATTACAAAGAAATACCGAGGTTATATTTTGGTATTTATGTTTCTATATATTGCGTGTTTGTATTATACCTTACCATCGGCGGAAGCAGGGGAGCCATCATTTATATAATTGAAATGTTCGCAATTCTTCTGCTCTGCAATGAAAAGTATAAGATTTCAAAAAAAATACTATATAAATCGATGTTTTATGGTCCTGCACTGACCGTCGTTTTAGTTGTTACTTATAATTTTGCGTCGCTACAACGGAATGTCACAGAAAATAGTCCTGGCTCAGGGATTGAAAGGGTTTGGAAAAATTTCTATGTTGCCATTACTGATGGCGATGGTGTAAATGATGCAAAAAATAACATTGGGCTCATTTTCTCCAGAGTTGGCTTTTTGGATATGGCCTCCGAGATCATTGCCCACAAGAGTGAGTACGATTCAATATTTAATGCTACGTACTACGCGATGAGCGCAATTGACAATGTGTTAACTCCCGGTTTTGATTATTTTGATGCGCCGAAGGTTTCGTACGCATTGGTTTTTAAACATCAAGGCTACAACGGCGGGAATCCTTCAAAGTTATATTTAAAGGAGAGCAATATATACCACTCGGATCAGGTAACTATTTATGGTGAGCTATATGCGCTGTTTGGATGGTGGTCCCTTATGGCTTTCTTTATTCTCGCGTATATTCTTAAATGGGTTTATTGCAATTGTTTAATTTCCCACCACCATTACGGGGAGGTATTAAGAAGACTCGTGGTCCTGTATTTTTTCGTGCTGTTAATTAATTCCTTTGGGGTGGATTGGATTGTTGTTCAAATGCTTCCACTTGCGCTGACTGCATTCAGTGTATTTGCCTACTACAGAGGCGTCTCTCGCCAGACCCGTAGATGAAGCGCGTGTTTAATATGATGTTTCGGTTATGGCCGTTCATTACAGTGGCATGAGCAATGTGTGACATCTATCCATGCCGCCCTCGTGGCGTTGTTTCACAACGTGGCTGCTTGGCAGCCCGGGCGCGTACCAGAAGTTATGTGGTTCACTCCAGGCGGATAGCAGCCTGGCGTGCAACACACTTGGCTGGACGCCGCCTGATACGGTGGATGCAGGTCCGGCGCGTACTGTGGTGAGTTTCCTGCAACAACGTGGCGTGAGGGTAGGTCAGCCAGGTTGGCTGACATGAGTACAGCGCTGGTGGCTGTGTTTGGTGCATTTCTGGTTTCGGCGGTACTGACGCGTCAATTTTGCGACCCGGCCTCGCGTCTGCATTTTCTTGACCATCCCAATGAACGTTCGTTGCATACCAACCCGACGCCACGGACCGGAGGTGTCGCGATCAATGCCGGGTTGCTGCTGGCGGCGGTGGTGTATCAGGCATTTTCGGACGACATCGGCCTGCTGGTCTGGCTGAGCGCTGCCTGTTTGCTGGTGGCAGTACTGTCGTTTGTGGATGACATGAAAGGTGTTTCGGTCGCCGGCCGGTTTCTCGGCCATACGATTGCTGCCGGTGTTGTGATGGCAGGTGGACTAATTCTGCCGGGCCTGGAACTTCCCGGTTTAGCTTGGTCCTGGCCGGCCTGGGCGGGTATTGTTTTCACTGCCATCTACCTGGTCTGGATGATCAACCTCTACAACTTCATGGACGGCATGGACGGCTTCGCCGGTGGCATGGCGGTCATCGGCTTCGGTACTCTGGCCCTGCTTGGTTTGCTGGCTGGGCACCAGTTGTTCTTCATGGCCAGCCTGGTTGTGGCGGCGGCGGCCTGCGGCTTCCTGCTGTTCAACTTCCCACCGGCGCGGATATTCATGGGCGACACTGGGTCCTCGGTTCTCGGTCTGCTGGTCGGGGGCTTCTCGCTGTGGGGAGTAGAAGAACAAGTTTTCCCGTTCTGGGTGGCGATTCTGGTGTTCTCGCCCTTTATCGTAGATGCCAGCGTGACGCTGGTTCGGCGACTGACCAGGGGGGAGCGGGTATGGAAGGCACACAAGACCCACTTTTATCAGCGTCTGGTACAATCTGGATGGGGACACCGTAAGACCTTGCTATATGAATATATTCTGATGGTTGCATGTGGTTTTTCTGCGGTGGTTTCTCACAGCCTGAGTCAGCAGTGGCAGATTGCACTCCTGTTGTTCTGGGTTGCCGCCTATCCGCTCCTGATGGCTGGTGTTCACCTGGTTGAGAAAAAGGCGGCGGCATGATGCGACTTACCGGTAATCTGCAGAATCGCTACACCGCTTTTCTTCATGACCTGCTGATGATTCCGGCGGCCTGGCTGGGATCGTACTGGCTGCGTTTCAATCTTGACGGCATCCCGCCGGAGCACTGGGATCAGGCTGTGCGCATGCTGCCAGTGATGGTTGTCGTGCAAGGCATTCTTTTCTGGTATTTCGGACTGTACCGCGGGGTGTGGCGTTTTGCCTCGATGCCGGATCTGGTCCGCATCCTGAAGGCAACCTTGGTAGGAGTTGCGGTAGCAGCGACTCTTGTCTTTTTCTTCACGCGTCTTCAGGGTGTGCCGCGCTCGGTATTTGTTCTGGATGCCGTGCTGCTGGTAATGCTGCTCGGTGGTCCGCGTTTTGTTTACCGCTGGATCAAGGATCGGCGCCTGTATGGTCAGGAGGTAACGAACGTCTTGATTGTCGGTGCCGGGCAGGCGGGCGAGATGCTGGTGCGCGACCTGTTGCGTGATTCACTGCATGCTTACCGGCCGGTGGCTTTTGTCGATGATGATCCGGCGAAACAGGGCAAGGACTTGCATGGGGTCAGGATCGCCGGCAGCTGTAATGCCATCCCGGATCTGGTGGCTAACCTTGATGTACGGCTCATTCTGATCGCCTTGCCATCCGCCAACTCACGGCAAATGCAACGTGTCGTCGAATTGTGCGAGGCCACTGGCCTGTCGTTCCGTGTGTTGCCTCACATGAAGGATCTGGTTACAGGCCAGGTTAGCCTCAAAGAGTTGCGCGAGGTCAAGATCGACGACTTGCTCGGCCGCGAGAGCGTGTCGCTCGACTGGACCGCGATCACACGCGGTGTGCAAGGCAACACTATCCTTGTAACCGGTGGGGGAGGCTCGATCGGCTCGGAACTCTGTCGGCAGGTGGCTCGTCTCAAGCCGACGCACCTTGTTATTTTCGAACAGAGCGAATTCAACCTCTATTCGATAGAACTCGAACTGCGGCGGACCTTCCCTGGCCTCAGGCTCACGGCGTTGCTTGGAGATATTTACGATCCGGTAGCGGTTGAGCGGCTGTTACGTGCTCACCGACCCGCGGTTATTCTGCACGCTGCTGCCTACAAACACGTGCCGATGCTTGAACACCAGCTGCGTGTGGCCGTGAAGAACAACGTGCTCGGCACACGCAACCTTGC
>Ga0102851_10000118_pt1 | contig 32731 bp, 26 predicted proteins | sample Mud3Dept3metaG_FD_79558 | JGI IMG/M metagenome (GOLD analysis project Ga0102851, IMG submission 79558) | Freshwater wetland microbial communities from Ohio, USA, analyzing the effect of biotic and abiotic controls - Mud 3 Core 4 Depth 3... | ecosystem: Environmental > Aquatic > Freshwater >... | reverse complement strand
TACACGCGAGGACTTGCAATGGATAGCCCGGCCCGCCAGCTGGCGGGAAACGCCCAAAGCAACAAATTCCGGCACCAATTAATTTGATTATGCAAATGAATGTACGGGTCGGCTATTAACGATACACGGCGTTGCACATAGAACCAAAATTTTTGAGTATTTTTACGTGACAAAATTACCACGACCCGTTATACCATTTGCGACGAACCAAAAACCTTTACCACCTGATGAAATACCTTCATTCTTTTTATTTATTATTGATTGCTTCTTCAACTTTTTCACAACAAAGCTGGGATGATTTACCGGGAGAAGACCGCGCGTTTTTTTATCATGTAACGCGCAGAGTAGAAATTCTGAAACCTGAACTTTTTCATTTGTTTGAATTTACAGATTCAATTCCGTGGGTTAATGATACGTTGCCTGATTACCCTTATGTTGAAAAACAAATTGTAAAATTTCCGGAAAAATTAATTTTGCACACTGAAGAATTTGCGCGAAAATCCAGCGGACTTGTGAGTGACTTAGCTACGGCTTATGCTTTGTGGGAATTGGATAAGGTGCTTCACTACAGAGCATCAGAAGATGTAAAGGATAAACCGCTTAAAGAAAAATTAAAAGTTTTTGAGCATTACGTTTTAGAAGAAGTTCCGCAAACTGCTGTGACAACTTTGACAAGTGGAGAATATGTTTTGATGAAAGGAATTTCTAATTATTATGCCCCATCACTTTCGGTTACTGATAAAATGGCTTCGCTTAAAAATTCAGGTTATTCGCAAAGCGACCAGATGTTGATTTTGAATGCACTTATGAAAGCACAGGAAATGTATGTTCACAAACGATCGTACGAAATTTTTGTTTTGCTTGGAGGAGTTTGCGAAGATTATGAAAATTTTCTTTCAGCTGCCGGAGATGGTTCTGCCTGGTCTGATTTAATGGGTGGATTCAAAACTCCTTATAACCATAGTTTACCTGATGATAAAGGACTTTTTAGATTTGAAGTGGAAGAATATGTTGAGAAAGAAGAAAAGGTAACGGGTGAAGTTGTAATTAAAAAACCAATAATCCGCGTTAAGGATATTTTGGTAAAAGAATTCAGAACTCTTACCGATCGTTCAACCGTTATTCATTTTGATGTTCAGGGTTTTCATCCTGAAAGACAAACGACAATTGCAATTCAGAAAGGCGGTTCATCATATATTCTTTACGGAAAAAATGAACACAGATTAGTAAGTCCGGATTCGAGTTATGGCGTTGGAACAACCTATTGGCGCTTGTTGTGGGAACTTGAAAATTTTTACATAGCAGATATAAAAGAAAAATTATATGGCAAACGCGGTTATGAATATTGGATTGATAATTATGAGCACAAAATAAAAGGTACTGAATTGCTGATTAAAAAAACAGAATTCAAATTAGATGAACTAAGGCATACGCCAATGGGTCAGCCAAAAATGAAAAAGAAAAAAATTAAGCGAAAGGATCTTGATAATTCAGACCAGATTACCGGGCATCCAAAAAATACGGTGACAAAGACAGAGAAGCAAATGAACATTGAACAGAACCGGTTAATTCATTTAAATACGCAATTAGAAAATCAAAAGTCAATGCTTGCCAAGTTGAAAAAAGAAATGGAAGAAGCTTATTTTTTATTGGTGAAATATGAAACACTTTACGATAAAATGCAAAAGAATCTTGGTTATATTTTTATGACATACAAGCAAGAAGGAGATATTTATACTTTCACTGATGGCGCAACGTTCAACTATGCAACGCAAGATTTTACTTTTCCTATTGCCAATCACGGAGAAGTATTTCACTTGTATCATATTTCTTTCGGAGAAAAAGTTTTGTCGACCGGAATAGAGGAAAATTTTGTTCATATAAATTTATCGAGTGTTGAGTTGGATAATAAATTTACCTATCGCAAAGTTGTGTCTTATGAAAATGAGAAAAGAGGACTTGTGCAGAAAGATTCAATTCAGTTAATGGAAATTTTCAATGCTGTTCTGGAAGATGATCTTAAGATTGAGATGTTGGCTGAAGGCGGCGGAATTATGAATTCTGCGAATGGAATTTATTTCAGGGATTCAACTTTAACTGCAGAACCGGGTTCGGATAATTCAAATGATAACGGAAGTATTGTTTATCGCGCGGATAAAGGAAGCGTGTTAAGTCTGAAAGTAACTGTTTGGGGAAACAAAATTATTCCTGCCTCTTTTTCTGCTTACCAAAGTCAATTTGTTAAACTAAAAAGTAAATATCCTAAACTCAACGAGATTGATTTTTATACAGGCATAAGGGCAAATGCTTATGCAAAAGAGTGGTTGGTATTATTGAAATCTATTGTTCCAACCTGGTTCAAAAATGCAGAAGATCAGGCCAAAATTTTGAAAGCATTGAAAGCAGCTAAAGTAAAAAATGTAATTTTTATTGGCGGGAAAGTTGAGGCAAAGGTGCCGGCTATGGTTTTAGAGTGAGATTGATAAGACTCTTTTTTGCTCCATAAAAAATATTAACAATTCAAAAAATTCCGGTTTTTATTTAGTTGGATGCCATACATTTCGGCATGCAAACAATTATTCTTGACACTACTGTTCACAAACAAAGGCAAGTTGTTCTTTTAAAATTTCCTTACAACGATCAATTAATATCACTGGTGCGGAAAATACCAACCGCCACATGGAGTAATACGCACAGAGCCTGGTGCGTTAATTTTGTTCCAGAAATTTCAGGAACAATAAAAGATACTTTTTCAGGACAAGCAGAAATTGACGAAACATTATTTCTGTCAAAAAATAACGATGTAAAAAATGCGCTGCATTGTCGCCACTATGTGGCAGCGAGTATAAAAAATAATGAAATCAGGGAAGCATCACTTCAGCAATTCGAAAAATTTAAATGGTGGCTGCAATCAAAACGATATAGCGAAAGCACAATCAGAACTTATCTTGACGCTATTCGCACTTTCTTTAAATACTATTCAACTTTGTCTGTTCAGGAAATAAACAACGATCATATTATTGATTTTAATAACAATTATATTTTGTCAAATAATCTTTCTGCTTCATTTCAAAACCAGGTGGTGAATGCGATTAAATTATTTTACAAAGTAGTTGAGAATAAAAATATTGAGATAGACTTAATTCACCGGCCTAAACGGGCAAGGGTTTTGCCAAATGTTTTGAGTAAAGAAGAAGTGAAAGAAATTTTGCAGGTGCATAAAAACACAAAACATCGCATGATGCTGTCTTTAATATATAGCTGTGGATTGCGCTGCAATGAATTGCTTTCATTAAAACCGTTGGACATTGACAGCAAACGAAATTTAATTATCATTAAACAAGCAAAAGGAAAAAAGGACAGAATAGTTCCCTTGAGTCCTAAAATTTTAGAAATGTTGCGAAATTATTACGTAGCATTTAAACCAACCAATTTTCTTTTTGAAGGACAAAAGGAGGGAACAAAATACGATTCAAGAAGCCTTCAAATGGTTTTGAAACATGCTTTAAACAAAGTAAATTGTACTAAGCCCGTTACCTTGCATTGGCTTCGGCATAGCTATGCAACGCATCTGTTGGAAGCCGGAACAGATCTTAGATACATTCAGGAATTACTTGGACATAGCCGCAGCACAACAACAGAAATTTATACGCATGTAAGCACAAAAAATATCCAGAATATTACCTCGCCGTTTGACACACTATGAAAAAGCTTATATTTGAGTACACGAATCTTTTATTCGCCAAGCATGTTGAAAAAGGCAAGATAGGCGAACAAAAGATTCGCCTATAAACAAGTTAGCTGCAAATGCAAAATAACCGACTATGAGAAATATATTGACAGTGCAAGAACAAAAATTCGATTTCGATAGAGCGGGTAACGACCCATTATGTTGGTATAGAATGGCTCAGTCTCTCCATGCCTCAGCAAGAATTTTATTTAAAAAATATAAAGAAGTTTGTATAGAGATGAATAAAGTAAAAGAAGGAATTGCACCAATTGAAATTTTTATTAATGAACAATCTTTATTACTAGAAGGTTTTGCACTCGAAGCTGCCCTGAAAGGATTATTTGCTGAACAAGGAGGAACAATTGCCAAAGATGGTAAAATAATAATTAAAAAAAGTCATTTATTAATTTATTGGTGTGAGCAGACTTCAATTGTACCAGACACAGAAGAAAAAAAAATATTAACGATTTTATCATTATTGATTACGAGTTATGGTCGTTACCCAATACCTGACTATTATTTGAAAAAGTCATTAGAGAGGACAATCGAAAAGGGATTTACACCAAGGTATATATGGCAAGACAAATATTATGAAATAATAAATGACTTTATAGAGAATAAAATTGGAATAAGCATCAGCAGCTAACACGGGTTTGGCAAAAGTGGCGGTTCAGTGCTCCGCAGACACATTTGTGGTTAATCAAAGTTTGGTTCTCCGCATCAACATTTTTGGTAAAAATCGCCACCTTCGCAAAGCCCGAAACCGTTAGGGGGCATTAATTGAATTTAAAAAAATGAGGCGAGTAATCATAATTTGTTCTATTTTACTTTCACTTATTTCTTGTAAGAATAATTCCGAAGTCAATAATTTTGAACCAATAATTGGAAGTTGGAAGATAATTGACGTAAAACATAAGTACCTCAATGAGCCCAACGGACCTTTTGTTTCTTCGAATGAATATCAACCGAGCGAATCCTCCTATTTACATATTACGAAAGACACAATCGTTTACTTGCAATATCCATTCTACTTTGAAGATTCTAAAAAATATGTAGTTCGAAATGATTCTATTTGTTGTGATTCTTGGAAAGAATATCTAAAAATCAATTGGTCTGATGATACATTAATATTGGTGACCGACTCACATTCTCATTATATTCTTTACTTCTATTTAATTCGGGAAGAATTGAATAGTTCAACAATCGACTTTTTAGTTCAAAACAAAGTTGATTGGACAAATTTCAAAAAGGACTGGAATTGTCATGGTTATGGTGTTCCTGACACATTATCACCGTGTTCATTCGGACCTCATTTGATGATAGATTTAAGCGATTCAAATCGTATGAATTATGAATTCGAAAAAGATCGACTCTTATACCAAAGCGGCGAAAATATTTACAAATTTAGATTCTACTCCGGAGGAAAAGACGAGTTGAACATGAGTCATGAATGCGATTCGCCATACTGTTGGAATTCCATGTTCTATGAGCCCGATAACGGAATAAGATATTATCCAAGCGTCGTAAAAAACGCCCCCTAACAAAGGCTAAAATGTAATTGCACTGGCGTGTTACTTCTCTCTGTTTAAGTTTCAATTACCTGCGCCAAACAAAAAATTCTTAATCAAAAACAAATTAAAAATTTGTTTGTTTGGCTTGTCGGTTAACATCAATTTAGTACCTTTAATCGAACGCCAGTCGCAACTACATTTAGCCAAGCGTTAGGCTTCATTTCAAGAAAAGTAAATTTCATGAATATAAGTTACGAAAGAAGTTTAATAATTACGATAGGTCAAATATCGACCTGCATAGCAGCATTTTATTTAAGTGGAATACTTGCTCTGGAATTTCACACGCCACAAACACGCTGGAATCCATCCGACAGTTTTGGTTGGTACCATTATAAAATATTTATAATTACACTTTACGGAATTGGTATAACCATATCAAATCTATTTGTAGCCGGTTTTAAATCGAAATTATCATTTTGGATTACATACAGCATTTTGTCAATCCTATTTGTGACATTTCACTTTCAGTCCATCGATTATATGCCATATCGAACAATTTGGATCATTGCTTCTGGACTAGTCGGAATCTGGTCTATCCTTCCAATACAGGCCACATTGAATTACCTTAATAAAAAGAAAGTTCAGAACGACACGACTGTAGATGACATTAAAACGAAAGCCTAACAGCGCCTTAGCGCAAGCGGGGCCGAAGTAATTCTAAATCAAGTTTATTTGTATCTTTAAACTGTTAGGCTCCGCATGCTGGTTAGTGGAATTCCCGCCTGCGCCAAGCCGCAAAACGTTATAAGTAATTATCGTAGGAAATGATTTATCCAGAAGGACATGAGTACTTCCCGCTCGAAATTCCTATACATGAACCACTGGGTTGGGACATGGAAAAAATACTTTGTGTACATGAGTACATTAGAAGAAACTTGGACGAGATAATTCCAAATTTGCCAAAAAATTCAGATTATAAATTGGTGTCGTTTGAGGGTAAAGGCGGAGGAAAGTATCCGATAATAGGAATCTTTCCAAGGACCGGTAAATTTGAAGAGGATCTGTCTTTCTCAAATTTTTTTGAATATTTTGATGTCGCAGAAGATTACATTGCACGAGTTGGGTTAGAAAATTTATTGGAAAGATCAAGGAACCTGCCAATACCCAAATGGTCAGACTTAGAAAAAGGAATGATGTACCCGGACTAAAAATAACAGCTTATAACAGCAGCTACCCGTAAGCAGGTCTGTAGAGCATTGAATTCAATTAATTGGTATATTTAAAGTGTAGTTCTCCGTAGCAAGGCCAGTGAATAACCTGCCTTCGGGTAGCCGCCAACCGTTATAGGGCATTTTAAAAGACGACAGAAACGAATGAAATTTACGCTTACAATCATATTGACACTCTTAACTTTCTTGACCTTCGGACAAGCAAACAATGACACAATACAAGTCATTGCGAAACTAATTTCACCAGGACAAGGAAGCAAAATTTATATAGCCGAGTATAAAGTAATTAAAGTTATAAAAGGAACTTTGCCCAATGACACCATTAAAGTCGGTTATTACTTTTACAATGAATATCAAAATGCACCTGACACGGTTTTACTGAACTTGACAACTTACACAGGCGACACAAAAACGACTGACTATTACATATTTCCTGACTATGACGCAAAAAAGGGAATTGAAAAAGTAAGAATTTCTTACGTGGACTTTGACCATTGGGAAGGTTGTGAGACAGGCAAAGGAGAATGCAAACCATTGACTTTTATTCGTAATTCAAAAGACGAAAATTGGTTTTTATTAATGCCTTGTGGTGGGACAGCGACTACTGTGACTCTATCAAAACAAACAGGAATTCCGAAAGAGAATGAAGCAATACAGAAATGTGAAATAACATATTCAGACTGCCCACCTACTTTTGACTTGACAAACTTGAAGGACGGAAAATATTTTGCTTATATGTTGGCTTGTGGACTTGGTGGACAAATAGAAATTAACCTAACGACAAAGGAATGAAAAGTAAAACGCCCTATAACAGCACCTACCCAAAAGGCGGGGTTTCGTGTTCCAAAGACAGCTTTGTGATTAATAAATCATTAGTTTTTCAAATCAAGTTTTGGGGTAAAAGTCCCGCCCTTCGGGTAGCTTCCAACCGTTACCACCAATTGTAAAGAGACATGCTGTATAGAATTTTCATACCGACAATTTGCTTTTTGTTTGGACTATCCCAAGCGTGGGGACAGACTGAAACAACAGTAAACTTTGATGTAAGCGAGAAAGTGACGAAAACAAAAGGATTTAGATTCTCAATTTATTCGTCATCTGACACTTTAATTGTATTTAACTCCGCAGACAATAAAGGCTTGAAGCAAACCAAAGTTACAGTCCCTGTGGGTAGTGATACAATTTTAGGCGTGTTCGAGTATTCCAATGACTCAAAGGAATGGCATAAGGTTGAATATCCCATTGTAATTGAGAATGACCTAAAAAGAATTGAAATCGAAATTTACTTTTCCGCAAACGACAAGAATGTTGAATTTTTACAGGACTTTACTGTAGACAAGTTTTACGCAACGAACCGAGTTTCAATTCAAACTGCTTTCAAGAAACAAATCGGAGAACAACCTGTTTTTATGATTGTGAGCAATTGCGATACTACCTTTTGGGGATGCAGTTCGTCAAATCACTTCTATGGGACAATGAAAACCAAAACAGATTATGGTTGGAATGATTTTCACGGGTCATATTGCTCCTCGACTGTTCCCGAAAAACCACTTAATAAATCCGACACAGTTTATTCTTGGGTTCCTAATTATAATCCTGAAGAATATAAAATCGAAAAAAGCGGGACATATAAATATACCGTTGCAATGGGCCTTGAAAGGTATTCTGACGGAATCCCAACAAAATTTATTGAGCAAGGGCAAACAAGAATGCGGACAAGAATATTTTACGAATTAGAAACTGAATTTGTAGTAGAGTGAAAAGAACAACTGTTGGTAACAGTAGGCTGATAATCATTAAGTCATCCTTTGACTCACTTAATTTTATTAAAATTGACTTCCCCTAAAGCCATTAAGAAATCGAGAAGGTGTTTGTTGAATTCATGGGGTTGTTCAAGATTGGACACATGGCCCGCATTATCAATAACGTGAAGTATTGACCCTTTAATAGTAGCATGCATAAATTCAGATTGAGCCAGTGGCGTTACTTCATCTTCTCTGCCGCATAGAATCAATGTTGGGATGGTTATCTCATTCAAACCGGAGCAAGTTTCTGAACGTTCGGCAAGCGCTACCAACCCTGCCTGGATAATATGTTTCGAGTTAGAAAACACAACACTTCTCAATTGCTCAGCCAATTCCTTTTTGTTTGTAATTGAATCTTTATGGAAAACATTTTTAATAAATCCTTCATTAAATTTTTCTTCTCCATCAACTTCTATTTCATCAATAATTTTATAGCGTTTTTCTTTTACTTCAGCAGTGTCGGCAATACATTGGGTATCACATAAAACCAATGCTTCAAAGCGATCAGGAAATCTTTTCATTGCATTAAGAGTTATAAATCCTCCCATAGATAATCCACAAACAATGGCTTTGTCAATGTTTAACTTGTCCATGAATTGTATTAAATCATCGGCAAACAAATCAATACTCAGAGAAGATTCCTCGTCTGTTGATTTTCCAAATCCCCTAATATCACAGGAGATTAAACGATAGGAAGGTTTTAAAAAATCAAGCTGAAGCTGCCACATTGTTTTATCGAAAGGATAACCGTGCAAGAAGATAATCGGAATGTTTCCTTCTCCAACATCATCATAAGATAAATGAAAATTATTTACAGGGATAGTTAAATCGTAACCTTTAGTTTCTGTTTCCATGGTATTTTGTTATAAAATATTTCTTTTGTAGTCTTCAATTTTTGTAGCACATACAAACCTACTTATTGAATTATCGATAAGCTTTACATAATTTGTGAAAGAGAATTACATAACTCACACATTGGTAATATGCCGGAGCTTATTAACAGGCAGGAATAGATTTTGTGTGTCTCCTCTAGATCCCTCACTTCGTTCGGGATGACAATATGCTATCACTAGTAGGGGGCGAAAATTTGAATGGCTCGCACTGCGAGCCATTCAAATTTTCGCCCCCTTTTTAAAAAGGACGCTGTCATTCCGAACGAAGCAAAGCGCAGTGAGGAATCTGCGCCACTTTTTAGAACATCTCCAAATTTCGCACTCTTTCCTATAAAGCAAGTTTTTCTAACAATTTTCCTATGTTCCTATGTCTCTAAGTGGTAAATTTGCATCGCGAAACATCGCGATAAAATTAGCAGTGGCGGAAACCAGTCAGAATATGTCTTTCTTAAATCATCTCGAGGAATTGAGATGGCGCCTTGTAAAATCATCTGCGGCGATTTTGATTTTTGCGATTTTGATTTTCATTTATACGGAATGGATCGTCAATAATATTTTTCTCTCACTTACAAAACCTGACGCACCGATTTTTCAATTTGTTTGCTGGGCTTTTGGAATGTGCGATAATGAGATTCCGATTGATATGCAGAACGTTGATTTTACGGCGCAATTCGGAATCAATTTAATGTTGGCTATTGTTGGTGGAATTGTTGTCGCTTTTCCTTATATCTTTTTTCAAATCTGGAGTTTTGTAAAACCGGGATTAAAACAAAATGAACTAAAAACTGTCCGCGGAATTGTTTGGTTTGTTTCTATTTTGTTTTTTATCGGAATTGCATTTGGCTATTTTGTAATTGCGCCTTTGACTGTTCATTTCTTTGCTAACTGGCAATTGGCAGAATCAATCGAAAATAATATTACAATTGGTTCTTTCCTCAAAACAATTATTTCAACTGTTTTTTTTACAGGACTTTTATTTCTTTTACCCGTGGTGATTTTTATTTTTTCAAAACTTGGAATTATTACGCCGGCTTGGTTAAGGAAATATAGGAAGCATGCTATTGTTGCAATTCTTATTTTAGCGGCGATTATTACGCCGCCAGATATCTTTACTCAAATTATTGTGAGTGTTCCAATCATTCTTCTTTATGAATTGGGAATTGTTCTTTCGAAAATTGTTGAGAAAAAACGTAATCGGGAATCGCAAGTGAGGTAGCAGATTTTTTTGAACCCTGTTAAGTTTGCTTTCCCATATAATCGCAACAACATTCATAAATTTTATGAATACTCTGAAACAAATATTACTATTGAGTTTATTTCAAATTCTGATGTATTCTTGCGGATCAGAGTCTACTAGTCACGTAAATAATTCCGATACTTTGACTATAGATAAAGACTCTGAAATGGCTGAAAATATTTTTTTGGAGCCAGCGGACTCATTGCATGTTATTGGCACCATTGTCGAAATAGTGCCAGGTTATTGCGGAGTAACATGCTCGGGCGGTTGTATTAAAGTTAAACCGGATAATAAAGTCCCGAATTATACACTTGAACATATTTATTTAATAACGGCATGCATGGACAACAGAATCACGGTTGGAACTAAAATAGATGTAATGAGTTCCATGCATACATCATATGATAAGGAATGTTATTATTTGCATTATTCGACAATAGATTCTGTGAATGCACCACTGTTTAAATTATCAGAATCTGAAACAAGAAAAATTAAATAGGCCTTTCAAACTTATTTAGTCAGCGCTTTTTATTTCAGTTGTTCGCTGATTTTTTTGAAGAATTACCAATCCAAATAAAGTCAAAGCAATTGATAACACGGTTGCGATATTAATCCAGATTTCAAGTGCTGGTGAGCGCCATTTAGCAATAAAGAAAAAGATCAAAAAGACATCAGAAAGAATTACAAATAAAGTACTGAACCGAACCACATTGTGATTTTTTTTACCCCAGTTAAGAAGTTGAAGTTGAATGAGCATGATGTATAAAATACCTCCGCTGACCAACCAGTTCCAGCTTCTGAGAAAAGGCAAAATATCTAAACAACTCAGCAACGCGATTAAACCAAGAAAAGCGCCAAAATAAGCAATTCCGATTTTTAGTTTTCTGTTAGTCTCTGTGCAAAAAGTATCCATCAGGTAAACGCCAATACTTATTACAACCGAAGCAAAACTAACCATCGCTAATTTGACATAAAATGCTTTCACAAGTTCTGCCTGAGAACGAATGATAATTGCAAGAAGCACGAGGCAAATAATACTGGTTAAAGTTATTATACCAATAATGTTTCTTTTTCGGCGGTTTTCAATTCTGCTATTTTCCATTTTACTCTGTTTTTCAATTAAAAATTTTCAAAAACAAGAAATACTTTTCTACTAATTTTTTTTAACCCGGTTAACATGTGCAACGCCGATGCTGTGTCTTTTACACAATCATTAAACGCGTAGTCCAATAACACAAACGTCATCCAATTGCTCATAATCGCCCTTCCATGAATTGAACGCTTCATCTAATTTTTTTAGTTGCGTTTTCATGTCGAACGAATTTATTTCAATCAACAAATCTTTGAGCGTTTTATATTTTAATTTTTTTCCTTTTGGTCCTCCGAATTGGTCGGCATAACCATCAGAGAAAATATAAACGCAATCGCCTTTTTGCAATTGAATATCATGATTTGTGAAAGGAACACGATTATCAAATTCTCCGATTGGTTGCTTATCTGCTTTTAATTCAATAACCTCTAAATTACGAATAACAACAAGTGGATTATTGGCTCCTGCAAATTCAAGTTTTAATGTGGAATTGTCGAGCGAACAAATCGAAATGTCCATTCCATCTTTAATATTTGATTCGCTTTGTGAAAAAGTATCTACAACAAGTTCAGTCAGTTTATCAAGTATAGCAGCCGGCTGTCTTAATTTAAATTCATTAACCGTTCTGTTTAAGGCGTTAAATCCAACAATACTAACGAATGCGCCCGGAACACCATGACCCGTACAATCTATCGCGGAGAAAATTGATTTATTATCAAAACGTGCCGCCCAGTAAAAATCTCCTGAAACAATATCCTTTGGTTTATAAAGAACAAAATGATCGTAGTCAAAAATTTTATTCAGTTTATCGGGACTTGGTAAAATAGTATTTTGAATTCGTTTTGCGTATTTAATTGAATCAAGAATGTCATTTGTTTTTTCTTCGATCTCAGCATTCTGATGTTCCAGCTTTTGATTCTGTTCAGCAATTTCGTGAGTTCGTTCAACTACAATTTGTTCCAGCCTTTCATTTTGTTGTTTTACACGGCGGATACTCAAACGAATGATAATGTAAATTAATAATAAAAATAAAACGGAATAAATAATATACGCCCAGATTGTGCGATACCACGGCGGTAAAATGGTAAATGAAAAAGAGACTTGCTCACTTTCATAACCATAATAATTCATTGCTTTAACATGGAAAATATAATCTCCTTCACTTAAACGCTGATATTCTGCGCTGCTAACGTCCTTCCATTTTCCCCATTGCGTTTCAAAACCTTCGAGGTAATAACTATACGTATTAGTAAGTCCACCCAAATACGCAGTCGTACTGAAATCAAAACGAATGGAATTCTGTGAGTAATCTATAATATGTTCGGCCGCTTTTGCATAATGCGTGTGATACATATAAATTGAATCTTCATTTAACGAAACCTGGCTGATTGTAGTTTTGAAAGACAGATCATAGTTGGCGGTGTACTCCGAATTATAAGCGTAAACTTTTCGTCCGCCTCCAAACCAATAAATTCCGTTTTCTGATTTTTTCAGGCAATGAATAATATCTTCCGTTAATGGCTTAAATTGTGAAGAGGTCCAGATTAATTCACCTTCCTTTTTTTCAAAATAACCAATTTCTGAATACTCATCTTTTGAATCTGAATTATGAAAAACGACCATCCATAATTTCTGGTTATTATCATTAATCAAACGATGAACAAGTAATCGCTCTTCAACAAATTTTCCATCCATGAGATTGGAAGGCACCAATTTGTCATTTTTTATTTCGTAGAGTCCGTTAGCCGTTCCTACATACAACTGATCGTTAAATAGTGTAAGCGTAAACTGTTCGTAATTGGAAGCTGAATCTGCATATTGAGTTAATCCTGTCAATAAATTTTCAGGTTGTTGTTTCGTTGTGTCCAATAAATGGAGACCCTCAAATTTGACTGAATAATAAACTTTTTCATCGTGTTCAACAATGGAGCGGACTTCTCCTGTTGTATTTGCGTAATGGCCCTCATAAATAAATTTGCCGTTTGAATATAAGATTGAACCAATCCCTCCTCCTTCAAAAGCATCAAGACCTACATAAATTCTATCCGGGTTTGAAGTGGACTGACAAAGATCCCATGAATAAATATCACCGATGGAATATTTTTTGAATTGATCATCGAGGTAATAAATTCCATCATTAGCGATTACAAGTGTGAATGTTTTTTTATCAGAAAAAGTGAATTCTCTGACCTGGAAAATTTCCATCCCGAATACATTTTTTTTGGCAAAACTCAAACCATGATCTGTCCGGATATTTTCAAAAAGATCAGTATGCGTAGCCAGGTAAATGTGTTCGTCTTTCAGGTAAATATCTTCTGTGATTCCTGTTATCCCATAGTCTTTATCAAAATAAGTAGTAGCAGAAGATGTTTCAATAAATGTAATACCGTTATCATTACAAAGCCAGATGTTATTGTATTGATCAAAATAAATTTTCCGGATTTCGAGATTTTCCAAACCGTCTCTTTCCATAAAGCTTCTGATCAGGACACCCTGCATGTTGAAAATAACAACACCGTTACCCGCAGTACCTACAACAATCCAACCATTTTTAATTGCAATATCGTTGATTTTAAATCCTTCACCTATATTGAGTTTTCGATCAATAATTTTGACGAGCTGATAGGCATTTTTATTTTGCTGAAATTCGTAAAAATTTCCAAGGTCATCAATGATAATTTTTTTTTCACCTTCTTCAAAAATAATAACAGGAGATACAGTTAGTGAATTTTGAATTTCAAAAAACTTGTTTCCTCTAAGTAAATAAGAAATATCACCTTCACCTAGTTCAAATGTACAAATGAGTATCTCCCGCAACGCGATGCTTGTTTTTATTCGCTGATTATCCGGTACATCAATTACTTCTGTTTTTTCATTATAATAAATAAAAATATGACTCTTGGAAACAAAATACGTGTGTTCTTCTACACAGTAAACTTGCCAGATGTCGTCAAAATGCAGAGAATCAACTGATGCAGAGATTTTTTTGTAGACTGTTTTTCCAAATTCATTGTAATCAATGTATCCGAATTCACCGCGTCCACCTACAAAAATTTTCCCTGAATCATTTTTATCAAAAGAGCGCGGATGCTCATTGTTATCTAATTCAAATTTTGTCCAGTTTTCACCATTAAATTCCAGGATCCCTCCATTATTTGCAAAATAAACAAAATGGTCGTTGTTCTGGATGATATCCCAGTTCTGAGCATTTCCTGAATATTCTGATGCTGAAAAATTTTTGACCTTAAATTTGCCGTATGGGAAATTATTTTGCGCAAGCGCAGATAAAGTTGTTAAAAACAGGAGACATACAACGAATAATTTCACGGAGTAAATATAGAATTATTCTATGAATATTGGCTTGGGTTTCCGTTCAATCTGCCATAAAAATCCGATGAGAAACTGCTCGCTTTCAGGCACATCATCAATGGGGGTGTAGTTACCTGTCGGCTGTTCAATAAAGCATACATTCTCAATTTCAGATTTCAAAAAATAAATAATAATAGAATTGCAGTCAATCGTATTCATTCCGGCTATTTCTTTGGTCACAATTCCCAGCGAGTCGGTTTGATCTTCCGTGACATAATAAAGTGTCTGGGCATTGGTTTCGATAAAGACCTTTTTAATTTTTGAAGAGTCAAGATATGCTGTCAAGTATTCTCCTTTAATCTGGTCATAATGCAGACTATCTTTTTCTGAGGTAATAAAGGCGTTTTCGTACATGTATAATTTATGGAACTCATCATTGTAATACGGCGCCAGGATTGAATCTGCTGAAAGCTGTGTATTTTCAGCCCACATCATTGGTTGTTTATGAAGTTTAAGAATAGAATCTTTTTCGCTAAAATATGCTGAGTCACACGATACATATAAGCCGGCATTAATTATTTCAACATTTTTAATGGCAATGGCTTGTCGCAAATCGGTAATCGTATCCTGTGTGTGATAAATCGTATCTGCAGAAATGAATAAAGTATCTTTTGGATTAAACTGGATAATATGTGCATTATCGCGCAGCGTGATTTTGTCGTTATTTGCAGACTTCCAAAGATAATCAGAGAGGAACATCACTTTTTCAGTTGAATCATACAATTTAACATCTCCAAAACCTTCGCCGATATTTGTATTTTGATCATAAATTAAACTGTCCGCGAATAAAGTTCTTTTGTCTTCAAGTATTGTGGCCCCGTTCCACAATCGCATAATTTTTTTGTTAGTAAAATAAACTCCTGCATTGCAATGAATTTGTGAAGAATCCATGTGAATTATTGTAGGACCGTGAAAATGCGCACTCGGTCCAATGGTCCTGAATTCAAGTGTGTCAGAAAATACTTCGTAATCGGGATGTTCGACATGAACACTGTCTTTAAAAAAAAACGTTTTTGTTTCCGAATAATAATAACCCTTGCGTGATGTCAATTTAAGATCTTCATGGATGCTTGAAATTGTTGCCCAGTTTTTGTAATAACCTTTTGACTGGTTGCCATTATATTCCAGCGAATCTGTTACCAGTTTGTATTCATTATCCCGGAAACGAACATTGCTCATTAATTTTGAAATACTTGTATTTCCGTCATATTTCAATGAGTCGCAAAAAAGATTGACAGTGTCGCCCTGGTTTATCTGCACATGGCCATAAGCGTAAATGAGACTTTTATCCTGGAAAAAAATAGCAGAATCACAATAAAGCTGACTTCGGTTATGTTCAAAATGTACATTTCCTCTAGCGATTGTTGTGTTCAGTTGACCTTTGTAATCGCTTGCTGTTTCTGCATAAACGAGTTTTATAGGACCTTCCTGCAAGAACGAATTGACGGGAAAAAAAATGGCGCTTAGAAAAAGCGCCGGAAATAATATTTTATTTTTAAATGTCAACTTATTTTTCGAATAATAGTCTGTTCGCGATCCGGGCCAACAGATACAATTGATATAGGAACGTTTAATTCGCCTTCTAAGTATTTAATGTAATCTAAAAATTCTTTTGGCGCCTGGTCCAGACCTGTGATTTTTGTCAGATCGGCTTTCCAGCCTTTCATTTCGTGATACACCGGTTTTATTACTAACGCATCAATATCATAAGGAAGATGATCCCACATTTTGCCGTCAATTTCATAATGTGTACAAACCTGGATGGCATCAAATGAATCAAGTACATCTGCTTTCATCATTGCAAGTTGAGTTGCGCCATTGATCATACACGCATATTTTAATGCAGGTAAATCAATCCATCCGCATCTTCTCTCTCTGCCGGTTGTAGCACCGTATTCACCACCAATTTCGCGAATTCTTGCTCCAATTTCATTTGCTAATTCTGTTGGAAAAGGTCCGCTGCCAACGCGTGTGCAATAAGCTTTGAAAATGCCGATTACTTCACCAATTTTATTTGGCGCAACACCAAGTCCGGTGCATGTTCCGGCGGTTACGGTATTTGAAGAAGTGACATAAGGATAAGTTCCAAAATCAATATCAAGCAATGTGCCTTGTGCGCCTTCTGCTAATATTTTTTTGCCTGATTTAATAGCGTCGTTGATATAATGTTCGCTGTCAATCAATTCAATATTTTTGAGAAATTCCAAAGCTTCAAACCATTTGCTTTCAGTTTCCGCCAGCAATGATTCATGGTCGTAACTGCCAAGAATTTTTTTGTGTTTAGCAACCAGGTTGTCATACTTTTCTTTGAAATTAGACAACTGTGTATCGCCCATTCTCAAACCGTTTCTGCCGGTTTTGTCCATATACGTCGGACCAATTCCTTTAAGTGTTGAACCTATTTTATGCTGGCCTTTTGATTCTTCTGAAAACTTGTCAAGAATTTTATGCGTTGGCAAAATCAAATGTGCTTTTTTAGAAATCAATAGATTTTTTGAAACTTCAACTCCGCGTTCATTTAATTTTTCAATTTCTCCGCGCAGCGTTATAGGATCAATAACAACGCCATTACCAATAATATTGATTGTATCTTTTCTGAAAATGCCTGACGGAATTGTGTGAAGCACTTGTTTTTTACCATCAAAAATAAGGGTATGACCGGCATTTGGTCCGCCCTGGAAACGGGCAATAATCTGGTAACCGGGAGTTACAACATCTACAATTTTTCCTTTGCCTTCGTCACCCCACTGCAAACCTAGTAATACATCAACTTTCATTGCTACGAATTAAATATTTTCACCGCGTCGTCAACGGAGGGTGCAATATTAAGCACAGTATTTAATTTAGTCAGCAAAAGCACTTGATTAATTTTGTCAGAGATATTAACAATGTAGAGGTCGCCGCCGTTGTTGCGGCATTTCGTGAACACTTTTATCAATGTATTGATTCCAAGACTATTTAAAATTTTGATTTCTTTTAAATTCAGAATCAGGTTCGGTTTATCAGCTTGCATCAAATCATTTACCTGTTTATTCAGTTCATTAAAATCAGGTTCGCTCAGCGCTGAGCCGATGAGTTGAATTTCAGTACAATTATCGTGTGGTAGAGCTTTAAGTGTCAGACTCATTATTCGGATTTGGATTTGTCTAAGATTTTTTCTCCATAAAAATAAAGTGAATGGTGATGAATCTTAACATTAAATAATTCTTCTACGGTTGCTTTTATTTTTTCAATTCGCGGATCACAAAATTCAATCACATCGCCTGAATTGGTGCAGATTACGTGATCGTGCTGACTGTAACCGTGTGCTTTTTCAAATTGAGAAATATTATTACCGAACTGATGTTTGCGTACAAGACTGGATGCTAAAAGCAATTCCATTGTATTGTATAGAGTAGCCCGGCTAACCCGGTAATTTTTATTTTTCATTTTGACATAAAGAGATTCAATGTCAAAATGACCTTTGGCCGCATAAATTTCAGCAAGAATAGCGAAACGTTCAGGCGTCTTGCGATGCCCGTTTTTTTCTAAAAAATTGCAGAAAATATTTTTAACGGTTTCTTGTAATACTTCTTTGTCCATCAGGGTGGAAATGAATTGTAAAGATAGGAAGAAAAAAGGTAATCGGTGATCGGTGGAAAAAGGTTATTGGTAAAAAAGGGTAATCGGTATTCGGTGTCGGTAAAAAAATGGGTAATCGGTAATAGCGCTTAATGAATCGGTTTCTGAAAAATAGCAACCGTCGTAAAAATTTTTGATTTTAAAAGAATGAATTAATTATTTAATACTGCTAATTGTCAACTGCCACAGCCGAGCATTTTTAAACCCTCTCAACACTCTTAACCCCATCAATCTGCTCAAACTTCAGCATAAGTTTATCAAGATGTTCTGTATCATACACAAAGAGCATAATCTTGCCTTCAAATAATCCGTCGAATGATTCAAACGAAATAGATTTCATATTTACATTGTGCTCTGACGAGATAATATTTGTAATTGTATTTACAATTCCGATATCATCAATTCCTGTAATTTTTAATCCTGCAAGACGTTCTTTTAGTTGTTTGCTTTTCCAGGTTGCCTTGATAACGCGGTACGCATAATTGGACATGAGTTGTGTTGCATTCGGGCAATTTGTCCGGTGAATTTTTATTCCTTCGGTTGTTGTGATAAAGCCAAAGACATCATCACCCGGAATTGGAGTACAACAATTAGCTAATTTGTATTCAAAGTCTTTAAAATCTTCGCCAATAATAATTGTGTCGTTTTTATTATCAACGCACGAAATAATATTTTGTAATGAGCTGTGATTGTCATGTTTTTCATTCTTCTTCGGCTGCGCTACAAAATTTTTGGCAACGATTTCCAGTTCACGTAATTTGGTCAGATCTATTTTACCTTTCGCAATTTGAAAATAAAGTTCGGTTGCGCCGGGAACGTGGAAAAATTTTTCGAGAACATTTATATTTTCACTTGTAAAATTAAGATGCAGTTGTGAAAATTTTCTTTGAAGAATTTCTTTTCCGTCTGATGCAATTCGTTTTTGTTCTTCTTTTAAGGCAGATTTAATTTTGGCTTTTGCACGCGCGGTTCCAACAAATTTCAACCAGTCTTCTTTTGGTTTTTGTTTTTTAGAACGGATGATATCAACCTGGTCACCGCTTTTCAGTACATGACTCAGCGGCATTAATTTACCATTTACTTTTGCACCGATACAAGATAAACCAATATCTGTATGAATATCAAATGCAAAATCAAGCGTTGTAGAATTTTTTGGCAATACGCGTAAATCACCTGTTGGTGTAAAAATATAAATTTCGTCTGCAAAAAGATTGAGTTTGAATTCGTCAATAAATTCTTCCGCATTCGCTTCAGGATTTTCGAGTAAGTCGCGAATTTCTCCGAGCCATCTGTCAAACGTATTATCCTGTGCATTATTTTCTTTGTACTTCCAGTGAGCTGCATAACCTTTCTCTGCAATCTCATCCATCCGTTTGCTGCGGATCTGAACTTCAACCCATTTACCTGTTGGGCTCATTACAGTTGTGTGCAATGACTCGTATCCATTTGCTTTAGGGATAGAAATCCAGTCGCGCAATCTGTCAGGATTTGGCTGGTAAAAATCTGTGACAAAAGAATAAACTTTCCAGGCCATTGCTTTCTCATTTTCTGGCTCAGTATCAATAATAATTCTGATCGCAAAAATGTCATAGATCTCATCAAAACTTACATTTTTCTGATAGATTTTTTTATAAATCGATGGAATACTTTTTGTTCTCGCTTTGATACTAAACGACATTCCTTCGCGATCAAGAACTTCTTTTATAGGGTTTGTAAATTGACGAATAAATCGATTCCTGATTTCTTTTGTCTTTTCTAATTTACCTTCAATCTCTTTATAAATATCAGGTTCTTTGTATTTAAAAATGATGTCTTCAAATTCATTTTTAATTGCGTTAAAACCTAAACGGTGGGCGAGGGGAGCATATAAAAATTCTGTCTCCGAACAAATTTTCAATCGCTTGTCAGGTCGCATGGAACTTAATGTTCGCATATTGTGCAGTCGGTCAGCAATCTTAATAAAAGCGACACGAAGGTCATCAGAAATAGTCAGAATTAATTTTCTGAAATTTTCTGCCTGCAATGAAATATTGTCATCAAAAACTTCCGGAATTTTTGTCAACCCGTTAATGATTGTGCGAACTTTTAGTCCGAACATTTCTTCAACGTCGTTCAAAGTAATATAAGTGTCTTCAACTGTATCATGAAGCAATGCGCAAACAATAGCGGTTGTTCCCAGACCCATTTCCTCTGTACAAATTCGCGCAACTGCAATCGGATGAAAAATATAAGGTTCGCCGGATTTACGACGCATGTCCTTATGCGCTTCAAGTGCGACGTTAAAAGCTTTTCGAATTTGTTTGGTATCTTCTTTATCGCGGTACTGACGGCTTGCCCAAAGCAAACCACGGTACGCGTTTAATATTTCTACACGTTCTTTATCAAGATCAATATCGTCGTAGGTTTCACCTATCATCTTTCGATTTTGTTTTTGTATTTACCATTTATGTCGTAATATTTCCAGGTGCCGGTTACAACATTATTTTTCCATTCGCCTTCTTCTTTTAATTTACCGTTAGGATGATAATATTTCCAGTGCCCTTCCTGAACACCATTTACCCAATAACCTTCATCAATTGGAGTACCATCCTCAGAAAAATATTTCCAGTAACCATGGTTTTTACCATCGAGCCAACTCCCGGTTTCTTTTAATTGTCCACTCTCGTAATAATAATTCCAAACGCCAATTTGATCTCCTTTCTCATCAAATTCACCTTCCTTCTCAACATTTCCATTTGAATAATAATGCGTCCATTTTCCCGTCGCTTTTCCTAAATTCCAGTGGCCTATTTTTAGCAATTTTCCGTTTTGATGATAGTACATCCATTCACCGTGGTTTTCATCTTGCAGCCAATGACCGACTTCTGAAACTTGTCCGTTTTCATAATAATAGGTCCATTTTCCGGTTTGCACATCGTCTTCAAAATCTCCTTCTTGTTCAATTGTTCCGTTCTTATAATAATAAATCCAGTGACCAATTTGTTTGTCCCCATCCCATGTTCCGGAATGTTCAATTTCTCCATTCTCATAAAAATATTTCCATTCTCCGCTTGCTTTTCCATTTGTCCAGCTTCCTATTTCTTCTAAGCTGCCGGTTTCAGTATAATATTTCCAGATTCCTGTTTGGATATCACTCGCCCATGAACCTTCTTCCATCAATATTCCACTTTCATAATAATATTTCCAGATGCCGGATTGAAGTCCGAATTCATATTCTCCTTCATAATCTTTATTCCCGTTTGAAAAGTAACCAACCCATTTTCCAACCTGGGATCCATCCTCATAATTTCCGACTTCATGCAATTTGCCGTTTTCATGAAAATATTTCCATTCACCTTGTTGAACTCCTTTTACATACAATCCTTGCGAAGAAATTTGCCCGTTTTCATAATAGAAAATCCATTCTTTTACGCGAACTCCTTTTTTGTATTTTCCCAACGCTTTTGTTTGTCCATTGGCATATTGACCGTCTTTTTGACTAATCCCTTGCAGAGATATTAATCCTACAATCAGGATTGAAATTAAGTGTTTCATCATTAAACTATTTTGAAGGTAATATCTTTGTTTTTACTTCTCCGAATCCAATTTTTATTTCTTCATTTTTACAAAATCCGCGTATAATAATTGTATCACCATCCTGGATAAATTTTCGTTCCGAACCATCTTTCATTTTTAATGGTTTGGTTCCTTTCCAGGCAAGTTCAAGCATTGAGCCGTAAGAATCCGGTTCAGTTCCGGATATTGTTCCTGACGCCATCATGTCACCACAATTAATATTGCATCCGTTTGATGTATGATGAGCCAATTGCTGATTCATGTTCCAGTACATGTATTTGTAATTAGACTGACTGATTTTATTTTCAACTCCCTTTTCTGTTTCAAGGTAAACTTGCAAATTAATGTCAATGTGCTTTTTTCCTTTGTACTCAAGATACGGTAATATTTTGGGTTCCTGTACAGGACCGGGTATTCTAAATTGTTCTAAGGCATCCATTGTCACGATCCAGGGAGACATTGAAGACGCAAAATTCTTTGAAAGAAAAGGTCCGAGAGGAACATATTCCCATTTTTGAATATCGCGAGCCGACCAGTCGTTGAAGAGACACATTCCAAAAATATAATCATCAGCTTCTGCCGTTGAGATAGAGTCGCCGAGAGGTTTTCCCTGGAAAGTAATGAATGCCATTTCCAATTCAAAATCGAGTTGTTTTGTCGGTCCAAAAACAGGCGGTTCATTTTCAACCGGCTGTGTCTGTCCTTTAGGGCGATATACAGATTGTTCCGAAACTATAATTGACGAGGCCCGGCCATGATAACCGACTGGAATATGTAACCAATTAGGTAGTAAAGCATTTTTTGGATCACGAAACATTGTTCCGACATTAGTTGCGTGTTCGCGACTCGAATAAAAATCTGTGTAGTCACCAATTTGAATTGGCAAAAGCATAGTAACATCAGCTTGGTTCAATACAATTCTTTTAACTGCATCGGAATTAGATCTTAGTTCAGTAGCATCCTCTTTTAACAAGTCGTAAATTCTATAACGCAAAGCAGAAACGGCTTTTTTACCTTTTTTCATCATCTCATTAAGAAAAGGACAATCAAAATCGGCTTTTAAAAATTGTGTGTCATCAAGATAATTCCATTCTTCTAATTCCACAAGATCAATCACTTTATCTCCAATAGCAACACCAACCCGCGGTGACAATTTAGCCGATTTAAATATTCCGAATGGGAGATTCTGAATCGGAAAATCACTCTCTGCAGGAACAGGTATCCAGGATTTAGTTTTGTTTGATATGATTGAACTCATTTTCGCATTTAATTAGAAATGGTTATTTTGTAACAAATTTAGAAAGTTTGACGCTGGTTTTTTGTGAAAAAGATAAATAAAATATATTTAGGCTGGTTAGCTTTTGCATTTGTTGTCACTCATTTTACGATGATTTTCATTTATGCGTTTCCTACAGAATATATTCCTGAGCGGTTGAAGAATGTGGCTTCGGTTTATGTATATCCTGTTTTTGAGCAAAGCTGGAGCCTGTTTGCGCCTTGTCCTATAATTGATAGTCACCTGAGGGTGAAATATTATTTTGATTCTGATTCAACCGGATGGATTAATCCGATTGCACATGCTGAAGCTGTACATTCTAAATTAAGATTTACACATCACGGTGAGCTTGTTTTGGGTGAATCTAATTTACTTTTTTGGGTTGCCGGTGATTTAAATGGAATGGGAATTCCGCTTCATGAGCCATTTCCGGTTGATAGTTCAGGTTCGTTTAAAAACACAAGCAGTTACTGGATGATGAGTAGATACTTATATGGTAATGCGGATTATTTATTTGGCAGAAGACCTGAAGCGGCATATGCGGAATGTACTTTCCAAAATGTGGTAACCGGCGATTCCGGAGTAATGGTTTTACCTGAATTCAACTGGAAAAAATGAGCGTAAATACAATTCCATCCTTTTTTATCCGGGACTTCGCGCATTGGCGAAAAATTGAATTGTTCCGACGTCTTCTTTATATTTTTTTGTTGTTAAATACATTGTCTCTTTTGCCCATCGCTAAGGAGATATGGTCGTATCATGGCATTGTGGGAACACGCGGCTGGAACTTCGCTATTCCAACATTTGAGCAAGGAAGTTATGCTCTTTTAAATGTTCTCAGTCATCCTGCAAATGCAAAGTATCCATGGGTTTATATTGTTTTTATTATTGCCCAGATCGCATTTCTTTTGACGGGTATTTTACGCGTAATTCCAAAGATATCATCGTTCATGGTTTATTTTTTTACCGCAAATCTTTTCCTCAAGGGATATATGATGTTTACCGGTGCTGAAGTCCTGATTAGTCTGCTGCTTTTTTATTTGATGTTTATACAGAAAAGCAATTCACAAGGTTGGAAAATTTCTTTTAAAATTTCAAAAGATGAAAAGCCGGAATTTGGAGTTTTTCAAAACACTTTAAATAATACTTTTTATTGGATCTTATTGATTCAGATTTGTTTCGTTTATTTTTTCAGTACTTTTTACAAACTATTTGATTGGAACTGGATTTCAGGATCTGCGGTTATGTATGTGTCAAGAGTTGATACTTATTCAAGCGGATTGAGCCGGTTTCTCTTTGCTGATAATTATGTTTTGTCATTAATTGCAAGCTATTTAATATTAATATACCAGGCCTTTTTTCCGATTTTAGTCTGGGTTAAAAAAGTCAAAATTCCTTTCTTGATTTTTGGTGTCATATTTCACCTGGGCATAGCCTTTGGAATGGGAATATTTACCTTTGGAATTGTAATGTGCCTGGTTTATTTACTTTTTTTAGATCTTGAGCAAATAGATAAACTCAAAAGTAAATTTAGTTTTAAGCGAAGCAATCCGGTTACTTAAAACGCTTAACTTTTAAAAGTTCAATGTCAAAGACGAGCGCGCAAAAAGGTTCAATCGGTCCGCTGCCTTTTTCTCCGTAAGCTAATTCATTTGGCATAAAAAAGCGATATTGTCCACCTTCCTGCATTAATAAAATTCCTTCTTGCCATCCGGGAATTACGGCCATTAAAGACAGTTGCATTGGAACTCCTGAAGGAACTGTGCTTTCAAATTCCCGGCCGTCAATTAATCGTCCTGTATAATGTACAATTACCGTATCTGTAAGGTTAGGAGTAAGGCCTGTTCCTTTTTTGAAAATTTTATATTGAAGACCGGATTCCGTTACAATAATACTATCGCGTTGCGCATTTTCTTTTAGAAATAATTCACCGTTTTTGCGGTTGAGATCTGAATAATAATTTGCTACTTCTGTCCTGGCTTCAACAAGTGAGACAGCTGGTTTAAGATTTTTTATTCCGTCACGAACTCCTTTTACAAGCATCTCAACATCAAGAATCTGGTCGATTCCGCGACCGACTAAAGATCCGACCAGGACATAACCTTCTTCCATTCCTACAGCATAGCTTGCATCAATTTTAGGAATCGCATTTTCGTCAACTGTTCCGTCAGGAAGTAAATAATAAGTAAAAATGCTATCACGTGCTTCGAAAGGAATTCTAAGTTCGTTACCGTATAGATAATCAACCATTCCAGCTTCAATCTGACTTAGTTCAAATTTCGATTTTGTATCCGGCGCTGAGTAGACAGTATAAGCAGAGAATGCATGATCGAGGCCAATGCAATAACTTATTTTTTCTTCAAATGACTTAAATTCCAGAAAAGTTTCTTCGTTAACTCTCGCATTTTCCTCTTCATTATCAGAATTACCTGCGCAAGAAAAAAGAAGAACGGCAAAAGCGAAAAGGACGATTATTTTCATTTAGTGTGCGTCTAAAAGTTCTACTTCAAAAATCAAAGTCATATTTGGTTTTATTGGTCCTCCCGGATGAGGATTTGCACCATAAGCAAGATTTTCAGGAATATATAATTTCCATTTTGAACCAACAGGCATCAACTGCAGTGCTTCGGTCCATCCTTTAATTACCTGGGTTACGCCAAAAGTTGCCGGCGATCCGCGTTCAACAGAACTATCGAAAACTGTTCCGTCAATCAACGTGCCATGATAATGCACAGTTACCTCTGAATTCTTTGTTGGTTTAGGTCCGGTTCCCTGAATCAGAATTTCATATTGCAAACCTGAGGGAAGGGTTACAACATTTTCTTTTTTTGAGTTTGCTGCCAGAAAATCGATGCCTTCTTTTTTGAAAATTTCATATTTTGAAGAAGTTTGTTTATCCAGATAATTTTGAATAATCGAGTTAGCTTCCTGCGGTGAAAAGGCTGTTTTTGAATTTGAAAAAACGTCTTTCATTCCTTTAATAAATTGATCCACATTGATGTTTTCAAGGTCTTGATTTTGTAAGCTTTGTCCGACACTCATGCCTACGCAATAGCTTGCGTCATCTTTCAGTTTGTCCATTATTTTTTTTTTACAAAGATAAATAAAAAGAGAGTTTGTCTTTCGGCAAACTCTCTCAACGTATTGGTTTTTAAAGAAAATTAATTTTGTTCAAGAACAAAGAAAGCTGTTCTCCTGTTTCGCTGATGCGCTACTTCACGGTCATCTTCGCTTGCTAGTGACTGAATATATTCCGGAGTCAATGTAACAATGCTTCCGTCAGGACCAGGTACTTCTGCCGGCATTGATTCTCCATAACCTTTTGGTCTCAGACGTTCGGCTGGAATTCCGTGGGCTATCAAATAGTTAACTACACTTTGAGCTCGTCGCTCCGATAAATTCAAGTTGTAAGCGTCGGATCCGCGAACATCCGTATGAGACCGGATTTCGATTGTAAGATTGCTGTTTAGTTCAAGAAACACGATAAGGTTATCTAGAATTTTCTCTGATTCAGGTCTTAATTTATCACTATTAAAATCATACTCAATACCTTCAATGGTGATCTCGCCTTTTGGTATTTTTTCAAGATAAAAATCTTGTTTGTAGTTTTTTGATTCAGTAGCACCCAGTGTAAATACAAGGGCTTTATCAGCAAAATAATCTGTCTGAGAGGCTCTCATGAATAATTCCAGATTTGGTGCCAGTTCATGCTCATAATAACCATTTTCATCGGCAACCATTTCAAAATGTTCCCATTTGTAACTAACATCTTTAAAATCTATTTTCGCTCCCGGAATTACTTCTTTTGTAACGTCATCGTAAACATATCCGCTAATAAAAAACTTCATCTCAGGACGAACAACCTGGTAAATTTTATTGCAGTGAATACTTAGGTTATAGATTGAATCACATTCTGAACAAGCCTCGCGATCGGATGTTACATAACCAATTCGCATCTGATCATCTATAATATAATAACTATCATCACGGCTTGAGTTAATAGGAGCGCCCGTATTGCTTGATGCGCCCCACCATTCTGAATCGTCATTCCAACGACTAAAGAAAACATCTAATCCACCGAAACCAATATGGCCACCTGATGCGAAGTAAAGTGTTTTTGTTGCGTCATGATAGAACGGTGTTATTTCATCATCAAATGTGTTAATTTGATTTCCAAGATTGACAGGTTCTGTAGTTTCTCCATTTGGACCAACCGTTGTCATCCAGATGTCCATTCCGCCTTCGCCCCCGGGTCTGTTGGTAGAGAAATATAAAATTTTTCCATCCGCGGTAAGGTCCGGATTCATTGATCGGAAGCCATCCATGTTTACATTATTATCCATTGCAAAAGGAGCCAACCACGTATTGTTGAATTTTCTGCTCGCATAAATCTTTGTCTCATTGCGATTGTTTGGATCCATTTTAGTAAAAAACAAACTGTTTCCATCTGATGAAATCACTGCACTTGCTTCGTGGTAATCTTTCGAATTAATTTCAAACGGAAATTTTTCAACTTCTCCAAAAGAACCATCTTCATTTAGTTTAACCAGGTATATATCCAACAAATAAAACTCAAGCGGATTAGGTTCTTCAGTAATAAGTGAATCCGGGATATTTGAAAGTCGCGCACTTGAGAAAATCATGTATTCATCTGAAACGAATTGTAATCCGAAACTGGTGCTTCCTTCGTTCAGAAGGGCTCCCGGATTCATAACAGTAACGCCTTCTTTTGTGTTTTCCGGATTCATCGCAAACTGACAACTTGCGATTTTTGAAGTTGCCAATTGATAATACTGATTGTCCGGATCACCGCTTGACTGCTGAAACTGTTCAAATTGAACTGTTGCTTCTTCAAATTTGCTGTTGTACATCAATGAGATTCCATAAAAATACTGAGCATATGGGAATTGTTCCTTTGGATTTTTTAAAGCCGCCGCATACCAGATTTCAGCATTTTTATAATCGTCTGCAAGTCGGTAGGCATCTGCCAATTTGTGAATCAGCTCAACTTCTTTATCTGTTGGGTTCTCAGGAGGACTTACTGTACCATCTGCATTTTTTTCTGGTTCTTTATAAGCGGTAGTTATCTCGTAAGGGTAATAGAGCGCTTCTTCGCCCTGCTGTACTTTATAAAGTATGAAAGCATAAAAAGCTACAGCATTCGAGTATTGTCCGTTAGCCATTGCAGCATCACCCAATTTTACCAATTCACTATTTGTCTGACCGAATAGAGTTGCAGATGTGAGTACGCTAAAGAATATATAAATTGAAAATCTTTTCATCATAATCTGGGGCAAGTTGGAACAGGGTTTGCGTTTGGTGTGCTAAATATATATGTAAGCGAAATTTCTGAACCGCCTCTTCCGTTAGAAACATTTGTTAAACTGGAAGTATTTATATCGTAACTATATCGACAAATGAAGTTGGCATATTTTGCCCCAACTTCAAGAATTGCCGCATCTTTATTTCTATAAGTGAATCCAGCCAATAAGAACAAGTCATAATTTGATAAATAGAACTGAGCCTGACCCGAATAAGTCAATTCACTTGCCGCTTCCTGATATTGGAAAAATACTTTTGGAATTATTGAAATATTAGGAGTAAGTGCAATTCTGGCAGCGAATAATCCCTGGAAACGAAGCGGAAGTTTATTTGATTGTCCTAAAAATGATTCAGTTGGATTATTAACATGATAAACCGTAACTCCTCCAAACGGATTAATTCTTGAAGTCGGGTTTGCATAATAATACATTGCTCCGGCAGTCACATCTAAATTAAAAAAACCGCTGTTGGCGAAACTCTCACCGTTAGAAAGTGCAGTATTAAATTCACCGGCTCCCTGATCTTTAACATATTGGTTAGCAAATGTAAGAGTCGATGCGTTAATTGATTTTTGAAAGAAACCAACTTGCGCTCCAATGGTAATAAAGCTATATTTTTTCTTGCCAAACGGAATTTTGAAAGCAGCGGATGGCAGAACACTTATCACATTGTAACCTCCTGCACCTGCGCGGAAATTAGCAATCTGACCGCCAAATCCCCATCTGCCTTTATTCACATCAAAACTAATCAGTCCCGTTGTAAATGGTTTGGTTGTAAAAGCTGACCATTGATTTCGATAATGTGCATGTACTCTATATTCTCCTTTGAAAACACCGGTCATCGCCGGGTTTGCATTTAAAGCAGCAGCATCGTATTGAGACAAGTGAAAATCTTGCGCAATTCCTTGAACAGATAGTACAAGAATTGTAAAAATGAATAGAATTTTTTTCATTTGTTTATCGAATTAAAGAAACGTCACCGTTTAATAAATGTTCCACACCATCATAAGTTGTCACTTTTGCGACGTAAACGTATACACCTATTGGTTGAGGCAGACCTTTATATTCACCATCCCAACCTAAAGAAGATGGATCATCTGTAAAGAATATTTCTTCTCCCCAGCTATTATAAACCCTGAAATCAATTGATTCAAAATTGCCACCCAACACCATTAGCCAGGAGTTATTCGGATCGCCGTTTGGTGTAAACGCTGAAGGTACTAAAGGACCATGGAAGATTGGAACCATAACAACAGCTGTATCAACACATCCGGCTTCATCAATCACAATGAGCTGAACATCATATTGTCCCTCATTTTCATACGGATGAACCGGGTTTTGTAATGAACTGGTGTCACCATCTCCAAAACTCCAATTCCAGCTATCAAGTGGTGAGCCATTTGCAGTTGAGCCATCAGTAAAAGTAATATCAACCAGTAAATTTCCGCTTGCAGGAACTACCGTAAAACTTGCGTCAGGACCAGGCAGAATAGCAACATTGACAATGGTGTCATCACTGCATCCAAAACCTGATGTTACGGTAAGAGTTATTATATAAGTAGCTGCACTTGAATATTGGTGTATTGGATCTTGCTGAGTAGAAGTTGATCCATCACCAAAATTCCAGCCCCATGCTGTAATTGTAGAATCAGAAACGGTCGATGTATCAAAGAAATAAGTCCCTCCCGGTAAACATGGAGCCGGTAGATTGAAACTTGCAACAGGAATAAAATGGGCATCAACAACCTGTACAAGTGTGTCCTGACAACCATTGGCCGACGTAACAATTAACTGAACATTATGCGAACCTTCTGTCAGAAAAACGTAAGAAGGATCTGTCTGCGTTGACGTTGCCCCTGGTTCAAATGTCCAGTCATATCCTGTTATCGGATCAACACTGGTTGATGTATTTGTAAAAGGTGTTGCAATGTTAAAGCAATTCTCAACAAATGTAAATCCAGGGGTAGGTGAAGGCACAATTACCAAATCAAGTGTATCATACAATGCAATACATCCGCCGTTGTTGATAGTTTGGAAATAAATCTGAACAATTCCTGAAGTAGCGTCAGCAGTGCCATGGTTATAAAACACACCTCCTAAAGAATCGTCCGGAGAGAAGTTACCGTCACCGGTAGTTTGCCACCATCCACTTCCTGTAGATGAATTTGACTCAAGTTGAATCGGGAATCCGGCACAAACGGTATCATCATAAACGATGTTCATTGTTGGCGGCTGGTTAAAGTTGATGTAGAGAGAATCCTGATCATCAGGACAGCCTGAGAAGTTAAATGTTTCAATATACAATGTAATTTGACCGGAAGCAATATCTGCAGGATCAAATGTATATATAGCATTCAATGAACTTGGATCATCAAAACTTCCTGCGCCATTTGTTGTCCAGGCAATATTAGCGGCAAATTGAACTGTTGCATTTAAACCCACATATAAAGAATCGTTGCAGACATCAATATCACCACCAGTATTTATTTGAGGTGTGTCAAGATAACAAATTACCATTGTATCACTTTGAGAAGCACAAAATCCATTACCCGTTGTCGTTAATACAATTGAAGTACATCCATTATTCATCTCACTCAACGAAGGAAAATAAGTTGCTGTTAGATTGGTTGCTCCGGGAACAAATGCTCCTCCGTTTCCAATCCATAAGCCTCCGGATGCACCTATTATGGAACCATTTAGTTGGTAACCCGGATTTGAAACACAAACAGCTGTATCCATTCCTGCATTGGCAATTGGCAAGGCCTGAATATTAATGTTTTGAATAATTGTGTCAGAACAACCAACATTTGATGTAACAACTAATTGCACAGGCATAATTCCACTCGTCAGGTATGTATGAGTTGGATTTTGATCTGCGCTTGTGCCTAAGTCGCCAAAATTCCATGCGTATCCGGTAATACTGCTACCGACAGTTGTACTTGACTGATCAAGAAAAGACACAGAACTATTTATGCATGCGTCTGTTGGTAAGTCAAAATCAGGAATCAAATCTGAAATAATGATTGGCAATGTAGTTGAGGTTTCACAAACTGTTCCTTTTTGAGCAATCAGTGTAACCGTAAAGTTTCCATAAGAACTATAGGTAAATGTTGGATTCGAAACTATACTTGTGTCACCTGGATTACCTGTTCCAAATTCCCACCAGAAACCGTTTGCTCCCGGACCACTTGCATTTACGAAATCAATTGTCTGACCGGAACATAAATCGCTTGCACCAATAATAGCCTGAGGTGCATCATCAACATGAATGGGTTTAACTATAGTATCCTTGCATCCTAAAGACGTGGTAACAATTAATTGAACATTGTAATCATTTGCAACTGAATACCCATGTGTTGGATTTTGGAACGTGCTAAAAGAAGCATCACCGAATGACCATTCCCAGGCTGTAATTGTACCATTAACATTCGTAGATTGATCAACATAATTTACAAGAACATTCGTACATGTTGTGTCCAGATCTGCAAAATTTGCAACCGCGTTTGAAATCATAATCAAATAAGTTGCAGTGTCTGCGCAAGCAGTTCCTTTTTGAGCCACCAGGGAAACCGTATAAGAGCCGTAACCGTTGGCAGTATAATCAAATGAAGGATTTGTTACGACACTGGTATCCGCCGGAAAACCTGTTCCAAACTCCCACCAAAAACCGGAAGCGCCGGGATCACTTGCATTTGTGAAATTGACACTTAATCCGTTACAACCGGGCATAGGAGTAATTGCTGCCTGTGGAGGCGCTTTGACAAAAACTTGTTTGGATATTACATCGGAACATCCAACATTTGTTTGAGCTGTGAGGGTAACTGTTTGCAATCCCGTAACCGAATAGGCGTGATTTGGATTTTGAGAAGTTGAACTATTACCATCTCCAAAAGTCCAGTTCCATTGATTCACGACACCATTAAACGCAGGAACAGAAAGATCCGTAAAACTTCCGGCCTCACCAAGACATAAAGTATCAGGAGCCGAAAAATTCGCAGTGAGGTCGGATATAATTAAAGTATAATATGCTGTATCGGCACAAAGAGTTCCCTTTTGTGCCATTAATGTTATGGGATAAGTTCCGAAAGCAGGAT
>Ga0102851_10000117_pt1 | contig 32791 bp, 21 predicted proteins | sample Mud3Dept3metaG_FD_79558 | JGI IMG/M metagenome (GOLD analysis project Ga0102851, IMG submission 79558) | Freshwater wetland microbial communities from Ohio, USA, analyzing the effect of biotic and abiotic controls - Mud 3 Core 4 Depth 3... | ecosystem: Environmental > Aquatic > Freshwater >... | reverse complement strand
GGTTGCTGGCCGGACGTCCGGAGCTCCTGGGCGCACAGGGCCCGCTGGGCGGGCGAGCCCGGGTGCGCACGCGGGTGCTCTTCCGGGCGAGCCAGGACTACGCTTCGATCCTCGACCGCCTGACCGGCCCGCGCTGCCAGCGCGACGGGCTCGCCGCGGGCTTCCTCCTCGAGGCCACGCTGCGAGTCTTCGCCGGCAGCGCGGAGCGACCGCTCCTCTGGCCGCTGGCGGCCGCGGAGCGACGCGCGCTCCAGGACCTCGACATCCCCCGGTTCGACCTTCCGGCGGACGGGACCGCGCTCCCCCTTCCCGGCGGGGGCCGCATCGAGGCGGTCTTCCCGGCCTCGGGGCTGGAGCGCGCGCGGGCGCGCTTCGCGTGCTGGAGCGAGAGCGACCTCGCTGTCCAGAGCGAGGCCCTGGCCGGTGCGCTCGTCGAGCCCCCGGGCCCGTCGGGGCTCGCGCTCGCCTGGCGCTCGGCGGGCGACGGGCGCGGTGGCCGCTGGCTCGCCGTCGCCCGGGCCCTCGGCAGAGCGCTCGCGGCGCGCGAGGTCGAGGCGGCGCGGGGCGATGCCGGAGAGGCCGACCTGGCGCGGCGCGTGCGCTCGCTCTCGCTCTATGACGGCCGGGCGGGCGTGGCGCTGCTGCTCGCGGCCCTGGCGCGCGGCGGCGGCGAGCCGGAGCTCGAAGCGGGGGCGCGCGCGGCGCGCGCGCGATTGCTCGCCGGCGTCGCCGCGCTGGCGACCGCCCACGGTCTGCCGCTCGGGGGCTTCCAGGGCGTCGGTTCCTGGATCTGGTCGCTGGTCTGGCTCGACCAGCTGGGCGGGGACCGCGAGGCGTCGGGGCTCGCCCTCCAGCTCGCCGCCGGGCTCGACGAGGAGCGCCTGGCCGCCGACCACCGCCTCGACGTCGAGGGCGGTCTGGCGGGGTTGATCGTGGCGCTGCTCGCCCTCCACGAGAGCGCAGGCGACGCGCGAGCGCTGGCGCGCGCGCGTCAGGCGGGGGACCGGTTGCTGGAGCGCTCGGAAGAGGCGCACGGCGGCCTCGCCTGGCGGGGCGAGATCGGGCGGCCGCTCGCCGGATTCGCGCACGGGGCCTCGGGTTGCGCACGCGCCCTCGCGGCCCTCGCGCGCGCGAGCGGCGACGAGCGCTACGCGCAGGCCGCGGCGGGCGCCTTCCGCTTCGAGCGGGCGCTGTTCGACCCCCGGCGCCGCAACTGGCCGGTGGTGCTCGCGTCGGGCACGCTGGGCGAGCCGCGCGCGACCTGGATGACCGCCTGGTGCCACGGCGCCGCCGGAGTCGGCCTGGCGCGGCTCCTGGCCGGCGATCCGGGGACCGACGCCGGTCTCGATGCGGAGCTCGAGACCGCGCTCGCCACCACCGCCGGCGCGGGGCTGCGGGGCGACGACCACCTCTGCTGCGGCAGCGCCGGCAGGGCGGCGATCCTGCACCTGGCGGGCCGGTGCAGGCGCCGGGCCGACTGGCTGGCCGCCGCGTCCACGATCGCCTCCGAACTGGTCGAGCGGGCGGTCGCGGACGGCGACTTCCGGCTGCCGCGGGGGGCGGCAGGCGGGCACGAATCGGACTGGGGACTGATGCGCGGGCGGACGGGGATCGCCTGGCTGGCCGCGGACCTGGCCGGCCTCGACCTGCCCAGTCCGCTCGCGCTCGAATTGCCGAGCGAGAGAACGGCTCGGCACCGGGAGGGGAGATGAGCCACGAGGTCGCGATCGAGGCGCTGCGCGAGCCCGCACCCGGGCTGGCGCCGATGACGTTTCCGGTCTACCGGCAGCTGCTGGGCCTGGCGCCCACCACCCGTCACCCCGAACAGGGCGACGAGCAGCCGGTGCAGCCGGTCGCGCTCGTCGCCCGCGCGGCGGGGGAGGTGGTGGGCCTGGCGCTGGCAGAGCTGCCGCTCGCTCCCGGCGAGCCGCCCGAGCTGCTCTCCCTGTTCGTGCTTCCGGAGTGGCGCGGGCGGGGGATCGCGACCGCGCTGGTCGAGGCTCTCGAGGGCGCGGTCGCCGGCGCCGGCTTCCGGGAGCTGACCACGGTCTACACGGCCGGCAGGCCCTCGATCGACGCCGTCGAGGGTGTCCTGCGCCGGCGCGGCTGGTCGCGCCCGGAGGCGCGCACCGTCTCGGTGCGCTTCTCCCCGGCGGCCTTCCTCGCCACCGGGCTGTTCGAGCCGCACCGGATCGCCGCCCTCGGCGCCCGGCTCGAGATCTTCCCGTGGCGGCAGCTCACCGAGCGCGAGCGCGAGGAGATCCACGCTTCCCACCAACGCTCGCCCTGGATCACGCCGGCGCTGGCGCCCTGGCGCTTCGAGAAGGCGGGCTTCGACGAGGTGTCGAGCGTGGGCGCACGCTACCGGGGCGAGGTGGTCGGCTGGGTGATCAATCACCGCGTGGAGCAGGACTACGTGCGCTTCACCTGCAGCTTCATGCGCAAGGACATCAGCCGGCGCGGGCGCATCGTGCCGCTCTACGAGGCCGCGCTGCGCGCCCTCGCCGCCGAAGGGTGCCGGCGGTCCAGCTTCGTCACGCCGGTCTGCTACCCGAACATGATCCGCTTCATCGAGCGCTGGATCGCGCCCATCGCCGAGTTCGTCGGAGAGACCCGGGGCAGCAGGAAAGACCTGGCCCCTTGACGGCCCACGGGCCCGGTCGTACGCTCCGCGGCTGTCACCGCTATCGAACGGGGGAAGGTTCCCGCATGGAGGAAGACATGAGACCTCGGTCCGCGCTGCCTTACCTTTGCGCGCTGCTCGCGATGCTGGGCGCCGGCGCCGCCGGCGCCCAGGACGGCGGCTACCAGCCGCCGATGTTCAGCTACGGCGAGGGCCGGATCGGTCTCTACGAGGCGGTCCGGCTGACCCTCGCCCACGACCCCAACCTGCTGCTGCAGAAGGAAGACGTGCGCTTCCAGCAGGGCCTGCTCGAGGAGATCTCGGGCACCTTCGACTGGGTCCTGGGGGCCGACGCCTCCTACGACTTCCGCGAGCAGGAGGTGCGCAACTCGGTAGTCGACCGCGAGCAGCAGGAGCGCGACGAGCTCTCGGCCCAGAACCTCTTCGTGTGCGGCCAGGTGCCGGTCCTGGACGACAAGATCGCGAATCTGCTCGACGCGCTCGGCGGCCAGCCGATCGTGCCCGAGGACTTCTCCGAGAACACCGACGGCTTCTTCCAGTCCCAGCTCCGCTTCTTCGACGAGAAGCTGAGGCTGGCGACGAGCCAGGCCGAGCGCGAGGCGATCCTGAATTCGCGCGAAGTGCTGCTCAACCGCGAGCTCGCGATCGCGCGCCAGGACCGCGACGACGCCGCGTCCTTCTGCGAGGATTCCACCGAGCAGCTCGCGAACCTGGGCTCGATCCCCGAGTTCGAGGAGTTCGCCACCGGCCGGGTCAGCCTGCGGCTCTCGAAGCTCTTCCGCACCGGCGTCTTCTTCGCGCCGTTCATCGAGGCCAGCTACGACCACACGCAGTTCAAGGGCAAGAAGAACGGCTTCTTCGAGGACCGGCTCGACGAGGACGGCAATCCGATCTTCACCGAGTTCGGCACCAAGCTGCAGCGTTTCGTGGACTTCGGTGGCAAGAACGTGGAGGACCTCTACAAGGCGGAGGTCGGCTTCGACGTCAACGTGCCGCTGTTGCGCGGGCGCGGCGTCGACTCGACCGGCGCACCGGAGAAGTCCGCTTCGGTCGACGTCGAGGCGTCGGTCCTGGCCCTGCGCCACGGTGCCTCGGTGTCGGCCTTCAACACCGCCGTCGCCTACTGGCAGCTGCTCGCCGCCCAGGAGCGCGTGGCCGTGCTCGAGCGCTCGGTGGCGCTCGAGACGCAGCTGGTCGAGCTCACCGACCAGCTGATCGCGGGCGACGTGCTGCCGAAGGTGGAGCGGGCGCGGGCGCTCGCCGGACAGGCCAACGCGCAGGCGCAGCTCGAGGGCGCCCGGCGCGATCAGGTCAGCGCGCGCCTCGCGCTCGCCAGCGCGATGGGCGTGGCGGTCGAGAGCGAGGCCAACGCGCCGCTCGCCGAGGGCCCCTTCCCGCCCGCGCCCACGGTCGAGGCGGTGCGCGCGCTCGACGCCACGCGGCTCGCCGCCGACGCGCTCACCCTGCGCGCCGACCGCGAGTCGGCGCGCCGCCTGGTGGAGTCGGGCCTCATCCTCGCGGAGGCGGCGCGGCTCGACCAGCGCGATCGCTTCGATCTCGCGCTGAGCATGTCGGCGGGGGCGCTGGGCGAGGGCAGCTTCTCGGAGGCGGTGGACCGGTGGACCGGTCCGGCCGGCGCGATCGCGCTCACCTACGAGAAGGAGATCGGCAACCGCACCTTCCGCGGGCGGTACGACCAGAACGCGTCGCTGGTGCGCCAGCGCGACATCTCGGCCGGAGACCTGGAGCGCAACATCCGGATCGGCGTCGTGGAGGCGTTGCGCACGCTCGAGGAGGCGGTGGCGCGCCTGGCCCAGGCCGAGGCCGCGGCGGGCTACTTCCAGGAGTCGATCGACGCCGAGATCGAGAAGCTGCGCGTCGGCGCCTCGACCCTGATCGACGCCGTGGTCACCGAGCAGCAGCGCACCGGCGCCGACCTCTCCCTGGTGGCGGCGCGCCAGCAGGTGGCGGTGCTGCTCGCGCAGCTCCGGTTCGAGACCGGCACCCTGGTCGAGGCCACGCCCGACGGCGGCACCACGCTGCCGATCGAGCGCCTGACCACGCTGCCGTCGGCCCCGGCGGTCGGGGGCGGAGGCCTGCCGTGAAGAGAGCCGCCCTGCTGGCGGCGGCGATCCTCGGGGCGAGCGCGCCGGGTCCGGCCCAGGACCCGCCGCCGCTGCCCGGCGGCCCGCCGCTCACCGCCGAGGAGGCCGTCGTCACGGCCTTCCGGCACGACCCGCAATTGGCCACCGCGGCGGCCGGCGTGGACGGCCGCGCCGCCGTCCTGCTCCAGGCCGAGGGCCTGTTCTCGAGCCTGACGGGCGTCAACACCCGGCTCGACTACATCGTGGGAGAGCTGTTCGGCAGCCGGCTCAAGGGCGAGCAGGACCGCCGGCTGCGCATCGAGATCCCGCCGCCGATCCTCGACGACGTCGCCCAGTCGCTGATCGATCGCGCGCCGGTCGCCTTCGGCGACGAGGAGCCGGGCAGCCTCATCTACCCGGACTGCACCCAGGCCACCACGTTCTTCGTGTTCAACGACGTGAACACCGGCGACATCCTGAGCGTGCTCTGCTTCAACCGCGACGACGAGCTGCTCGGCACCCTCGGCGCCACCGCGGACACCGAAGACCTCAACGCGCTGAACCTCGCCGGCCTGTTCAACGACCTGTCGGGCATCGACGCGCTCCTCGACGAGTTCGTGCGCGCCCAGCTCGGCCTGGTCTCCGACGAGATGCGCCTGATCTCGATGGCGCTGCGCCAGGGGGCCGAGTCGCTGCGCCGGCAGCGGCTCCTGCTCGGGCAGGTCCCGGAGGACGTGGAGACCATCCGGTGGGACCTGGGCGCGGACTGGAGCTACCGCTTCCGCGGCGGCTCGAGCCTGGTCTCGAGCCTGGGATTCACCAGCAACGAGGACAACTTCGTGGGCAAGAAGCAGTCGCCCCTGTTCGGTGACTCGTTCAATCCCAACACCTTCCTCGCCGACATCGGTGTCGCGCTCGACGTCCCGCTCGGACGCGGCGGCGGCCGGGTCTCCGCGCAGGCGCCGGTGCTCGCCGCCGGGCACAACCTCGCGGCTTCGCGTTCCCTGTTCGCCCAGCTCGCGTCGCGCCGCGCGCTCGAAGCGCTCGAGGCCTACTGGGAGGCGGCAGCCGCCGAGCGGCGGCTGGCGCTGATCGAGGACTCGCGCGCCACCCAGCGCGAGATGCTCGCGGCCTCCGAGCAGCTGGTCGCGGCCGACGTCATCCCGGCCGTGGACCTCAAGCTCAACCGGGCACGGCTGGCCGACGTCGAGGCGCAGGTCGCCAGCGCGCGCCAGGCGCTGATCTCGGCCCGCCTCGGGCTCGCGCGCACGCTCGGCCTCTCGGTGGGCTCGCTCGAGGAGACGCCGCACACGGCCGAGCCGCTGGAGACCTGGCTCGGTGCCGACCCGGTGGCGGAGGCCGAGGTCGGCGCCCTGATCGAGCGGGCGCTGGCGTCGCGCCAGGATCTCAAGGGCGCAGCCGAGCTGGTGGCCGCCAATCAGGCGCTCAGCGCGGCGGCGCGCGCCGACCTGCGTCCGGAGGTCGCGCTGTCGCTGAAGGTCTCGTACAGCGCCTTCGAGGAGAGCTTCCGGGACCGCTTCTACGACCTCGAGGGCTTCGCACGCGCCATCGACGGCGAGATCTCCGGCCCGAGCTACTCGGCGGCGCTCCGCTTCCGGCTGCCGGTCGGCAATCACGCGGCGCGCGGCCGGTTGCTCCAGTCCGAGTCCGCCGAGCAGCAGAGCCGGATCTCCGAAGGCGACGTGCGACGCGCGGTCCGGCTGCGCGTCACCGAGCTCGCGCGCACGGTCGAGTCGGCGCGCGCGGAGCTCGAGCTCGCGCGCGTCTCGCTCGCGGCGATCGAGGAGACGCACGCCGGGGCGATCGAGCGCTACCGCGCGGGCGACCTCACGGTGCTCGACACCTTGATCACCGAGGGGCAGCGGACCTCGGCCCGGCTCGCGCTGGTCGACGCCGAGCGGCGCTACCTGTCGCTGGTGGCGCAGCTCCGCTTCGAGGTCGGCGCGCTGCTCGAGCTGCCGGAGGGCGAGTCCGGCTCGCTGGCGGGCGCGCGACTGCGTCCCCTGGGCGAGCCGCTGATCTGAGCGGAGGCCGCCATGCAGGGTCCGGAACAGCTGCTGCGCAAGTCCTCGATCGAGAAGCTGTCGTCGCCCGAGCAGCTCGACATGATGATGCGGGTGACCTCGCCGATGGGCTGGATCGCGCTCACCGCGGTGGGCGTGCTGATCGTGGCAGTGGTGATCTGGAGCACCGTCTTCGATCTCTCGGTCAAGGTCGACGGCCGCGGCTACATGGTGCGCGGCGAGAGCGTGCGCGAGATCCAGGCCCTGTCGCCGGGCGCCGTGCTGTCGGTCGAGGTGCGCACCGGGCAGATCATCGAGCCCGGGACCGTGGTCGCCCGGCTGTCGCTGCCCGACCTCGAGAACCGGCTCGCCACCGCCCGGCTGCTGCTCGCCGACATGGAGTCGCAGACGCAGTCGGCGAGCGCCACGATCGGCTCGATCCAGGCCGGCATGCAGGCCCAGCTCGGGCGGCTCCAGGCCGAGCGGCGCAAGAAGGAGGAGCTGGTGCGCAAGGGCCTGCTCACCTCGCAGTCCCTGTCCGCGCTCGACCAGCAGATCACCAACATCCAGTCCAGCCTGTTGCAGAGCCAGATCGGGCGCGGCGACCGGGGCTTCAGCGTCGAGGGCAAGCGCCTCGAGGTCAAGGAGCTCGAGGCCAAGCTCGCCAACGACTCCGCGGTGCGCAGCGCCTTCTCCGGGCGGGTGGTCGCGATCCGCGCCGGGGTCGGCCAGCAGATCGGTCCCGGTGACCCGATCGTGAACCTCGAGGCGGAGAAGGAGCCGCTGCGCATCGTCGGCTTCATTCCGATCGCCTCGGGCAAGAAGATCCAGCCCGACCAGGAGGTGCGCATCTCCCCGACCTTCGTCAAGGCGGAGGACTACGGCTTCATGCTCGGCAAGGTGGTGTCGGTCTCGACCCTGCCGGCGACGCCCGAGGAGATCCGACGCGTGGTCGCCAACGACACGCTGGCGCGGCAGTTCATCGAACTCAACCCGTTCGAGGTCGTGATCGCGCCGTTGCTGGCGCCCGACACGCCCTCGGGCTTCAAGTGGACGTCCTCGGGCGGGCCGCCGCTCGAGATCGGCAGCGGCACCGACTGCACGGTCCAGGTCGTGGTGGAGAAGCGCAAGCCGATCTCCTACGTGATCCCGACCATCAAGCAGACGCTGGGCGCCTCCTAGCGGATGAGCGCCCCGGAGCCGACCCCCGCCGCCGCCGGAGAGACCCCGGCCCAGGGACCGAAGAAGCCGCCCAGCCGGCGCCGCAAGGTGCCGACCGTGCTCCAGATGGAGGCGGTCGAGTGCGGCGCGGCCTCGCTGTGCATGATCCTGTCCTACCACGGTCGGATCGTGCCGCTCGAGGAGTGCCGCGCCGAGTGCGGCGTCTCGCGCGACGGCTCGAAGGCCAACAACGTCCTCAAGGCGGCGCGCAAGTACGGCCTCGAGTCCAAGGGCTACAAGTACGAGCTCGAGGACCTCTACGGCGTCGAGTTCCCGTGCATCCTGTTCTGGAACGCGAACCACTTCGTCGTCCTCGAGGGCTTCAAGAAGGGCAAGGCCTTCCTCAACGACCCGGCCCAGGGGCCGCGCGTGGTCACCATGGAGGAGCTCGACGCCTCGTTCTCGGGCGTCGTGCTCACCTTCAAGAAGGGCCCGGAGTTCAAGCCCGGCGGCGACAAGCCGAGCCTCGCGGCGGCGCTGCGGCGGCGGCTGGTCGGCTCGGAGGCCGCGCTGATGTTCGTGCTCCTGTGCGGCCTCTTCCTGGTCGTCCCGGGCCTGGTCATCCCGACCTTCTCGCGCGTCTTCGTCGACGAGTTCCTGGTCTCGGGCCGCTCCTCGGTGGTCGGCCCCCTGCTGTTCGGCATGGCGTTCACGCTCGGCCTCCAGGCGGCCCTGATCTACCTGCAGCAGTACTTCCTGCTGCGGCTCGAGACCAAGCTCGCGCTCAAGACCTCGTCGAGCTTCTTCAACCACATCCTGCGCCTGCCGGTCGGCTACTTCGCGCAGCGCTTCGCGGGCGAGATCGGCACGCGCGTGGCGATCAACGACAAGGTGGCGACGCTGGTCTCGGGCAAGCTCGCGACCACCGCCATCGACTGCTTCCTGATCATCTTCTACGCCGGCCTCATGATGCGCTACAGCGTCGGGCTCACCCTCACCGTGGTCGCCGTGGCGCTGCTCAACGTGGCGGCGATCAAGATCGTCGCGCGCGTGCGGGTCGACGCCAGCCGCCGCCTGATGGGCGACAAGGGCAAGCTGCAGGGCACGGCGATGAGCGGCCTCAAGATGATCGAGACGCTCAAGGCCACGGGCGGCGAGGCCGAGTTCTTCTCGCGCTGGGCCGGCTACCAGGCCAAGACCCTGCGCGCCGAGCAGCACCTCCGGCAGCTCGCCGACATGACCGCCGTGGTGCCCATGGTGGTCGGCACCCTGGTCACCGCCACCGTGCTGCTGATGGGCGGCCTCAAGGTGATGAACGGCGAGCTCACGGTCGGCCTGCTGGTCGCCTACCAGGCGCTGACCGGGAGCTTCACCAAGCCGCTCAACTCCTTCGTCAACTTCGGCTCGATGGTGCAGGAGCTCGAGGCCGACCTGAACCGCCTCGACGACGTGCTGCGCTACCCGCAGGACCCGCTCTACCAGCAGAAGGAGGTCGCGGACGCCTCCGACCGGCGCATGAAGCTCACCGGGCGGATCGAGCTCAAGGACGTGACCTTCGGCTACAGCCCGCTCGAGAAACCGCTGATCGAGAACTTCAACCTCTCGATCCAGCCCGGCCAGCGCGTGGCGCTGGTCGGCGGCTCGGGCTCCGGCAAGTCGACCGCGGCGAAGCTGATCTCGGGCCTCTACCGGCCGTGGAGCGGCCAGGTCATGTTCGACGGCGTGCCGCGCGAGCAGCTGCCGCGCCGGCTCCTCCAGAACTCGATCGGGCTCGTCGACCAGGAGATCTTTCTGTTCGGCGGCACGATCCAGGAGAACGTCACGATGTGGGACGGCACGATCCCCACCAACCGCGTGACGGAGGCCTGTCGCGACGCCGCCATCGCCGAGGTGATCGAGCAGCGCGAGGGGGGCTACGGGGGCTGGGTCGAGGAGGGCGGCGGCAACTTCAGCGGCGGCCAGCGCCAGCGCCTGGAGATCGCGCGCTCGATGGTCGGCCACCCCACGATCCTGATCCTCGACGAGGCGACCTCGGCGCTCGATCCCACCACCGAGGGGATCGTCGACGACGCGCTGCGCCGCCGTGGCTGCACCTGCATCATCATCGCCCACCGGCTCTCGACCATCCGCGACTGTGACGAGATCGTCGTCCTGCAGCGCGGCAAGATCGTCCAGCGCGGCACCCACGACGAGATGAAGGACGTCCCGGGTCCCTATGCCCAGCTCATCAAGACCCACTGACGCCGCGGCGACGGTCAAGCTGCGCGTGGTCGCCTCGGCGGTCCCCGAGCTGGCCGGGCGCGAGGTGGAGCTGCGCGACGCGCCGGTGCTGATCGGGCGCGCCGACGACTGCGACCTGCCGGTCGCGGATCCCTCGATGTCGCGCCGCCACGCGCGCGTCGAGGCGGCCGGGGACACCCTGCGCGTGACCGACAACAGCAGCGCCAACGGCGTGCTGGTGGACGGGACGCGCGTCGCGGAGGCGACGCTCGGCGCCGGGCGCCGCTTCACGCTCGGCCAGACCCAGTTCGAGGTGGTGGTCGAGCTGCCGCCGCCGCCCGCCGAGCCGAGCGCGCCGGCGCCGGCCGCGGCGGCGCCGCCGCTGGTCGAGCGCACGATGTCGATCAAGGACATCCAGGCGATCGTCGCCGAGTTCGCACGCCCGAAGAGCCTGGAGGAGGAGGGCGAGCGGCTGGTCACGGCGGCGAACCGGCCGCTGGTGATCTCCGACCCCGAGGCCGTCTACCTGGTCGAGTCGGGCAAGATCGAGATCTTCACCGTCCAGCTCGAGGCCGGCCAGCCGGTCGGCGCGCGCACCCATTTCGTGACCGTCGACGCCGGCCAGGCCTTCTTCGGCATGGACACCGACCGCTACGGCATGGGCTCCGGCTTCCTCGCGGTCGGCAAGGCCGGCTCGGAGCTGCGGCGCTACTCCTCGGCGCGCCTGATGCGCCTGGCGGGCCTGCCCGAGCACCGCGAGCGGATCTCGACGCTGGTCGGGCACTGGGTGGAGGCGTTGTCGCGCCGGCTCGTGCAGGGCCTGGCGCTGCCCAAGGTGGCGGTCGCGATCGAGGCCGGGGGCGAGGCGGAGCTGCCCACCGGGCAGACGCTCGCCTGCGGGCGCGGCGTGGCCTGGGTCGAGATGCCCGCCGCGCAGTTCCTGTTCGACGGCATGGCCAGCCTCTCCTACGAGGTCGAGGGCGTGCTCTTCCCGCTCGCCCCCGGTTCGTGGCTGGAGCTGCTCGCGGGCGCGGAGTCGATGAAGGTCGCGGCGCGGCCGACCGTGGACGCGATCGGCGATCCGCGCTGCTGGGCCGGTCTCGAGGCCTTCCACCGGCTGCTGTGCGAGTGCGAGTTCCTCAACAAGCGGCTGGCCACGGTCGACGAGTACAACCGCCTGCAGAACAAGGCGGTGCAGGTCGAAGCCGCGCGCGACGAGGCGTACGGCGCCATCGGCTCGGTGCTCGGCGGGACCGGGATCTGGGAGCGGCCGGCGGCGCTCGGGGCGGACATCGAACCGGTCTTCCGCGCCTGCGAGCTGATCGGCAGGCGCAGCGGCATCCAGATGAAGAACCACCCCAGCGCGCGCGAGCTGCGCAGCTTCGAGGAGAACATCCTCGCGGTGGCGATGGCCTCGCGCGTGCGCACGCGCCGCGTCGCGCTGGTGGACGACTGGTGGAACCACGACCAGGGCCCGCTGCTCGGCCAGGTCGACGAGACCCAGGCGCCGGTCGCGCTGCTGCCCACCAGCGCGACCTCCTACGAGGCGGTCGAGCCGGCGAGCGGCGAGCGGCGGCCGGTGGACGCCGAGTACGGGCGCTCGCTGGTGCCCTTCGCGTACACCTTCTATCGCACCTTCGGCGACGGCGCGGTCACGGCCAAGGAGGTCGTGCGCTTCGCCCTGCGCGGGCTGATGCCGGACTTCCGGGCGGTGGCGCTGATGGGCGTCGGCCTCGGCCTGCTCGGCACGCTGCCGCCGTTGATCACCGGCCGGGTGTTCGACCAGGCGATCCCGCAGGCCGAGCGCGCGATGCTGGTGCAGTTCAGCCTCGGCCTGCTCATGGTCGCGCTCACCCAGGCGGCGTTCAAGATCACCCAGTCGATCGCCATGATCCGCATCCAGGGCAAGATGGACTACTCGGCCCAGGCGGCGGTCTGGGACCGGCTGATGGACCTGCCGCTCACCTTTTTCCGCAAGTTCTCGGCCGGCGATCTCTCGGACCGGGCGGCGGGTGTCGACCAGATCCGGTCGATCGTCGCCGGCGCCGGCGTCGCCGCCCTGCTCGGCACCTTCTCCTCGGTGTTCAACGTCTTCCAGATGATGGGCTACAGCTTCAAGCTCGCCGCGGTCGCCATCGGGCTGACGCTCTTCTACGTGGCGGTCACCACCACCGCCAACTACGTCCAGCTGCGCAACCAGCGCGAGGAGCAGAAACGGCGTGGGCGCATCACCGGCCTGGTGCTGCAGCTCATCACCGGCGTCGCGAAGCTGCGCGTGACGGGCGCCGAGAACCACGCCTTCAGGGTGTGGGCGACCGCGTTCGCCGACCAGCGCAAGGTCTCGTTTGCGATCGGCCGCGTGCGCAACGTGATGTCGGTGTTCAACGGCGGCTTCCCGGTGCTGTCCTCGATGGTCATCTTCATGACCATGGTCTCGCTCCGCGCCTCGGCGGCCGAGACCGGCCAGGCGTTCGAGATGACGACCGGCGACTTCCTGGCCTTCACCGCGGCCTACGGCGTCTTCCTGGGCGCCATGCAGGCGCTGGGCGACGCCTCGCTGTCGATGCTCAAGATCGTGCCGGTCTGGGAGCGCATCCGGCCGATCCTCGAGACGCTGCCCGAGGTGGACGCCACCAAGTCGTACCCCGGCCAGCTCACCGGCGCGATCGACATCTCGCACGTTTCGTTCCGCTACAGCGCGGACGGGCCGTGGATCCTCAAGGACGTCTCGCTCAAGATCAAGGCCGGCGAGTTCGTGGCGCTGGTCGGGGGCTCCGGCTCGGGCAAGTCGACGCTGATGCGCCTGATGCTCGGCTTCGAGACGCCCGAGATGGGATCCATCTACTACGACGGCCAGGACCTCGCCTCGCTCGACCTGCGCATGGTCCGCCAGCAGCTCGGCGTTGTGCTCCAGGAGAGCCGCGTGCTGCCCGCCGACATCTTCCGCAACATCGTCGGCTCCTCGTCGCGCACCGTGCAGGACGCCTGGGACGCGGCGGAGAAGGCCGGCCTCGCCGACGACGTGCGCGCGATGCCGATGCAGATGCACACGATCATTTCGGAGGGCGGCGGCACGCTCTCGGGCGGCCAGCGGCAGCGGCTGATGATCGCGCGCGCGATCGTGCACCGGCCCAAGATCCTCTACCTCGACGAGGCGACCTCGGCGCTCGACAACAAGACCCAGGCGATCGTCACCGAGAGCATGGACAAGCTGCAGGCCACGCGCATCGTGATCGCGCACCGGCTCTCGACCATCGTCAACGCGGACCGGATCTGCTATCTCGAGCAGGGCCAGCTCAAGGAACAGGGCACCTTCAAGGAGCTGATGGAGATGGACGGCCTGTTCGCGCAGCTCGCCAAGCGGCAGCTCGCCTGAGGCCACCATGGAGCCCGCTTCGCCGGTGCCCGGGTCCGACGAGCGCAGGACGCTGCTCGCCGCCCTCGGCGCGGAGGGCGCGGTGCTCGACGAGCTCTCCGGCTATCTCCAGAATCCCTACGAGCGCTTCCTGTCGGGTCCGCCGGGGCAGCGCTTCCCGCTCGAGGAGGAGCCGCAGGCCGCCTTCTGGCGACGCTACGCCGCGGAGGCGGAGCGCGACGGCGTCGTCGCCGCGCTGCGCCGCCGCTTCCCGCAGCTCTGCTTCCCGATCGGCGCCGGGCTCTCCCGGGATCCCGCCTACCGCGCCGCGACGCGCCGCGGCGAATGGAATCCGGAGGGACCCGGGGGCCTGGCCCTGGAGCAGCCTGGCGCGCTCGAGCTCGCCGTGGACGAGGGCCCGGCCGGGCCGGTGCCCGTGCTCGTCGCCCGCCACCGGCCCGACTTCGTGGCGCTGGTCCAGGCCCTGACCGGCCGCAACGAGCCGGAGCCGGTGCCGGCCGCGATGGGCGCCTGCCTGGTCAAGGGCCTGGCCGACTGGGAGCGGGTCGCCGCCTACCGCCGCGCCTGGGAGCAGCGTCGCGGCGCGCCCGCCGGGGAGGAGGAGTGGGCGGCGGAGATGGCGGCGGGGTTGGCGCCCAACAAGGAGCTCTGGCAGGACCGGCTGATCGTGCTCTCGGACGGTCCCTACAGCGCGGTGCCGGCCGCGGAGGCCGACCTCGAAGAGGAGGCGTGGCGGCGCGCCTCGCGCGCGGTACGGCTCGCCCACGAGAGCTTCCACTACCTCACGCTGCGGCTGGCGGGCTCGATCCGCAGCCACCTGCTCGACGAGCTGGTGGCCGACTACGCCGGGCTGCTGGCGGCCTTCGGGCGCTACGACGCGCGCCTCGCCCTGCGCTTCCTAGGGCTCGACCGCCTGCCCGAGACGCGCCCCGACGGGCGGCTCCAGGTCTATCGCGGAGCCCTCTCGGACGGCGCGCTGGACGTGCTCGGGCGCCTGGTGGCGGCAGCGGCCCGCGCCCTGGCGACGCTGCCGGTGCGCGAGGCAGCGGTCGCCCCGGCCGCGGCGCGCGCCCGCACGCTGGTCGCCCTCGCCGGCCTCGGGCTCGACGGCATCGCCGCCGAGGATCTCCCGGCCCGCTTCGCGGCGGCGTGGCGCTCGGTCGGAGCCGCGACGTGAGGTCCGCCGACTTCCAGCTGCGGACCGCGCCGACGCTCGACGCGGTCGCCGACGGCCTCGAGCGCCTCGAGGCGTGGGCGATGGCCGCGGGCGTCCGCTTCGAGCGCCGGCGGGAGCTGCTGGTCGTCTACGACGAGCTGGCGACGAACGTGGCCAAGTACGCCGCGCAGGCGCGGGAGCTCGTGGTGCGCGCGCGGCGGGGCGCGAGCGGGGACGTCACCCTGGTCGTCGAGGACGACGGCGCGGCCTTCGACCCGCTCGCGCGCGAGGCCGCGGCCCCCGACCGTCCGCTCGAGGAGCGGGAGCCCGGCGGCCTCGGCGTCCTGCTCGTGCGCGAGCTCGCCTCGAAGGTCTCCTACCGGCGCGACGACGGGCGCAATCAGGTCGAGGTCGAGCTCGGCACCCGAGCCGGAACGGCGTGCTAGCCTAGCTTCGGACCATCCCGAAGTGGTTGCGACGGGCCGCGGCCGGGCGGGCCGTGGGGGGTCGGGCGAAGCGTGATCCCGGAGCTCGAGAAGCTCGACGGCAAGTACGAGGTCCTGCGCAAGCTGCGCGAGGGCGGCATGGGCGCCATCTACCTCGTGCGCCACCGGCTGCTCGAGGAGCTGCGGGTGGTCAAGCTCCTGCGCCCGCAGCTCTCCGACGAGGCCGAGTTCCGCGAGCGCTTCCTGCGCGAGGCGCGCGTGGCGATCCAGCTGCGCCATCCCAACGTCGCCCAGCTCTACGACTTCGCGCTCGACGAGACGGGCACCGGCTACATGGTGCTCGAGTACGTCGACGGCCGCAATCTCCAGGAGCTGATCGCGGAGGGGGCGATCCGCTCCCTCCGCCTCAAGGTCGAGATCGCGATCCAGGCGCTCGAGGCGCTGGGCTTCCTCCACCGGCGCGGCTTCGTCCACCGCGACGTCTCGCCCGACAACCTGATGCTCACCGCCACCGCGGACGGCGAGCCGCGCGTCAAGCTGATCGACCTCGGCATCGTCAAGGTCCTGCACGGCGAGAGCGCCAAGACCGGCACCCACGTCTTCCTCGGCAAGGTCCGCTACGCCTCCCCGGAGCAGTTCGAGGGCAGCCGCGTCGACACGCGCAGCGACCTCTACTCGTTCGGCGTCCTGCTCTTCGAGCTGCTGACCGGCGTCCATCCGTTCCAGGGCGGCATGCACTCGGTGATCTCCGGTCACATGTTCCGCGCGCCGCTGCCCTTCGAGGAGGCCGACCCGCAGGGTCGCGTGCCGGAGCCGCTGCGGCGCGTCGTCCTCGACGCGCTCTCGAAGAGCGCCGACGAGCGCATCCAGACCGCCGAGGAGTTCGTGCGCCGGCTGCGCGCGGTGGAGCTGCCCGCGGAGCCGGAGCCGGGGCTGCTCGAGACCCTGCGCCTCGACGGCGCACCCGGCGCGGGGGCCGCTTCCGAGCCGCCCGAGAGCCTGCAGCGCCGCCTCGACGCGCGCTTCGGCGTGCGCGACGCGACTCCCGAGCCCGAGCTGCTCACCGAGCGGGCGGCGAGCGCCGCGGCGACCGACCTCGCGGCGCGGCTCGACGAGGCCGAGGCCCTGCTCGCCGACGGTCAGCCCGAGGCGGCCGCCTACGTCCTGCGCCGCACGGGGAGCGCCGAGCGCGCGGACGCCGAGACCACGGGCCGGCGCGAGCGCCTGGCACGCCAGGTCGGCGACGAGCTGATCGGCAAGAAGGTGGGGGAGTGGCGCGCCCTGCTCGAGGAGCCGGACGCCGAGGAGGCCGCCGGAGCGGCGGCTCCGGCCGCCGCGCCCGGCCCGGGGCGGCGCGGCGGGTGGCGGGCCGCGGCGGGCGTGGCCGCGGCCCTGCTCGCGGCGCTCGGCGCGGCGATCTGGCTCGGGCGAGGGGAGCCGGGCGCCGGCCCCGTGCTGGAGGCACCCGCGCCGGTCCCGGAGGCGGGCCGCGAGGTGCCGCCCGCGGCCCGCGCGGAGCCGGCCCTGCTCGTGCTCGACGCACGGCCGTGGGGGAGCGTCACCCAGCTCGTCTCGCTCGCCGACGGACGCGAGCTCGAGATCCCGGGCGACGGCTTCACGCCGCTGCGGGTCGCGCTCGCCGCCGGGCGCTACCGCGCGGTGGTCGTCCATCCGAGCTTCGGTTCGCGCGCGCTCGAAGTCGAGCTCGCGTCGGGCGCGGTCGAAGTCCGCGAGGTGCGCTTCGGCACCGATCTCGCGGAGAGCTTCGTGAGGGGGTTCTGAGGTGAGCGGCCGGACCGGGCGCGCGCGCCGGTGGGTGCCGGGCCTCGCGCTCGTGCTCGCCCTGGCGTCGGCGCTCGCGGCCGCGCCGGCGGGCGCCGCCGGCGCCGAGGAGTCGTTCCGCGAGGGGATGTCGGCGCTCGACCAGAACAAGTGGGGTGTGGCGGCAGCGGCCTTCCGCGCCGCGCTCGCCGAGCGCCCCGCGGAGGGCGGCCGGCGCGTGCGCATCTACGGCACCTGGCTGCTCGACTACCTGCCGCACTACTACCTGGGCGTCGCGCTCTTCCAGCTCGACGACCTCGAGGGCGCGGCGGCGGAGTGGCGGGAGAGCCGCCGGCAGGGCGCGATCCTCTCGACGCCCCTGGTCGCCGACCTCGAGCGCTGGGAATCGAGGCTGCCGCGCGAGGCGCGCGAGGCCGAGCGGGAGACGGCGGCGGCCGCGGCCCAGCCCGCCGCGCCCGAGACCGACGCCGCGCCGCGCGAGAGGGTAGCCGCGGCGCCGGTGACCCCTGCGCCGGCGCCTTCGGCCGTGACCGCGCCGGCCGGGAACGACTCGGCGGGCAACCTCGTGCCGGCGACGGCGCCCGGAGACCTGCCGGCGGGCGAGGCCGCGGCTCCGGCCTCGCCGCTCGCGCCGCCGCCGAGCGCGCCGCCGGCGGCTGTGGACGGGCGCGAGCTGCTGCTCGCCGCGGCCCGCCTCTACTTCGACGGCCGCTACCGCGAGACGCTCTCCGAGCTCGCCGCGGCGCGCTGGCCGGGGCGCGCGCCCGCCCGCGCCTGCGTGCTCGAGGCGGCGAGCGCGCTCGCGCTCTACCGCCAGGCGGGCGCGGCCGACGCGCGCTACCTCGAGCGGGCGCGCGCGGCGCTCGCCGCCTGCCCGCTGCTCTCGGCGCGGGATCGGCCCGATCCACGCCTGTTCTCGCCCGCCTTCACGCACCTGTTCGACGAAGCTCTGGCCGCGCGCGGCGCTCCGGCGCCGGCGCGCAGGGAGACGCCATGACGAGTCGGTCCCCGCTTCGCCTCGGGCTCCTGGGCGTCCTCTGGGCGGGTGTCGCCGCCGCCCAGGTCACCAACATGGACGTCAACTCGGACCTGCCCTACACCTTCCTGCCGCCGGGAGCGCGCAGCGCCGGCATGGGCGGCGCCTTCACCGCGCTCGCCGACGACGCGACCGCGGCCTACTCGAATCCGGCCGGGCTGCTCCAGCTCTCGCGCCCGGAGGTGTCGGTGGAGGTGCGCCACCAGACTTTCGAGACCCCGATCGCCGACGGCCCGGGCAGCTACGGCGTGGCCCCGGACGGCTCGCTCGCCTCGTTCCCGCCCTACACCGACTACGCCTCCGACGCGACCGGGCTGTCCTTCCTCTCCTATACCTGGCCGAAGCCGCGCTGGGCGGTGGGCCTGTTCCGCACCGAGGTGACGCGCTTCTCGATCGCGGCCCGGACCGACCAGATCGACGGCCCGGCGGCGTTCCGGGAGATCGCACCGCTCGACATCCGCGCCGACCTGACGATCGAGATCTGGGGCGCCGCCTTCGCCTGGCGCGCTACGCCGAAGCTCTGGCTGGGCGGCGCGCTGACCCTGCAGCAGCTCGACTACGAGGCGCAGCAGCTCGACCGTCGCGACCCCGACCTCGATTGGGGCCAGCGCGCGAGCGGCGACGATGCGGCGCCGTCCGGCACGCTGGGGCTGCTCGTCCGCCCGACCGACGCGCTGCGCGTCGGTTTCGCCTGGCGCGGCGGCGCCGAGCTCGACGCGCGCTACGCGTTCACCTGCGGCACCCGGCCGAGCGGCGCGCGGCCGTCGCTCTGCCTGCGCGGCGGCATCCCCGACGGCCAGCCGGTGCCCTCGCTTTCCGGCGACACCACCTTCAAGGTGCCCGACGTCTGGACCCTCGGCGTCGCCTTCGCGCTCTCCGAGTCGCTCACCGCCTCGGTCCAGTACGACCAGATCGAGTACTCGGACCTGCTGGACGGCATGCGCAACAGCCTGACGGTGGAGACCGACCCGGCCGGCTACTCGATCGACGACGCCGGCGACCTCCACTTCGGGGTCGAGGGCCTGACCGACACGCGCGCGGGCGGCACGATCGCGGTGCGGGCCGGCGCCTGGCTCGAGCATCAGCACTCGCTGCGCTACCGCGGCAGCCTGGCCGCCGGGCGCGAGGAGCTCGCGGTCGCCCTCTTCTCGACCCCGATCGGAGACGAGTGGCACGCCACCGCCGGGCTCGGTTTCACCGTCGGCAGCCGCCTGCAGGTCGACCTCGCCGCCGACCTCTCCCGCTACCGGGACACCTACCTGGTCTCGACCGTGGTGCGCTTCTAACAGCCTCTCCGGGCCGCCTCCCGGCCCCCTCCGTGCCGGGCCCGGGAGGGAGTAGACTGCGCGCCGTCACAGCCTCAGAGAACTGGAAGCGGGAGGTGGTGGGCATGGCCGCGCTGCCCGATCTCCAGCCCGTCGAGGGCAAGTACGAGATCCTGCAGAAGCTGCGCGAGGGCGGCATGGGGGCGATCTACCTCGTGCGCCACCGGCTCCTGCACGAGCTGCGGGTGGTCAAGGTCCTGCGCTCCCAGCTGCGCGACGAGAAGGACCTGCGCGAGCGCTTCGTGCGCGAGGCGCGCACCGCGATCCAGCTCCGCCACCCGAACGTCGCCCAGCTCTACGAGTTCGAGGTGGACGCCGACGGCACCGCCTACATGGTGCTCGAGTACATCGACGGCCGCACGCTCGAGGAGGTCGCCGCGGCGCCCGAGGCCTGGAGCCCGCGGCTCAAGCTCGAGGTCGTCCACCAGTGCCTGCGCGCGCTCGGCTTCCTGCACCGCAAGGGGTTCGTCCATCGCGACATCGCGCCCGACAACATCATGCTCACGCGCGACCAGGACGGGCATCCGCTCGCCAAGCTGCTCGACCTGGGCATCGTCAAGGCGCTGCGCGGCGACGACGGGCTGACCGGCACGGCGGTGTTCGTGGGCAAGGTGCGCTACGCCTCGCCGGAGCAGCTCGAGCACGGCAGGGTCGACCCGCGCTCGGACCTCTACTCGCTCGCCGTCGTCTTCTACGAGATCCTGACCGGCCTGCATCCGTTCCCGGGCGGAGACCTGCGCTCGGTGATGAGCGGCCACCTGTTCAAGCCGCCGGTGCCGTTCGAGGTCTCGGATGCCGAGCGGCGCGTCCCCGACGACCTGCGCGCGCTGGTGCTGCATGGACTCGAGAAGGACCGCGACTCGCGCCTGGAGTCGGCGGACGAGTTCCGGCGCCGGATCGAGGCGCTCGCCTCCTGGCAGGAACCGCTCGACACGCTGGAGGGCGGCTGGAGCGGGAGGACGCCCGCGACGGCGCCCGCCGCGGCGCCGCCCTCGGCGACCTCGGCCCAGCACCGCCTCGACGAGCGCTTCGACGCCGAGCGCTCGACGCCCGTTCCCGAGGGCGGCGACGCGCTCGAGCGCGAGCGCGCCGCCACCGCGCAGGACCTCAGGCGGCGCATCCGCGCCCTGCTCGACGAGTCGCGCTTCGAGGAGGCGCGCTGGCTGGTACTGGGCGAGGCCTGGGCGCTGTTCACCGCCCAGGAGGCCGAAGGGCTCGGGCGCGAGATCGACTGGCAGGAGACCCAGGCGCGCACCCTCCAGTTCGAGATCGCCCACTCGTGCGCGCTTTCGGCGCTCGCCGAGGGCGACCTCGACAGCGCCCGCCGCTCCTGGGAAGAGGCCCGCCGCCTGCTGCCCGGCGACCCCCGCGTGCGCGCGCTCGAAGCCCGCCTCCACGGCGCCCCGCCGCCGCGCGCCACCTAGGCCGCCGCGCGCGAGGGCGCGACGCCCGCCGCCCTGCGCGGCTCAGCCGAGCTTGAAGACCAGGCGCACGGTGCCGATCTGGACCCGGTCGCCGTCGGCGAGCGGGCGCTCGCCGATCTTCTCGCCGTTGACGTAGGAGCCGTTCTCGGACTGCAGGTCCTTGATCGCCCAGCCCTTGTCGGTCTGGGTGATCTGGGCGTGGCGGCGCGACACCGCCGGCTTGTTGAGCCGCACCTGGTTGTCCGGCGTGCGGCCGATGAAGGAGAGCGGCTGGAGCGGGAACTCGGCGGCGCCGAGGTCGGTGTCCACCGCGACCAGCTTGGCCAGGGTGAGCACCACGGTACGCCCGGCCGGGGTCTCGGAGGCTGCCGCCGCGGGCGGCGCGGGCGCCGGGCTCTCGGGGGGCAGGATGACGGTGCCGTCGGTCGGGGGCGGCTGGGGCGGCGGCACCGGCGGCGCGGCGGTGCGCTCGGGCGCGGCGGGCGCCGGCGCGGGCACCGGCTCGATCGGCTGCGGGGCGGTCACCGCCGAGGGGTCGAACATCGGGGCCTTCGCCGCCGGCCCCTTCGCCACGGGCGCGGGCGCCGGCTCGGGCGGGGCGGGCGGCGGCGCCGGCGCGGGGGCCGCCGCGAGCTCCTCCTCGGAGTCGAAGGCGTCGACGAAGCGCGTGCGCACCTCGCCGATCTCGGCCAGCTGGTCCTCCTGCTCGGCCAGCTTGCCGTCCAGCTCCTTGACCTTCTTGTCGTAGTCGCCGTTGGCGAACTCGCCCAGGCGGTGGCGGAAGTCCACCTCTTCGCGGTCGAGCTTGGTCGCGGTGTGCTGGGACTGGAGGCGGTCGAGCAGCGACTTGAGCTTGGCGTACTCCTGGCGCGCGCGCTCCTTGAGCGGCGCCGCCTTGCGCTCGAGCTCGTTGGACTTGGTCTCGTAGTCGCGGCGCACGCGCCGGTAGACGACGTCGGAGACCTTGCCCTGCTCCTGGTTCATGCGCGCGAGCCGCTCGGCGACCGTCTCGCGTTCGCGCTTGATGTCCATCAGCTCGTCGATCACCGACGTGTCGACCTGCTTGAGCTGCTCGCGCATGACCGCCCTCCGGAAGTGCCGCTGAGGCCGGCGATCTTACTCCAGGCTCAGGGGCTTCCGGCCGGCCCCCCGGGTGCCCGGCCCGGCGCGCGGCCCGCCGGTGGCGCCCGCAGCGCGGCCAGGAGCCGGCGGTAGCGGGGCGTGCCGCGCAGCGGCCGGAAGGCCGGGTCGGAGGCGACGTAGAGCAGCTGCATCTGGCCCTCCCGGTGGGCACGCTCGAGCTGGTCGAGCGCGGCGTCGAACCGCCCGGCCCACATGCAGCGCTCGGCGAGCCAGTAGGGAGCCTGGTAGCGGCCGTGGGTCGCGGCGAGCCAGCGCGAGAGCCTGCGCCGGGCCCGCTCTGCGGCGCCGGCGTCGCCCGAGTCGACGGCCTGGAGGAACCGCCCCCAGGACCGCTCGGCGCGCGCGATCTCGCGCGCGGCCCGCGGTCGGTCGCCGCGGGCGAGCAGGACCCGTCCGAGCTCCAGATGCGCGATCGACCAGGCCGGGGCGAGCTCGAGCGCGCGGCGCAGCGGCGCCTCGGCCTCGTCGAGGCGCCCGGCCAGGCGCAGGAAGCAGCCGAGGGCGCAGTGGTAGGCGGGCGCCAGGGGATCCAGGGCCAGCGCGCGCCGCTGCTCGCGGATGGCCGGCGCGAGCCTTCCGCTCGCGGCCAGGCAGTGAGCGAGGGCATCGCGCCCGGGGGCGTCGTCGGGGGCGTCGAGTAGGGCGGCCTCGATCGCCGTCGCCGCCTCGGCCGGGCGCCAACGCGCGGCCAGGTGCGTCATCGCGCACCAGACACGCGCCGCGGTCAGGGCCGGGTCGAGCTCGAAGGAGCGCCACGCCGCGGCCGCCGCCTCGGCGAGCAGCGGGCCGCCCGGCGCCCGCCCCCAGCACGCCAGCATGAAGTAGCCGCGGGCGAGGTCGGCGTGGGCCTGGGCGAAGTCGGGCCAGAGGCGCGTGGCGGCCTCGAGCTGGCGGATGCCCTCCTCGATCTGCTCGTAGCGCGGTCCGGCGAGCAGATTCGCGGCGCGCCGGTGGCTGGCCTGGGCGCCGGCGCGCGCCGCCTCGACGCGCGCGGCTGCGAGCGGTGGCCGCGGTGCCTCGGGCTCGACCGCGGCGGCGAGGAGGTAGCCGCGCCGCGGCACCGTCTCGACCGGCGGGCGCTGCCCGCCAGTGGCCTCGAGGAGCTTGCGCAGACGGTAGATCGCGGTGGTGAGGACGTGCTCGCCGACCTCGTCGTCGGACCAGACCCGGCGCAGCAGCTCCTCCTTGCGCACCATCTCGCCGGGCGCGGCGAGCAGCTCGAGCAGCACGGCCATCGCCTTCGGCGCGAGGTGAGCGCTACCCCGCGGACCTTCGATCCGGTCCGCGCGGGGATCGACGAGCCAGGGTCCGAAGCGGAGTCGGCCCATACCGGTGCCCCGGAGGGGGCGCGGGCATTGTAGCTCCGCCGACCTCGCGCCGCGCGGTCGCGGTCAGAAACCTGTCAGAAGTGCGTGAGGAGCCCATGAGGACATCGCCGCGCGGACTGGCGCACGCTCTCGCGCAGCGACGGAGGCGGCGGCGCCGGTGCCGCGAGCACGGAGCCGGGCCGCGTCCGCCGCGGAGGAGAGCGCGATGACCCAACGCATTCCCGTGGTCTTGATCACCGTCCTCGCGGCCCTTGCAGGCGCCGCGAGTCTCGGCGCGGAGGCGGTCGGACGCGAAGTGACCGTGTCGGCGCTCGACAACGAGAAGTTCCTGCCCGCGGTCGCCTACAACGGCGATCGCGAGGAGTTCCTGGTCGTCTGGCACAACCGCTGGGGAAGCTCCCGCGACGTCTACGGGGCGCGGCTCGACCGCTTCGGCAAGGTGCTCGACAGCTTCGTGCTGGCCACGGGCGGCTACGATCGCGCGCAGCCGGCGGCGGCCTACGACCCCGTGCACGACCTTTACCTGGTGGTCTGGATCTACGACTACTACGGCAACGGCAGCGACTGGGACGTCTACGGCCGGCTCGTGCCGTGGGACGGGCCCGAACCCGGCCTGAGCGAGTTCCCGATCTGGGAGGCGACGGATTCCCAGTGGAACCCGAAGGTCGCGTATTCCACGGGCGACGACACCTTCCTGGTGGTCTGGGGTAACACCGCGGTGGGCGCGACGGCGACGGTCAGCATGCGCTACGTCGCCTCCGACGGCACGCCGCACTATGCCGGCACCGTGGCGGGTGACGCCACGAACGACTACCTCAACCCCGACCTGACCTACGGCCAACTGCGCGACGAGTACCTGATCGCCTACGAGGTCAACGGGGCCGATATCGCGGTGCGGCGCGTGGACCACACCGGCCTGCTCGGCAGCGAGGTGATGGTCGCCGCCTGGCCGGACGCCGAGTCGGGTCCCGCCGTGGCCGCCTGCCCCGGCCAGGACCAGTGGCTGGTCGCCTGGAGCAACTCGGCGCCGGACGTCTTCGCCCGCTTCCTGCACGGCGACGCTGCCGTGGACGGCGGCCCCCTCACGGTGACCACGGCGGGGGGAGCCGACGACACGCCGGCGGTCGCGTGCCTGCCCGGGGGCGGCCAGTACCTCGTGGCCTGGGAGGGGGAGTTCACGGGCTTGCGCACGGGCATCATCGGGCGGCGCCTCGACACCGGCAAGAACTTCCTGGCGCCCGAGTTCCAGATCCGGCCTGTCTACTCGACACAGACGCGAAGCTCCGCGACGCCGGCGGTCGTGGGCAGCGAGATCGGATGGTCGGTAGCCTGGGTGCAGGAGCGCGAAGGCTCGACCTATTCCGACATCCACGCACGGATGGTCTGGGCCCTGTTCGCCGACGACTTCGAAACCGGCAACACCTCGATGTGGTCGCTCGTCTCGCCCTGAAGCGGTGGCGCGCGCCGTCGCCCGCGCCTAGCGGTGGCCGGTGTGGAGCTCCTCGGGCGGGAAGATCATCAGGGTCGAGGTGGCGTGGGCGGCGAGCTTGCCGCCGGGCAGCTCGAGGCGGCCCTCGGCCACCGCCGAGCGGCGGCCGAGGTGGAGCACGGTGCCGATGCAGGACAGGCGCGGCGAGCCGGCGGTCAGCGAGCGGATGTAGTTGACCTTGAGCTCGAGCGTCGCGCAGGACACGCCGCGCGGCAGCATCGAGATCACCGCGCAGCCGGTCACGGTGTCGAGCAGGGCGGCCGCCACGCCGCCGTGCATGACGCCGTTCGGGTTGTAGTGGTGCTCGGCGGGCTGGATGCCGAACACGACCCGGCCCTCTTCGGCCGACTCGAGCTCGAAACCGAGCAGGACGCCGACCGGCGGGGGAGGGATCTCCCCCGCCTGCATGGCGCGCAGGAACTCGAGCCCCGAGAGGTGGCGCTCGTAGGCGGCCCGCGCCGCCTCGCGCGGGTCGGTCCAGCGCACCGACCGCTCGTGTTCGCCGCTCAAGGCTCGAGCTTCCAGTCGGGCAGCCTGCCGCTCGTCCACGGCACGCCCGCGCGCTCGAGCTCCTGCTCGAGCGCCGGCAGCGTCGTGGTCACCATCTCGCGCAGGCGGGCGAGCTCGCGCTCGAAGGCCTCGCCGGCGATCCGGTAGGCGTCGGTCTGGGTGCGGGTCGGCTCCGCGGTCGAAAACCAGCTCGAGTAGACGACGTTCTGCACCCGCTCCGAGATCGAAGGCGGCGTGTTCTCCTCCCGCTCGCGCAGGAAGCGGTCACCGGAGAGGGCGATCGAGATCTCCTCGAGGACGAGCTGGAGCTGGCGCGCGCGCGCGTCGGCGGCGACGTCCAGGACGGGCGCGCCGGGGATCGCCTTGCGCAGCATCTCGAGCCGGTCCTTGAGCTCACCGGTCAGCTGCTCGGCGCCGAGCACGGCGCGCTGGAGCCGGGCGGTGCGGCGCTGGAAGGCGAGCACGGCGTCGCGGTCGCGGGCCGCGAGCGTGGCCTGGCCCACCACCTCGACGTCGAAGCCCTGCGGCGCGCCGAGCGGGCGCGCGCTGCCGTTGTCGACCAGCTCGAGCGCCACCGTGTAGCGGCCGGGCGCGACCAGCGGGCCGAGCGGCGGCGGCAGCCAGGGATTGACCGGGCCCTCCTGCTTGCGCACCGGATTGGCGGCCGGCAGGCGCAGGTCCCAGCTCGCGCGGTGGACGCCCTTCTCGGGCTTGGCCTCGATCCGGCGCACCACCTCGCCGTCGGCGTCGCGCACGGTGAGGACGAGCCGCGCTTCCTCCTGGCGCGTCTCGGCGCGCAGGGAGTCGAAGCTCGGGAACGCGATCTCCTTGCCGTCCTCGACGGCCTTCTTCTCGGCCTCCTGGCGCTTCTTCTTGTCCGACTTCCACTCGTCGCGCAGGTACCAGGTGAAGATCGCACCCGCGGGCGGGTTGGGGGCCATGTACCAGGTTTCGCCCAAGGAGCCCTTCTCGCGGTCGCCGATGCGCGAGCCGGGCACGTAGAGCGGCGCCTTGCGCACCGGGAAGAGGAGCGCCTCGCTGTCGAGCGCGCGCGCGTCGACCGCGCGCAGCGGCGCCAGGTCGTCGAGCACGTAGAAGCCGCGCCCGAAGGTGGCGAGCACGAGGTCGCCCTCGCGCTCCTGGATCACCAGGTCGCGCACCTGGATGGTGGGCAGGCCGCCCTCGAGCTCGATCCACTTCGCGCCGCGGTCGGGCGAGAAGTAGAGCGCGAACTCGGTGCCCGCGAAGAGCAGGTCGCGGTCGACCGGGTCTTCGACCAGCGCGTAGACGGTGCCCCGCTCGGGCAGGTTCGAGGCGATCGCCTTCCAGGTCCGGCCGCGGTCGGCGCTGGCGAGCAGGTAGGGCTTGAAGTCGCCCATCTTGTGGTTGTCGAAGGCGGCGTAGACGGTGTCCGCGTCGTGGCGCGAGGCGACCAGGCGCGAGACGTAGGCGAGCTCGGGCACGCCCGGGAAGGTCTCGATCCGGCGCCAGTTGGCGCCGCCGTCCTCGCTCACCTGGATCAGCCCGTCGTCGGTGCCGACGTAGAGCAGGCCCTCGACCTTCGTCGACTCCGACAGCGACACGATGTTGCCGTAGAGCGACGTCGAGGCGCCTCGCGCCACCGCCTCCGGACGCTGGACGCGGCCGAAGACCTTGAGCTGGTTGCGGTCGAGCAGGCGCGTGAGATCGGGCGAGACCGCCATCCAGCTGTCGCCGCGATCGTCGGAGCGGAAGAGCCGGTTGGCGGCGAAGTAGAGGCGGGTCGGGGAGTGCGGCGAGAGGATCATCGGCGCGTCCCAGTTCCAGCGCAGCGGCGGCTCGCCGGCGCCCGGCTGGGGCTGGATGTCGACGTTCTCGCCGCTCCTGCGGTCGAAGCGGGTCAGCACGCCGTACTGCGCCTCGGCGTAGACGACGTCGGGGTTGGTGGGGTCGGAGGCGGTCCAGAAGCCGTCGCCGCCCTGGGTGATGGTCCAGTCCTCGTTGGCGGGCCCCTGGTGGCGCAGCGTGCGCGACGGCCCGCACATCGAGTTGTTGTCCTGCGTGCCGCCGCACACCTGGTAGACGGGCGAGGCGTTGTCGACGTTGACGCGGTAGAACTGCGTCACCGGCAGGTTCTCGAAGTAGCGCCAGGTGGCGCCGCGGTCGAAGGTCTCGTAGAGGCCGCCGTCGCAGCCGGTCAGGTAGTGATCGGCGTCCTGCGGGTCCACCCACAGCGCGTGGTGGTCGACGTGCATCGACTTCTGGCCGAGGCGCCGGAAGCTCTTGCCGCCGTCGTCGGTGACCTGGAGGAAGGTGTCCATCGAGTAGACGCGATCGAGCTGGTGGGGGTCGGCGACCAGCTCGACGTAGTAGTTGCCGCTGGTCGCGTGGTCGGAGCGCTTCTCCCAGCTCTCGCCCCGGTCGGCGGAGCGGTAGAAGCCGCCCTGGTCCTCTTCGGCTTCGATCACCGCGTAGACGATGTCGGGATCGACCGGCGAGACGGCGAGCCCGATCCGGCCCTTGTCTCCTTTGGGCAGGCCCGACTCGATCTTGCGCCAGCTCTTGCCGCCGTCGGTCGTCTTGTGGAGCGCCGACTCCGGCCCGCCGCTGACGTAGGTCCAGACGTGGCGGCGGCGCTGGTGGGCCGCGGCGAGCACGGTGTCGGGATCGCGCGGGTCGAAGACGATGTCGGCGACGCCGGTGTCGGGGCTGATCTCCAGCACGCGCGTCCAGGTGGCTCCGGCGTCGGTCGTCTTGTAGACGCCGCGCTCGCCGCCCGGGCTCCACAGCGGCCCCTGCGCGGCCACCCAGACCACGCCGGAGTCGCGCGGGTCGATCAGGATCCTGCCGATGTGCTCGGACTTCTCGAGCCCCATCCGCTGCCAGGACTTGCCGCCGTCGAGCGTGCGATAGACGCCGTCGCCGTAGGCGACGCTGCGCTGGTTGTTGTTCTCGCCGGTGCCGACCCAGACCACGTTCGGATTGTTCGGGTCGATGGCGAGCGCGCCGATCGAGAACGAGCCCTCGCCGTCGAAGACCGGAGCCCAGGTGGTGCCGGCGTTCTCGGTCTTCCAGACGCCGCCGGAGGCGACCGCCAGCCACCAGGTCCGGGCGTCGGAGGGGTCGACGGCGAGGTCGGCGACCCGGCCGGAGGTCAGGGCCGGGCCGAGCGAGCGCAGCTCGAGCCCGGCGAAGTTGGAAGCCGAGAAGGGCCCCTCGTCCTTCTTCGGGCCGCTCTTCGCGTCCTTCCCACGGGACGAATCGGTCCCGGCGCGGGACGAATCCACGCCGGCGGCGAGCGACAGGGCGAGGCCGAGGACGAGCGCGAGGCGCAGGACTCTGTTCATCTGGAGATTCCCTCCGGGGAGAGATACGAAGGCGCCGGACGGTTGGCGCGACCGGGCGCCGCGATCGTAGCAGGAAGGCGCCGCGGCGTCGGCCCCCGCAGGCCTCGCGATCGGGTCAGGTCCCGGTCGAGAAGCCGGCGCGCACGAGGTCGAGCAGCTCGGCGAGCCGCCTGGCGTCGTCGCGTCCGAGCGACCCGAAGCCGTCGGCCAGCGCGCGCTCGACCGGCTCGTCGAGCGCGGCGGTCGCGGCGAGCCCCGCGCCGGTGATCGAGCACAGCACCTGGCGGCGGTCGTCCCGGGCGCGCTCGCGGCGCACGAGGCCCTTGCTCTCGAGCCGGTCGAGCAGGCGCGTGATGCCGGGCGTCTGCTCGATCATGCGCGCGGCGATCTCGAGCACGGGCAGCGGGTCGGGCGCGGAGCCGCGCAGGATGCGCAGGACGTTGTACTGCTGGTGGGTGATGCCCTGCGCCTCGACCGCCACCGCGACCGCCCGGCGCACCACGTCGGCGGTGCGCAGCAGCCCGACACCGGCCTCGTGCGCGGGCGACGCGAAGGGACGCTTCTGCTTGATCTCGGCGCGGACGGAGGTGGGGGGGCGGCGCACGGGCATCACATTACATGATCATAGTTGTCATGTCGACGAAATCCGCGCGGCTCGCCTTGACCGGCTCCGGGAGCCCGACTATCTTCGGGCGCGCCGCTTCCGGCCCGATTCCCACGGGAGGATCCGCATGTCCCCGGACGTCCGTACCCTTCGCCTCGCCCTCGCCCTGCTCGGCGCGGCCTCGCTGGCCGCCTCCGCCGCCTCCGCCGACGTCGAGGACGAGCTGCGCGCGCGGCTGCGCGGACGCTGGGCGCTGGTGCGCTCGCCGATCGCGAGCGAATGCACCCCTCACTACACCGACAACGTGGTGTCGGGACGGCACGCCTCGGGCTCCGGCCCGGTTCTGCTTCCCGCCGGCGAGCTGGTGACGATCGACAACGTCGACGTCGGCCCGATCGCGGGCTTGTCCGTCAACCTCGGGCTGCTGGTGCCGTACCGGGTGGCCTGGGTGGACGGCCCCTTCACGCTGCACGAGCAGCGGCCGTGCCGGGTGCAGCTCAAGTTCGAGGTCCCGCGCGAGGTGCGCAAGGACGCGGTGCGCGCCGAGGAGGCGGTGCTCGGCGTGCTCGAGGTCCACGACAGCGAGTCCTCGGCCCGCCGTTCCGAGACCTGGAACCGGCGTGAGGTCGAGGCGCTGCCCGCGGACTCCGAGGCGACCTGGGAGGCCTACCGCGCGTGGAAAGCGGCGCAGGTCAACGTGGAGGTGCGGCGCAAGCTCGACGCCGTGCTCGCCGACGCGCAGGCGACCCTGCGCTCGATGCGCGACGAGCCCGAGTACCTGGAGAGCTTCGCGCTCGGCGTCGAGTCGCGGCGCTACGATTCGCCCGGCGACTGCGCCACGCTGCTCTCGGCCTCCTTCTACGTCTCGGGCTCGGGCGGACCGAGCAAGCGCGGCTGGGAGGACGGGCAGCGCGTCGCGTGGGCCACCGCCGTGGCGCGCGCCCTGGGCGGCTGCTTCCTCGACGTGGTGCCGGCGCCCTGACCAGGCGCCGCGCGCCTCAGCCGTCGAGCAGGCCGCGCTCGCGCAGCCACTCGTCGTTCAGCTTGGACAGGTAGCGCTCGCCGGAGTCGGGCAGCAGCGTAATCACCAGCGCCTCGACGGGGAGCCGGCGCGCGACCTCGCGCGCGGCGTGGACCGCGGCTCCGCCCGACGAGCCGGTGAAGATCGCCTCGCTGCGCGCGAGCTCGAACACGGCGCGGTAGGCGGTCCGGTCGTCGACCGTCACCACCTCGTCGATGTACTCGGGCCAGTAGCTCTCGGGCACGTAGCTCTGCCCGATGCCGTCGATCAGGTAGAGGCGGAGCTCGTCGGGCGAGGGCAGGCGGCCGTGCTCCTGGAAGTAGGCATAGACGCTGCCCACCGGGTCGACGCCCACCACGCGCACGCCGGGGTTGCGCTCCTTGAGGTACCTGGCGACCCCCGAGATGGTGCCGCCGGTACCGATGCCGGCCACCCAGTGGGTGAGCCGGCCGTCGGTCTGGCGCCAGATCTCGGGGCCGGTGCTCCGGTAGTGCGCCTCGGGGTTGGCCTGGTTGAAGTACTGGTAGGGCAGGAACGCCCCCTGCTGGTCGCGGATGCGCTCGGCGACCTTGGTATAGGAGCGCGGGTCGTCGGCGGGCACGTCCACCGGGCAGATCACCACCTCGGCGCCGTGCGCCTCGAGCATCGCGACCTTCTCCTTCGAGATCTTCTCGGAGGCGGTGCAGATCAGCCGGTAGCCTCTGAGGATGGCGGCGATGGCGAGCCCGAGGCCGGTGTTGCCCGAGGTCGGCTCGACGATGGTCATGCCCGGCTTGAGCGTGCCGTCGCGCTCCGCGGCCTCGATCATCGCGATGCCGATGCGGTCCTTGACGCTCGAGCCGGGATTGAAGAACTCGATCTTGGCGGCGAGCAGCGCGCCGTCCGGGTGGTAGCGGCGCAGCGCTACCAGGGGCGTGTTGCCCAGGGTGCCGAGGAAGTCGTCCAGGATCTCCATGGTGGTCGCGGCCGGACCGGGATCTTAGCCGCCGAGGAGCGCGAGGACCAGCCGCGCGGCGAAGAAGAGCATGAGCAGGCCGGTCGCGGCGCGCGTGCCGACCTCCCACGCCGGAGTGGCGAAGCGCGCGCCCAGGCGGACCGCCGTGCACAACACCAGCCCCCAGAGCGCGGCCGCGGTGACCACCGCCGCGGCGAGCGCGAGCGAGCGGGCGAGCGGCAGGGCGCCCTGGGCCTGCTGGCCGATCACCGCGAGCCAGAATGCGATGTTCCAGGGCGACGAGAGGGCCATGCCGAGGCCGAGCAGGAACCCTCCCCGGGCGCCGTCCAGGGCGCCGTCCGCGGCGGGCTCGGCCTCGCCCCGCCGGTGCCGGAGCCAGCCGCGCCAGGCGCCGGAGAGGAAGGTCCAGGCGAGGAAGAGCAGGAGCGCGAGGCTGACCGCGGCCAGCGCCGGCCGCACCCCCGGCAGGTCGGCCAGGGCGCCCGCGCCGAGCGCCACGCCGAGCGCCCAGAGGAAGTCGCCGCTGCAGGCGCCCAGGCCCACCGCGTAGGCGGACCAGAAGCCGCGCGTGAGGCCGCGCCGGATCATCTCGGCGTTGATCGGGCCGGGCGGCCAGGCCACCGACCAGCCGAGCAGGGCGCCGGTCAGGAGCGTGGCGGCGAGCGAAGGTGCGGAGTCCAACTTCCGCTCAGGGCCCGGCGCGCTCGAGGTCGATCTGGATGCTGGGCAGAGAGACGGGTGCGAACAGCTTGCGCGCGTCGAGGTCGCCCTGCGGCTTGGAGAAGTCGAGGCGCCAGGTGAGGCCGCGGTCGCGGCAGAAGCGGTCGAGCCGGACGGCGAGCGCATCGGTGGGCGCCGGCCGCTGCCCGGCGTCCTTGGCGAGCAGCGCGGAGAGGATCTCCGCGAGCTCGGGCGGCATGGTCTCGGCGAGATCCCCGGGCGTCGGCGAGGGATCGCGCACCGTCGAGCGGACGATGGCGTGGAAATCGAGACCGCGGAACGGATAGCGGCCGACCATGGCGCGGAAGAGGACGACGCCGAGCGCGAACAGGTCGGCGCGCGCGTCGTAATCCTCGCCGCGCAGGACCTCGGGGGCGAGGAAGCCCGGCGTGCCGAACACCTTGCCGGGCTTGTCGACGCGCAGGTGGACGTAGGTGGCGAGGCCGAAGTCGGCGAGCTTGACCGAGCCGTCGCGGCCGAGCAGCACGTTGCCCGGCTTGACGTCGCGGTGCACGAGGCCGCGCGCGTGGGCGGCCGCCAGACCCTGCGCCATCGCGCGCGCCAGCGGCGCGGCCTCGCGCCAGTCGATGGTGCCGCGCTCTTCGAGATAGCGGTCCAGGCCGACGCCGTCGATGTACTCCATCGCCACGTAGGCGACCTCGCCGGTCTCCTCGGCGTCGTAGACCGACACCACGTTGGGGTGGGTGATCTGCGCCGCGCGCACCGCCTCGGCCAGGATGCGCGCCGAGCCGCGCGCGCGCGCCTCGCCGTCGCGCTCCTTGCCGACGTGGATGGTCTTGAGCGCGACCGTGCGCTGCAGGCGCGGGTCCCAGCCGCGGAAGACGGTCCCCATGCCGCCCGAGCCGAGGATCTCGAGCACCTGGTAGCGGCCGAGGAAGACCTGGTCGAGGGCGTCGCGGTCGCGGGCGTGGCGCTCGAGCGCGTGGAGCGCGTCGCGCAACGCCGTGGTCTCGGAGCCGGCGCTGGGCTCGCCGCGCAGGCCGGCCACCTGGCGCT
>Ga0102851_10000116_pt1 | contig 32874 bp, 45 predicted proteins | sample Mud3Dept3metaG_FD_79558 | JGI IMG/M metagenome (GOLD analysis project Ga0102851, IMG submission 79558) | Freshwater wetland microbial communities from Ohio, USA, analyzing the effect of biotic and abiotic controls - Mud 3 Core 4 Depth 3... | ecosystem: Environmental > Aquatic > Freshwater >... | reverse complement strand
TCTTTCAAGGCTGAACCGGGATGACTATACGAACCTTCCGAATAAAAACTTCGTGTCTGGACAACCATTGCAATTCTGGTTCGACAGGACAATACCGCAACCAGCAATGAATGTGTGGCCAGTACCAAACAATGACTTTATCCAGATAGTAGTCAGGTGCTCAAGGTACATCATGGATGTTGGTGATTTGAACGGCGAACTTGAGATACCGCAGAGGTGGTACAAGGCGATTATGCTGGCGCTGGCACACGAAATGTCAATGGAGCTGCCGGGCGTTGAAATGGATCGAATAGTGTATCTTGAAGCGCAAGCAACTAAATTCATAGCTGAGGCAGAGGATGAGGAGCGTGATAACAGTCCGGTCTACATTGCCCCGGCAATCGGGTGCTACAACAGATAATGCCTAGATTCCTAAATACGAGAGGGTACTCAACGCTTGCGGTTGCAATCTGCGATAGGTGCCGCATGAAGAGGCCATTGGCCACACTTAGCTCCGACAGGAACATCCCGGGGCTTCGTGTATGTGACAAGGGGTGCAATGACCTAAAAGACCCTTGGAAACTACCAGCTCGTCAAACAGAGCAGATTGCGGTAAGATTCCCACGTCCAGATGTTGATATTGGAGTGACTGAGTCGACATTGATAGACCACACTTATGGCGGGTTCGAGATAGCTGTTGAGACAACAGATACACCATCAACCAACGGAAACTTAGACAGTCTGGAAATATAAAATGGTACAGAGAAGAATTGTAGATTTACCGTTCGCAACAACACCTCTTGTCGGGTCAGAGCTTGTTCTAATCTTCCAAGGTGGGCAAGCGAAGCAGGTGGCCGGGAGCGAGTTCGCTATCTTGGCCGGGGGCGTGCTGGAGGTAGATACTGGGACTGGCCTCACTGGTGGGCCTATAACCGGGACTGGCACTATTGCACTGGCAGATACGGCAGTCACTCCCGGTGCTTATGGATCGGTTTCAGCGATACCAGTTTTAACCATTGATCAACAGGGAAGAATAACCGCTGCCTCTGCCACCGCATCCATTCAGGCAAGTACAGCAGCCGCCCTACAGACGCCACGGACAATCGCTGGCGTTTCGTTCGATGGGACAGCAAATATTGACCTTTCATTAGACAACCTTTCGGACGTAGTGATTAGCACACCAGCCCTTGGTGAGGTTATAAAATACAATGGGAGTTCGTGGACAAACGCTACAGCGACCTCTGCTTCTGCTAGTTCCGGGATAACATTCTACAATGCCAGCCCAACTCTAATCGCTGCCGGGGCAAGTAATAGCATTGTCATGCTTACCTTATCGCGCACCCCGGTTACGACCGCTGAATTAACTGTATCAGGAACGGCGGTATCTAATACAGTTGCTTTCTTGGCGGCAAAATCAGCGGCATTGGGGCGCACGCAAATTGACGCTGGATCGTGGGCGTTCGAGTTCTTCGCGGGAGTGGATAATGCTGGCGGAACAACAACCATAACTCGCAATGCGTATAATGCGCTACCTATTTCAGGTGCGACAATAACAGTCACTGGAGCCGGGACTACAAGAACTGCCACAGCTTCAGCAGGAACCCCGTTTGCGCTTGCTAAGATTGATGCTTCTGCCGTTAATACGGATGCATCATACCTTGAGACTCCGCTTGGTATATATCAAATATCTGCACGCACTTCAGATACTGTTGTAACCATTATCGTTCCAGCCGGGTACGTCAATGAGGCAGCTGTTGCTGGAGTTGTATGGAAGAAGCTGTTTGGCGCAACAACACCAGACATTAATGCGGTAACACCTATCTATGATTCAATAACAGCAACTTCTGTTCAGTCGGCATTCACGATAGATACCACGGCAAGCCTTGGGATGATATCATTCGTAACGTCCACGGCCACAAGGACTGTTACTACATCGTACAATGGCACGCAGCATAATACGCGAGTAGAAACTCCGCTATCAGTGTTGCATAACGACATAGTTGGCTTGCAGGGTGGCACATCAAATGAATACTATCACTTGACCTCTGCTGAATATACCGGGACAGGAACTGGTGTATTTGCACGTAAAACCTCTCCTGCATTCCTTGGTACGGCTACATTCGTAAATCTGTCTGCCAGTGGAAGCATGACATTTACAGGGGTTGGAAGCAGGTTAATTGGAGACTTCTCAGCTGCCACTATCGCTGACAGGACGATAATGCAAACATCAACTGTTGATGGCGCAAGCCATCTGCATTTGATCCCAAATGGCACTGGAACATCCAGTCAATTCATTGCGTCTGCTAATTCAGGCACAATTGATTGCTCAGAATTCAGGTTCCAGATATCTTCTGCCACTGCTAATGCATCTATCAGATCATCCAGAAGAGGAACCGGAACATTTTATCCGATTGAGTTCTATACAAGTGATGTTCTAGCAATGTCCATAGCAACGTCAGGCGTGGTAAGCATCCCGCTGGGATTAACTCTCAGTGGGCCGATAACTACAGCAGCCGATGGCAGTATATGGAAAAGCACAGACAGTGGATTGGTTCTCAGGGGGGTTGCTGGATCAATACGTGATTTTACTCTGTTTAGCGCAGGCGGTACAAAGCTAATGAGCAACCCAACTGGGACATTACATCTTAATATGGATGGTAGTTTTGGGCGTAACTTCCCAGTATCAAAAACCACAAGCTTTTCTGTAGCCGCCACTGAGAATTGGATTATTTGTGCTGGATCAGCGACCATTACGGTTACGCTGCCATCGGGAGCATCCTACTCAGGGCGCGAGATTACAATAAAAACAACAGCTGCCTTTACAGTGGTATCAGCAAGCTCTAATGTGTATCCACTGGCCGGCGGCGGATTGGGTACTGCAATCTTGGCCGCGACAGCTGGTAAGTGGGCCACGTTAGTTAGTGACGGGACTAACTGGATCATAATGACAGGGAATTAATATTTTTAATTCTTTGCTAGTAGAGAATTAATTTATAGGCGTATAAATAAAAAATGGAATTTACAGTGGATATTCAGGTTATTGTAAACTTTGCCCTTGGCGTATTCTTGGCATTTATGGGCTTCATTGTTCGTAGAGCAATAAAATTGGTAGACGATATAGCCGCAGACATTCGTAAAATAGAAGTAGACCTTCCGACAATATATTCTCGCAAGGAAGAGGTGAAGGAGGGATTCATAAGGCTGGAAAGTATTTTGAACAGGATGTTTGCAAAACTTGATGAAAAGATGGATAAACGATGAGAGCTACAGATTCACTGTATTTATTGCTAAAGAAAAGAATAAATGAAGAATTTGATGATGGAATAAAATTTACATCTCGTAATTTTAATGACATTGCAAAGCTATGCGAAAGGCCGTTCAACGACATCACGGTAAGATTAAATTATCTTGCCAAGCAAAAGATAATTGAAGCGTGCGGGAGCATCCCAACAGGTAGCGGTGGTCACAATATAGTCAAATATAAGCTTGTAAATAAACATGCGCTATTGCTTTTGATACCGGATGAGCGCGAAAAGGAGACTGGAGCGGCAAAAAAAAGAAAGGACGACAGTATAATAAACGCCCTGTTCCTCAATGAGATACTTAACAACATAACTAGAAGCAGACTACAAAGGGAAAAAAATGAGCAGAGAACTATCTAATCTGTCCCCATACATGAAAATGAAGGCATTAGCATTCCTTGATGAATGCAGGGAAAATGAGCTGGATATTGTGATAATTTGCACTGACCGCAGCTATGAGGAACAGCAGATTCTTTTCGATAAAAAACTGACGAATGCTAGGCCGGGACAGTCTGCGCATAATGCGCGTGACAAAAACGGTCGGCCAGCAGCAGAGGGGTTCGATATAGGGGTAATAAGGCACGGACGCTATGTTGGTAATGGCGATGACCCGCACTATAAGATGGCTGGCGTCATAGGCGAGAGGCTTGGCTTGCGGTGGGCTGGCAGGTGGACTGGCAAGCTAAGGGAGGTGGCGCACTTCCAAAGCGCTTTATTTAAGACCCCCGCTCCAATTCCCAAGGAGAAGTGGTACGCCAAAGCGGTGACGGCAGTAAAAAAGGCAATCTCATCGGTAATGAAATAATGGATCAACAGGATATTGGTGCATATAAAAACAGGCGAATATCAGTGCTGTCAACTACTGCATACATAACGGTGCTTGTGTGCCTAGGTGTCACGGTATGGGTATCTGATATGAGTGAATATGTTCAAGGAGTCCTGACTGTTGTTCTTGGAAAATATTTGAGCTACACAGATCAGGTTTATGCTTATGACTTTGGAACAACAAGGTCAAGCAACACCAAGGATGCTACAATAGCAACGCTGTCAAATTCGGCAGTTGATGCACAATTAACGAAGGAGCAAAAATGAAATATGTATTGATGATGGTTATGTCGATTTTACTCATGGCATGCGCTGCATCACCTCAAACTCCAGCGCAATCTGTTTATATGATCCAGAATGACTTCAGGGCCGCTTTAGTGGTCGCCGTGGCATACAAGGAGCTTCCCAAGTGCGGAACGGGCATTAAGCTATGCTCTGACCCTTCTGTGGTGCATAAATTGCAGGATGCCTACGATGTTGCCAATGCTTCGCTGACTGCCGCTCAGACAACTGTTCGAGTTGGTGGCAGTAATGCAGAAATGGCCGTTACAGCTGCAAAGCAGGCAGTCCTTATTCTAACTGCAATAACTAAAACCTTGGAGATAAAATAATGAATCCAGCCGCGCTAGTATATGCAATTCAATTGTTAAGCCAACTTCCGTCACTCATTATGGCCGGGCAGGAGGTTGTTGACTTGATCAACAAAGGGAATAATGCGCTGAAAGATATGCAGGCTACTGGGCGTAATCCAACAGATGCAGAATGGAAGGAGTTGAACGACTCCATCGAGGCTCTTGGTAAGCGATTGCACGCTGAATAACAGAGGGGAGTGATATGACGGCAGCGGCAGTGATGACGTATGACAGCTTGGTAACTGATATTGAGAGTTACCTTGAAAGAACTGACACGGATACTGTAAATCAGATTCCGCGCTTTATTGCCCTTGCCGAGCATACAATTGCAACAGAGATAAAGTTCCTTGGTAACTTGGCCGTCATTACCGGGAGCTTCACGCCTTCAGAGCCTGTTCTTGAGAAGCCTGCTGGATGGCGAAAAACAGTATCAATGAACGTCACGGTGGCCGGGAAAAAAGAGCCAATGTTCTTGAGAAAATATGAATTCCTTCGGGCATTCTCTCCAGATCAGACAGTAACGTCCACCCCAAAATATTATGCTGACTATGACTATGACCATTGGCTAGTAGCGCCAACCCCGCCTTCTGCGCTGGCGTTCGAAATTTCATACTATGGTATAGAGCCTCTATCCTCAGATAATCAAAGCAACTATTTCACAAGGCACGCACCACAAGCATTGCTGTATGGGGCGCTGCTTCAGTCTGCTCCATTCCTAAAGAATGATGAGCGCATTGCAATGTGGCAAGGAAAGTATGATGCATTTATTAACAGCTTAAAAACAGAGGACGTAGAGCGCATATTGGATCGCTCTGCCTTTGTGAAGGGAACATAAATGATATATACAATTTATATTATTACTAATAAAGTTAACGCAAAGCAATATATTGGCATGACTAATAATATAAGCAAGAGATGGAGAGAGCACATAAAGGCAGATGGTGGGTGCCCAGCTCTTCATGCTGCCATACATAAATATGGCATAGGAAGTTTCGTATTAACTGTTATTGCAAACTCTTATGATAGAGAATCTGCTTGTAGCGTAGAGCGCCTATTAATCGCTGAACACAATACAAAGTCTCCTCACGGATATAACATTGCCAGAGGAGGAGAGGGTGGTATTGGCAGGCCATGGACTCCAGAAGAAAGAAATACAAGAAATTTTGGAATGCGCGGCAAGAAGCATACTGATGCATCAAAAGAAAAAAATAGAAAATCAAATACTGGTAATCGTATCGGATGGAGACATACAGAAGAATCAAAGGCGAAAATGTCTGCGTCAAAAATAGGGAAATCTAATGGCGGTCACTCACCTGAAACAAAAGCAAAGATGTCGGCAGTAAAGATGGGCAAGAATGGATGGAGACACACAGATGAAGCAAGAGCAAAAATGACGGCAGCTCATGTTATTAGAAAAGCAAAGATGATTTCCGAAAAGGAAAAGCAAAAATGACAAGCTTTATATCCAGATTTTCAGGTAGCGTTGTTAATCCTGCTGACGTTTCCCTTGCGACCATCGCTCTTGCTGCCAATACGCAATTACAATGGCCGATAAATGGTGATCCAGACCTTACGGCAATCGGAAGGATTACTGAGGTTTCAGCGTCTTCAGCTGGTCTTTTTCTATACCTTCCGCCAGCTAATCAAGCCTCTGTTGGTGAGGATGTATTGATCAGAAACACAGGAGCCAATACTTTCACGGTCAAGGACTACGGCGGTGCAGGCACAGTAATATCAATCGCTTCTGGTGAGGCGAAGTATGTTTATCTTACTGATAACTCATCCGTCACTGGGACATGGGGTTCATTCGCATTCGGCACTGGCACATCGAGTGCTGATGCCGCTAGTCTTGCCGGGGAAGGGTTGGAGGCTGTTGCAACAAAATTGAACCAATCGTTGCCAGTCACTACATTCAACGCTGATTATACGGTTGCAGACAGTGACAGGGCAAAGCTGCTTGTATGGACTGGTGGAGCTGGTACGCTATCATTATTAGCAGCATCAACACTTGGAGACAACTGGTTTATTAATCTCAGGAATGGCGGTACAGGTCTTCTAACTGTTGATTGCGCCGGGATAGACTTGCTCAATGGATCAGGTTCTATAGGTATGCAACCTGATGACTCATGCTTCATTGGGTGTTCTGGAACGGCCTTTTACTCCATAGGTCTTGGCAAAAATACCCAGTTCAATTTTTCACAATTGCTGAAGACGGTATCTACTGGCACTTATACGCTGACGCCCTCTGAGGCGTCTAACACAATGCTGAAGTTTGTGAGCACTGGGGATTTGGCTGGTAATGTAACGATCATAGTCCCGCCTACACTTCAGGTTTATTACGTCCAGAATGCAACTACAAGCCCGGCTGGATACACGATAACTATATCCACCGGGCTGGGCGGATCGACCGCACAAATAACAGCAGGACAGCAATCTACCGTGATGAATGACTCGGTTAATATTGTCAATGCCAACACTATTGTTGCCGGGTCATCCGTATCATCATTGACAGACGGAACCGTTACCAATCCTTCTTTGTATTTCGGCACTGAAGCAACAACAGGGGTATATAGGGCCGGGGCCGGGAAGTTTGATATAGCTGTTCTTGGTGTGCAGGTTATCGAAGTATCGGCGGCAATGCTCACCGTTGTCGGCGGGATAACTATATCGGGTGCGGCACGCAGGATAATTGCTGACTTTACAAATGCAACATTAGCAAATAGGGCGGCATTCCAAACTTCAACAGCAAACTCGACAACAGCAGTCGGCATAGTGCCTAGCGGAACAGGAACAGCTTCAGCATTGCATATTTATTCCACTGCCGACCCAACGACTAGCTCTAGGCTTGCTCTATCTGCGGTTGGCGCGACAGAGGCAAGGATAGCTTCTGATATATCCGGGGCTGGGACGTACTTGCCGTTAGTATTTTATACAAATAATGCTGAAGCAATGCGTATAGCAACTTCTGGAGCAATCACAGCTCCAGGATCATTCACGGCTACTGGCAATGTTGGTGGGGCGACGATATTGCCTACAGCTGGAATTCAATTCCCGGCTGTGCAGAATGCTATCGCCAATGCCAATACGCTTGATGACTATGAGGAAGGAACATGGACGCCAAGCGTAGGTGGAACTGCCACATATACAACACAGACTGGTAAATATACAAAAATTGGCGATACGGTAATAATAGAGCTATCTTTTGAAATAAATTTAATAGGAACAGGAAGCACAACAACAATATCAGGGTTGCCGTTTGCGAATAATAGCGCTACTGAAATATCATTTTGTGCTGGATATTTCTTAAATTCTAATATTGTTACAACGGTTATGGGGTGTGTTGTTGCCGCGAGTGGATCGTCAATAACATTCGCAACTCTTGCTGCTGCCGCAGCTTCCATGACAGGCAGCAGTGCGGTAATGAGGAATTCATTTGTTTTAAGGGCTACTTTTGCGTATAAGATTTAATTGGAGGCAATATGTTAACGGAGCAAGAAATAACACTTGTTGATGGTGTTGATGAGAATGGCAATATTAGGATCAAGAAAGTAACCAGAGTTCTGAAAGATGGAGTGCAGTATGGGCCAGATATGCCACACAGAAGGGTCATAGCCCCCGGTGACGACATATCTGGAGAACAGCCACATGTGGTAGCAATGACGCTTGCTGTATGGACGCCTGAAAAAGTTCAAGCTAGAACTCAAGCCATGGTTGACGCAATTGCAGCTCAGGTTGCAGCAAAGCAGGCCGCTGTTGCTGAATTGCAGAGAGAGATTGACAATGAGTCACGAAAGAGGGCCGATCTTGATGTTCTCAGAGGGAAGTTAGTGCAATGACCAAGAGCGTTTTCTCACTGGATACCAAGGCTGGAATACAGCGCGATGGGACGACATTAGACAAGCAGTTCTATACTGCTGGAGAGTGGGTTCGATTCCAGCGCGGTAGGCCGCGTAAGATCGGGGGATACAGGCAGATTTCCCCTGATATGCATGGGTATTCAAGAGGAATCTATGTCGATTCGCTTGATGGCGAAGTAAGGATATTCAATGGGCATAGTGGAGGTCTTGAGAGGTTGTCATGTGACGCCAATGGAATTGGCTCAGGGATAACTCAGTATGTTACAAGCAGTGGCCCCATATTGACCGTATCAATATTTGCTGCCGGGAGTTTGTATACCAATGGCACATACACTGGTGTAACAATGACCGGGAATAGCGGCTCTCGTGCAGAGTTTACGGTTACGGTAGCTGGCGGCGTTGTTACAGCCGTGACGCCAACCAAGTTCGGTAATGGGTATCAAGTGAGCACGGCGGCTATGGTATTCGATGGGCTTCTGACCGCTGCTGCCGCCGATATAGGTGGAACTGGGTCAGGTATGTATGTCAGTATTGATTCAGTCACTACCGGGTTCACTGAAGTAGATCAAACGCTATGGCAATTTGATGGATTCTTCGACGCAACAGGTGACGGATCAAATGTTCTGTTGGCTCATCCCGGAAAGAATTTAATCTCTATCGACAACACTACAGAGACACCAGTTATGGCATGTGATCCAGCTGGAGTCCTTGTTCGTGGAGCGGGTGAAATATTCCCTCCTATCTACCCGCTTGTCGATTCAGAAGGGTCGACTCCAACTAACCTTAAGATTTCTGTTACAGGTGGCGTTGTCGTGCTGCATCCATACGTCTTTGTATATGGCGATAACGGACTTATAAAAAATTCCTCTGCCGGGAATATGTTCGACTGGAATAGCGCAGACTCAAATGAGATCAATGTGTCTGCTCAGAAGATCGTTAAGGGGCTTGCGATACGCGGCGGCTCCAACTCCCCAAGCGGCCTATTTTGGTCGCTAGACAGCCTCATACGTGTAAGCTATAGCCCTATCGTGGTCAACTCTGTGCAAGTGTTCTGGAGGTATGACACGGTTGGCTCAATCACTATTCTTTCGAGTCAGTCGGTTATTGAGTATGACGGAATATATTACTGGTGTGGTATCGACAGGTTCATGCTCTATAACGGCGTTATCAAGGAACTGCCTAATGATTTCAATGTGAACTGGTTCTTCGATAACCTGAACTTTGAACAGCGCCAAAAAGTGTGGGCAACAAAAGTTCCAAGATACGGCGAGATATGGTGGTTCTATCCGCGTGGCAGCGCCACTGAATGTACGGACGTGATCATATATAACGTGCGCGCAGATATATGGTACGACACTGGGTCAGCCCCCGGGTCAGCTAGGTCAGCTGGATATGCAGCTCAGGGGTTCAGATACCCAGTGAGCGCAGGAGTTGAATTGTCAGAGGCCGAGATCGTCCTTACTGCTGATGTCACTACGGCGATTGGCAACAGCGTGATTGCCACTGCTGCAAATATGAATCTAAGAATCGGCCTTCTTGTGGCAGGAGTTGGAATTCCTGTTGGTTCGTTGATAACAGAGATCGTTGCGACAGGCACCGGGTACGATGTGAATTTGGATCAAGTATGTACCGCAGCTGGAACCGTCAGTGCAACATTCTCAACAATAGCAAATAGAATTAGCGTATGGCAGCATGAGTTCGGCGTCAATGAAATAAAAGGCCAAAATGTAAATGCAATCCGCAGTATGTTTGAGACTGACAATATTGGGCTTGTCACCGGAGGGCCGTCACAAGCAGCGCTTGTCGGTGATAATCATTGGATTCACATTCAGCGGATTGAGCCTGATTACCTACAATCTGGAGCGATGAACTTATACATAATCGGCAAGCCGTATGCGCAACAGGAAGACATTACCACTGGCCCATACCTGTTCGATGGCGATACCGGGAAGATTGACTTGCGAGAACAACGCAGGCAGATGAGATTGAAGTTCGTAAGCGATGTTCAAGATGGCAATTATCAGATGGGAGCATTGCTTATTAGCGCTGACATGGGAGATACGCGTGGACACTCTTAAAAAAATAGCGGTTTATGTTATAAAGAATAAGGCCAACGGTAAAATATATGTTGGTATAACCGACAAAATTGCCTAGCGATGTTCGAGGGCATAGCTAATGATTGTATATGATCCGCGTTACCATACATTCCAATCGTGGTCAGCATTAATGTGCGAGGCTTACGCAGACCAGCAGCTAATGATTAGCGATAATGAGGACGATTGGTTAAAATGGGCGGAACGGTTTATTGGCGTTCAATCATTAAGCAAAGAAGGATTGCCAATGCCAACAATGTATGATCATTGGAGCAAGTGGGCAACTGCTTTAGTTAACTCAGTAAGTAACGGGGCGCAATAACATGAGTAAAATTTTACGCTATTTACAGCCGGGTGATAAAAACTATGCAACTCCTGATGAGGAATATGCAAAAAATATAACGCTGGATGAGCGTTTAGCAAAAGGATACGCGCTAACTCCTGAACAACTGGCGACACTCACTCCAACCCAATTAGAGCATAGATTTGATCCAATGGCGCAAGGCATCCCGGGTGGTGTTATTGTTGACAAAAATGGTTATCAAGCAACTGGTTTTGGATCATGGAATCCACTGTATAAAGATCAGCACGTGGCAATGGGAGAGCATCCTAACGCGGTATATGCCGGTAATGGGATCGTCAGCCTTGGAGGAAAATTACTATTGGCAGGCATTGGTGCTGGTCTTGGAGCGTATGCGCTTGGAGGGTTGAGCGGAATGGGGGCGGCAGCTCCAGCAGCCGCAACAGCAACAGCAACAGGAGGAACTGGGCTTGGTGGTCTTGGGCTGGGAGGATTGCAGTCAGGGTTGTTCCCATTAACAACAATGGCTCCTAGCGCTATTGAGGCTTCAATATTGCCGCTTACAACAGCCGGGGCTGGCGGTGCTTATGGAGGATTGGCGGCTGGTGCTCTTGGAGGTGCTGGTGACTTACTGACTTTTGACAATGCCAAAAAAGTCTATGATATTGCAGGTAAAGCAAGGAATGTGGTGTCTGCTTTAGGCGGGTCAGGTGGTTCAGAGGGTTCAGGTGGGGCATTAAGTGGAGCAGGGCAAAAGCCAGTTAACCAGTGGGCGCGTATATTTGATATGGCGGCATTATTCCCTCATACAGGAACAGTTGAGCAGCCAAGTTATTTAGAAGCTGATATGATTCAAAACAGAGCAGCGCCAAGTCAATCGGAGATGTGGCGCGGCCTTCCTCAAGGAATGAAGGATGGCGGCGAAGTAAAGCAGAGCGTTGAAATGATAGCAGGCCCTGAAAATAGAATGTATGCCAAGCACGCTAAGAGAGGATTCAGGGTTGAGGGAATCGGAACAGGGCAATCCGATGAGATACCTACAATGCTGGCTCGCGGGGAATATGTTCTGGATTCGGACGTAGTAGCAGCATTAGGAGATGGATCAAATGATGCTGGGGCAGAAGTTTTAGATAAAATGCGTGAGGCGATAAGGAAACATAAACGGTCAGCTCATATAGGAAAGATACCTCCTCCAGCAAAATCACCTTTGGAATATATTAATGAATATAGCAAATTAAAAAATGACACATAAATTTATCAATGGATGCACAGCACATAATACTGGCATTAGAAATGCCGCAAAGAAAGCTGGCCGCCCCCATTACTTTACTGGCAAGCCATGTAAAAACGGTCATATAGCAAATAGAGCAACAATTAATGGATGCTGTATGGAGTGCGGCAGAATTAAAATGGCTGAATTCCGTAAAAAAATAACTCCAGAAAAAAAAGGTGAAATAGACAAATTAGCAGCTAAAAGATCGGCAAAATGGAGAGCGGAAAATAAAGACCACGAAGGGAATCGTCTTGCCAAAGAAAAGTATAGAATAAACAATCGAGACAAAGTTAACGCAGCCACGGCTAAATGGGCTAAAAATAATCGCGGCAAAGTCATGGCTTATGATGCCAAGCGGAAAGCTGACAAGATACAGAGAACGCCAAAATGGTTGACAGAAGATGATCATTGGATGATCGCTCAGGCATATGACATCGCTGCGTTAAGAACAAAAACGCTTGGATTCCCTTGGCATGTTGATCATATTATACCATTGCGCGGAAAGAGGGTATCAGGACTGCATGTTCCTCTAAATTTGCAAGTTATTCCATGGGTTGATAATCTATCAAAATCAAATAGGTACGAACACTAAGAAATAAATTCTCTACTGGTAGAGAATAAAGAAAAGGAAAAGCCATGAGCATAATGCAAGGTTCAGCACTGCCTGATATAACAAATACTCAGAGCAAAACCACAACTGCACCAAGTTGGTATAACGATTATCTAAGCGGTCTCGCGCAAAAAGGGCAGTCTGCCTTGGCGTCAAGCGGAGTTGCCGGGCCATCCAACCTGCAACAAACTGCATATGCTAATGCCCCGGAGGTAGTTAGATCGGGTCAGCCCGGATCAATAAGGGCTGGTCAAGAGCTTGCAGCAGTGTCAGGAGCTACAACGCCTGAAATGATGCAGAGCTTTATGAATCCGTATACAAGCAATGTAGTTGATGAGATTGGCCGTCTTGGCGTGCAAAATTTCAATCAAGTGCTTGCCCCCGGAGCGACAGCAGGAACTGTTGGGTCAGGGCAGTTCGGGTCAAGGCGCGGGATGGAGGTTTATGCTAATACCGCGAGGGATGCGGCAAGCAATATATTAGGGCAGCAATCAGGTGCGTTGCAATCAGGATATAAGAACGCAATGGATGCGGCTCAGGCTGAAAAGCGCATTGGCCTTGATACAGCTAGAGGATTTGCTGACTTGGGGCAAACAGTATATAACCAAGGCACTGGAGGTCTTGGCGTGCTATCTACGCTTGGCGGTCAGGAACAAGCAATAGAGCAGGCAAGGCTAAATCAGCCGATGGCGGCGACTAAAGATTACGCCTCTCTGTTCAGCGGATTGAACATACCAACATCTACAACACAAACAACTGTTGGGCCGGGTGCGCCCGGACAATACCAGAAATCACCACTGGAGCTGGCAATGATGTATGGCTCAGGAGTTGGCGCGTTATTCTCGCCAAACAATGGTGGCCAGTCGATTGCTGGTGATGGTTGGGACGCTTTAAAAAGCGCTTATAATTGGTTCTCTGGTGATGGATCGAATAACACCAGTCAAGACACGATAAATGACCTAATTAGCGGGAATACAATTTTTTAATTTGCCCAAAAGAAAGAATTAAATGAACAGCACTCACGCTATACCAGCGGATATTATGCGCAGGGAATTGATGGCAAGAAGATATGCGAACGGCGGTGCGGTTGGTGTATCTGATGTTCAGTCAGAGGATTTGCCAGAAGACACTTCGGCGCGCAGAGACACGTCAAGCATACCGTCTTTACAAGACCCTAATGGGTATGTTCCAAGCATGAGTCCAGATAGGGCAAGAGGAATGCGGGAAATGCTAGAGGCAAGCATAAAAGAAGCTGCTATGCAGGCCAAGATTCAGCATGAGGAGGCAGCTGCTCTTGCTCAGGAAGCCGCGCATAAAAAAACAGAAGATGCTAATGCGGCAGTCGCTCAGGCTCAAGTCCGTGCAGATGCAGCAAAAGCAAAACTTGTTGAATTGTTGCAGGCAAGAGCCTCGATTGATTCTCCGCAACCAGAGCAAGATGATCCTATGGCAAGGATTCGTGAGGGCATATCAACTCCAGAAATGCAGGCCGATATTGATTCTCAGCGCGAAGATTTTCAAAGGAAGATGGAGCTTGATGATCAGTTCTCCGCAGACCGTAAGCGCAGGTATGCGGACTGGGATGCTGGTGTTGCAACGGATATTGAGCTAAAAGCAGGCGCAGAAGAGCCTATCAATCCAACAATGGTGCAATCGCTTGGTGGTCAGCATGAAATGCCGTATGACCCGCTCGACCCTGTATTTAATCCGAATAGTGACCCTAATGCAGATATGCGTGCAGGAGCGCTGCAACAGGATGCCCAAGCGACACCGCAAGATCAAATACAAGGCCCATTGCAGCAAGTGGCCACGGAACAGCCTCAAGCATCGACGCAACAGGCTCAAATTGCTCCTGTGGCAGCGCAAAATGCTTTGCCAGTGTCACAGCAGCCTGAAGCTGCTCCAGCGGCTCCTATGCCAGTTGAAGCGCCTTTGACAGGCATGCAAAAAATAATGAACGATTACAGAGAAAAAAAATCAGCTCTTGAATCGAGGCAAGAAGAAATTTTGAAAGGTCTAGAGGATCGAATTGGCTCTCCTTCTGGATCATGGCTTGCGCTTGCCAAGGGGTTCGGCGCTCCTAATCAAACAGGAGCATTTGGAAATGCTTTCGGCAGCGCAATGGGATCGCTTTCTGATTATCGAGAAAAAAATATAGAACAAGCCAGAGAACTGGCGAAGATGAGAATGGAATTGGCGAAGGCCAATCTTACCGGGAACCGTGAAGATGTCGGCATGAGCATGATGGGTGATCTTATGGCCCCAGTGCGCAGCACGTCTGGAGCGCCAGTTGTTAGTGCCAGTGGCGAGAATGTGACGGCTAGGGGTGGATTGCAAAACGTGACGGCAGAGCACTTAGCTCAATTGTCCATGTTTAATCCCGGCATGGCCAAGGCTCTTGAGGCGGCAATTAAGATGGATATGGAGAGATATGGCATATCCGCAAACGGCATGGTGTTCGATAAAAGAGCTGGTAAATTTATCACTGAGATACCTCCATTCCAAGAGCAGAAGGAATACAACATACCGGGCAAAGGCACGTTTAAGATGAGGCCAGCCGATTATGACAGGCTTATGCAAGCGAATACTGAGGGACGTGGGGAGGAGGAATTCAACAGGATCATGCGCCCATTGTCTTCTGGCGCTGAAGCTGCTGTCCCGCAAGCTGTTCGTGGCGCTCCGCCAGAGCAAGGAGGGGTTCTATCTGAAGAAGAGAAAACGATACGCGCAACAGAGAAGAAAGCCGAGGCTGAAGCCAGAGGAAAGTCTGCCGCAGCAACGCGTGAAGATATTTATGCTGCCGGGAGGAATTCGTTTAACACTCGCCAGAATGCAGAGGCAATTATGTACTTGGCACAGTCTCACCCGAAGGCTTTCGGGCCTCTCGCAAAGCCCGGATTCTGGTCAGCCATACTTGGCGCAGCTCAGGAAGGTATCAGCCTTGGAAGCATAGGCAAGGTTGGTATATCTGGCCTCAGTGACGCAATCGTTAAGCTTGGCGGAACTCAGGCTGATATCGACGCTGGTCAGGCCGCAGCACGATATATGACGGAGCTTGAGCTTTCGTACAGGCGCACATATCTGCAAGGGCAGGGAGCTGTATCGAATATGGAAGGCGAGATAATCAAGAAGGTAGGCCCATCAACATCCGATAGCCCAAAGACATTAATGGTCAAGGCTGAACTGATAAAAGACAGGGCTTTATTTGATGCAGAAAACAGAAGAGTTTTTGCTGACTGGGAACAAAAAAACCCCGGCAAGTCAATGTCTCAATATGAAAGCTCCCCTGAATTTAACAAGATAAGAAATGAGCTTGATAAGAAAATGGGGCGTATCTATAAGCAATATTTTGCGCAAAAAGCCGAAGGAAAGAAGGCGCAACAACAGCAAGAGGACAATCCAACGGCACAAAGCCTGAAGGCACTGATAAAGCAGTTTGAAGAAGAGGAGCGCGGGAATGTCCAATAAGATTGACTTTACCAAACTGACAAGCGAACAGCGAGAAAACGCAAGGAAAGTATATCGCGCTGCCGTAAAGCACGGCGTACCTCCACAACAGGCCATTGCTCAGGCATTTGCAGAAAGCAGACTTATTGACCCCGGAACAAATACCAAAGGGGCTTCTGGAGTTATGCAGGTAAGGCAAATTGCAGCTGATGAGGTATACAACCAGACAGGCGTTAGGCTAGACCCTAGTGATCCAGAGCAAAACGCGGAGCTTGGTGTCGTGTATATGCGAATACTCGGTGATAGATTTGGCAATGATCCAGAGGCAGTTGCACGCGCATACAATGCCGGGCCTACAGCTCAATCAAAGGGCAATGCAACGTCAGATGAAACAGAGGATTATGTCGATAAAGTAAGGCAGTACGGAGGGTTTGGAGGTAATTATATTGCCCCTAATCTCATGGAGCCAGAGGCAACAGAGCGGCCATTACCGGAGCCAATGGAGCAGCCACGTCCCGGGTGGGTTGCGGATCGCGCACAAGCAGGTATGTACGGCTTAGGAGCTGGCGCAGCGGTTGGGTATGGAGCAAGTAAGCTTGGATTAAATAATCCTCCAGTTGGTCAAACAAGTGGCCGGGCCGCTCAGGTTAGGGAGGAAATGGAGAAAATAAAAGATGCATTGCACAGGACTCCATACGAGCGCTCTCAGCAAGGAACAACGGGGGAAGAAGGCACTACCGGAAGACAAAGGCAGGCCGTATACAATAGAGCTACGGGCGATGAGGCTAGGGCGATACGTGGGCAACAACCAGTTAGTGAATTTCAAGGTAGAAGAATCCAAGGGGCAACACCTTCTGGCATTGCCATACCAGCTGAAGAAATGGATCGGTTAAATGCTGAAAATGCAGCAAAGGCAGAAGCTAAGGCCAAGTCAGACCGCATAGCGAAAGCGCAACATGAATTAAAATTAAAAGAGTTCGAGCTTGCAAGGGCAGCAAAAACAGACAAGATACCAATGGCGTCTAGACTTAGCCATATCGTCGGGAAGGTTCCTGTGCAAGGTCTTGCTGGTGCTGGCGCTGGCATGGGTATCTATGACGCCATAGAGCGGTATAAGGCGGGAGACAGAAGTGGAGCTGTCATTAGTGCTCTGCAAGGAATCGGAGGGGTCATGGCGATGATACCAACTGTTCCTACGCGTATCGGAGGGGCATTGCTTGAAGCCGGGGCTGGCGCTGTAGATTACTTCAGAGACAATCCAGAAGATCAGAAATAATTCTTTACTAGCAGAGAATAAAAAAGCCGAGAATTTCTCGGCTTTCTTGTTTCTTGATGAAGATTAATTTAGTGCGTCTGCACCGTAAATAACAGCAATTACAGTATTTGCCATAGTTCCTGACTCCTTGAATGAACCTTCAGGTAATGGCTCAAAGAATCCTCCGCTATCGGTTACATATTGCCTGAATGCAGTTGTAATCTTGTCTTGCCTGAATGTCACGCCAGAAGACATGACGGCGACCAATATCCCGGATGGCTTCAGGAAGTTTGTTGCGTGCATAACGTGCTTTATATCAGCCTTATTACTGAACGGCGGATTCATTATTACTGCGTCATACTTATGTGTTTCCACTGGTTGCATCAACAGGAAGTCGCCACATATAACACGTGATACTGCATGCTCTCGCAGATACTCGCAGCTCTCAGGTGATATTTCAAAGCAGTCAACCTGAATGTCTTTTGCGGCCTTCAGGCACTCAAACGCAATTGCACCACGACCAGCTTCTGGCTCTAGGACAATGTCGCCATCCTTCAGTGCTGCAATATATATGAGCTTATCAACAATCTTCTTTGGAGTTGGGAAAAAGTCAAAGTCATCTTTTGGGATGTCGATGCTTCCAGTAAGAATAATTTCGTCGATTATTTTCTCAGGATTAGATTCGAATACGTGCGCCTTGTCTTTGCGGCTCCAGCTACCGCCAGCCGCCTCAAGAACCTTGTTTGTTGCGACATATAAGTTTCTGTCGAGTTCTCCGGTCAGGATGACTTTATTGCCCTTGACTGTTGCGCTGCTTAATACCTCAAGTACATTTTGAGCTATGTTCATTTCCTACTCCTTATGATTAAAATTATTATTACAAGCCCCGCCAAGAACAGTACCCATGTTCCCGGTTCAGGGATTGAATGAATGCACGGATTGGGAGAAAATCCTCCATTGCAACCAGTCTGCTGCTGTACGCTGTTACGCAACTCGCTATTCTGAGGGATTATTGTGTTGTAATGGCCAGCGCCTTGGTCTGCATATTGTCCATCACCTCTCTGAACAAAAAAAGTGTATGCGCCAGATGCGATAGCAAGCAATAACAACGCAACCCCAACAACAGCGATGATTGCTGCCTTTCTCTTTATGAAACTGCGCTTTCTGGCCATGACACCTCCTTATATTTTTGATCTATCCACGATCAGTAATCCGCGCTCCAGAAGAGCACGTATTGTCCTCCTGTAGGCATTCTCCCACACATCCAACTTCTCTTCCCTGTTAAGAGTGTGACTGTAGTCTACCTCGTGATGACACTTGAAGCACAGAGCAGCTAGGAACGCGTCAGATGTCTTATGGCCGATTCCCCTACCATCCCTAGACTGATTGCTATGCGAAGCCTGTGTGGAGCCTTCCAGACCGCAATGCATGCATTCTAGACTTGCTACAGCCCTTCGCAGTTGCTCACTGCGAAAGACTATATCTTTTTGAGTTGGTTTTCTGCTCACTTTGGTTTATTGAGTGTTCTTGCAAGACCTGCAAGAAGAGAAATCATAGTGCCAGTATCATTATTCTGTGCCGCCTTCGATACGCAATCGAAAAAATCACGACTTTTGAATAGTGTTTTCCCATCCTTATTGGTAATGTCAGCCCCGGCAGTAGCGACCTCTGAAAATACAGCAGTCAACCCGGGAGCGTGAAAACTTCCAAAACCACTTTCAATGGCTTCACGCACCGCTTTTTCAATATCCAAGTCAGCTTTTTTGCTTAGTAGGCCGCGCAGATATGCAATCCTCTTTTCGTAATCTTCTATGCTCTGCTTTTGATCTCTTATAACGCGCTGAAGATCGCTAATTGAGTCACGCAGAGATTTGATCGTGTGCTCTGTTTTTGCGAACTTTTCAGAAATGGTTTTTATCTCGATTGCGGCGTCAATCTCTGATTGAGGAGCAATTCTTTCGTATTCACTATGCTCGAACCATCCGGGACGTTCGCCAACCTCAAACATTTTCCATTGAGCGTTCTTCCCTTTTGATCTTACCTTCCATCTTGGAGCGTTTTTTTCATCCTCTTCCCATTTCTTGCGAAGCTCTGCATGTGGTAGCTCCTTGGGTTTCATGCGATAAATGTACCCATCCCTGAATAGATTATCCATCTCTCTTTCAGGAGGAATGTCGCTCCATTTTTGGTCTTCAACAGGACGGTCAAATGACCATTGCCATACTTGATTTGGGTTTTCTTGCTTTGACTTAAAATACAATGCTGCAACAGGGAAAAATTTAGCTAATAACATACATGCATCCATATTGAGTTAATTAAGTTGCCAGATGTTGCAGATATAATTATACGGATTTCCGTACAATGCGCAACTTATTTATTGTGTATTTTTATCAACGAATCTATTGGACGCCTCCATTGATCGCCATATATCAACACGTGCTTGAGCCGCTATCAGCTGCCATTTAAGAGTTTCTTCGACCTCAATAGCAGCCTTGATGCCGTTCAAGTTGGTTATGTAGTCTTCATGAGCATAGGCGTAGTTTGATCGCTCATCCATCGTCTTTCTATCGGATTCATTGAATAGCTTGGCTTTTAATGACTTCCTGAATTCTTCAAGATACACCCTCTCGCTTCTGGCCTTGGCGTACAACTTTGCATTTTTTAGTATGAAATTTATTGCTTCGTTTGGATCAATGTTCGACATACCATTCTCCTGTTTCGCCACGATTCCCGAGTCTCCACTGAGCCTTTATATCCATCTCTAGTGCAGCTTTGCGTGAAGCGACATTTTTACTGTTTAAGTAGGTTTTTAGCCAGTCCTTGCCGCGTACTAGGCGCTCTCGTATGAGCCAGCGCACCTCGCACCGATGGCGTTTCTTTTCGTCTGCAACATGGTCGCGCTCTAAAGTGGCTTGCATGATCTAGACTCCCTTCCGCAACTATCAAGATACTCAGTAAGCTCGTCGCGGCTCCTGAATATCATGTCATGGCCAAGCTTGATGTTTCCACCAACAATTACATTGTTTAGTAGTTCGGTAGTCCCTGTGACTATTGCATTTCCGCATAAAACAGTATTGTCCTGCATGTATGCATTTGCCCCCAAGAATGCATTATCTTTAATGACTGCCCGACCCCTCATTCTGGCGTTGGCCTGAAGCCTTCCTCTACCAATAATCACACAGTCATAGGAAAGCCAGCAATCACCATTTTGCGATATGTTGCGCCTATCCTGAACGCATCCACCAACATCGCCAGCCTTCACATCGCCAAAGTCTCGAAGAGCGCGCACACGCAAAAGATGAATTCCCTTGTATTTCCTATCGCAGGCGATAAGCTCGCATTTTGGGCCTAAGTCATCGAGCGGAGCGAATGACTTCCCGGAGATATTGTGTTTCTCATGCGGCTCCTGCACATCTTCTTTTTGCTTTGAACTTGGCTTTCTGTATCGCTCCATTACTCCTTCAAAATCGGTAAAAGTAATATTGTTTTTAGTCACGCTGCGTTTTTTCATTTTTGCCATTATTAATCCTTCCCATATAAAACATATCTAAGTAAATGAACTGCGTCAGCTTGATCGTCGTCAGTTACGTCTAGGCCAGCACTTATGGCCGAACTGATCATTTCCGGTTTCTTTGCGTGCCCATTCCCGGTGGCAAACTTCTTTATTGTTCCAACCGGGATTCCAATTGGCTTGATGCCTATTGTATGACCTGAAATTTCCATAAGACATTCAAAAGCGCCATAACAGTGCGCAGCTCTAGTCCCGGCGTGCCTCATCACCTCTTCATAATAGACAGTTTTAATGCCGTGTATGCTCATTAAGTTGTCAAGCCAGCAATGGAAATCCATGAATGAAGTACAACGTGGTGGAGTTCCGCGTTTACGCTTCTTGACACTGAAATCTTCAGAGCCAAACTCAATACCTTCAGATGGCTTATATATTGCCCACCCTGTATTCATCCCAAGGTCAAGAGCAAGGATCGTGCTCATGCTGACTTCACGCTGTCGATCATCTTATAGCAGTAAACATCACCATCGGTGAACGCATTTGGATGATTAATTCCAACGCAAGCACAATCACAATCTTCACCACATGGCTCTCGCGGCGTGTATACCTCAAGAATGCCATGCTCTACTGCTATTTCTTGAAGCTTGTCTGAATCAAGGCCGAACTTTAGCGCATCATCGCTTAATGCTGCCTTTGCGAATCCTCTTAACTTTCTCAATTCTTCCTCTATTCCCATTTTTATCTCCTTAAAAAAAATTAAACTTCAAATACTTTCCATGACAATGGAGGCGGAACGCTTTTATCTCCAACAACAAACCACGCACCTATAAATTGCTTAAATACATCATCATAAACAATCTTCGCTTCATCAATATTTGATCGTACAAAGTCTTCTGATGCACCAAAGAACGGATTTATTGATACCATGCCATCACGACTATACCTAGATGCTATCGTTGTAAGAATCTGTACTTGCGGCGTCATAATTTCATCCTGTTAAAGTTATGCTGAATACGGGTTGCCTTTTTTAGGCTGGTCATCATCTTCCTCGCCATAATACCCTTCAGGAGGGAGATTTATTTCGATCCAGCCAGTGTCTGATAAGAACCTGATAGCCATAGACGCGCTGTCAACGTAGTCATCATTGGTTACTTCTGGATAGCTGCATAGCTGGCTTAAAAAGCCCTCTACCCAGCTCTTAACATACCCCTTCTTGGTGGAGCTTTCTGGTAACCATACCCGGCCAGTGCTGAATACTGAGGCAGATATTTGAAAGCGCTGCATCTTGTCTGCCTTGCCGGGATTCCAACTCCTGACCGGAAGGAACGCTCTCTGAAGCTCTTGAATTAAGCTTATTCCAGAAGCCTTAGCCTCGACCAGAATGATGCTTGGCTTCATTGCGTTTTCACCTTCTCCATACACCACATTGAACTCCTCAATCACCTTTGGCTTCAGCTCAGGGAATGTCAGGTGCTCTGCCCAGCAATCAATCAGCATGATCGACATTGGGCCGTCCTGTGGCTTGAACACACCCCATGTAGTCATGGCAGTCGGGTCATTGTATAGCTTGTCAGTAAAGGCCGTGTCATAGCTCTGCACAATGTATTCGAACTTGGGGAATGCCTTTCCATGTGGCCATAGCTTGAACATTGACCTGCTAACTACTTTGCCTTCCTCAAGATCAATGATTTCACCTAAAACCTCCTGATTGTATAGCTTGGAGCCTTTATATTTCTCAAGCTGACGTGAGAAAGTTTTAGATAAATTCTTGATGTTTGCGTATGTCGAAGCCCTGTCAATTACTACATCATCACCTTCGCGAGCGACAAGCTCATTAATCAGCTCTTTGTTACGTGGTGTTGTTGTGACGATGACACGAGGCGTTTCCCCAAGTCGCAATCCCATCATCATCATATCCCATGCCTCGCCCTCTCCTAGGTAATTGAAGGCGGCTAATTCGTCAGCCCAGCAAGCGTGAAATTGGGGGCCGCGCAGACGCTCATAAGAGTCGCCAGAGATACCGCGAATTGACGATCCATTCTTCAATAATATTTGATGATCCTGCTTGTTGTATGAGTGAATCAAGTGGCTTGGTGTTACAGCCAAAAGTCCTGATTCGCCTTCAAAGCATGTGTGCTTGATGTCATTGCTTGTGGGGGCCAGTACAAGCAGCCTCCATTTTGGATTACGCCAAGCCCACCACCACATAGCCTGTGCTGCACTGGCCGTCTTACCGCTTCCTCTCCCGGCTAGTAATAGCCATATAAACCAGTCCTGCCCCATAGGGGGTGGGACTTGGTATGGATGGGCCTTGCACATCCATTCTGCATGAGTAATGTACGCAATCTTATCAAGACGCGACATTGAACCCCATGCAGCCTTCGATAATATATCAGTTGACATGAACGCCCGGTATCTTCCTCTTCTTCAAAACTTCATCAATCGCCTCTTCCAAGTGCGCAATATGATGCTCATGCAGGTAACTTGAAGTTGTCAATCTTGATATTTGATGACGAATTTTTTTTGCTACGTTCTCATCAATTGCTATACCATTCATCATAAAATCAACTTTTTTTGGACATACGAACGCATCATGAGCCTTCAAAATAACAAGCCTCAAAACCCCATATATCGAGCTTACTACGCAAATTTTGTAAATTAAAAATCCTACAAGAACCCACACTGCTAGTGCTGGCAATTTTGCTACCATTTCAATTAATAACTTTAGTTCGTCCATTTTCCCCCCCGGTTAATTTACTTCATCCGACTCTTTATCATGAAATGCTTTCTCAAGAGTTTCATTTTGTTTTTTTAATGAAGATAATAGCTCCTCAATTTCTTCTTTTGAGTACCATCCTCTATTTAAAAAAATCTTTGCTGTATCATATTTTTTATATTCGTATCCCATTTTAATTATCTACTAGCAAAGAATTAAAAAACGTGCCCAGCTCTTTCTTCACGCGTAACACGCTCAATTTCTTTCCAGTATCTTTTATTGATGTTATTGATGTAATCAAAGGCGGCAATTTTATCTTCAGCTAATCCAGTGAAATCAGCCTTGGCACACAGATCGCTATATTCGATCAATTCAGCATCGGTTAGATCGGAGAATGTGTCTTGGCAGTTAAAACGTAAAGTATTGACAAATTCAAGGTGGCCATCACGAATACGCCTGTGAGTTACTGATTCACGTGCATAAGGATGAAATTCTTCTTCGTGATACTTTTCGTTGAACTTTTCGTTGAGCTTTGGCATGTAAATCTCCTTGGTTAATTGATGTGTTCATTATACGGATTTCCGTACAATGTGCAAGCAATTATTCCGCTAATTTAATAGCCCTCTTCTTGGCTAGATGCCGCGCCTTCCGATCCTTTGCTGACGCCTCTTTTGTCGGGAATAACGCCATGCAAGACAAACACCGCTTGGTTGACTTCTCAAGATTGAATTTGTCAAGCGGAAGAATGCTCCTGCACGTGTAACACCGCTTTGTAGAGTTTTTCTTGAACTTATCCAGCTTGATTTTTTCAACGCACGCTACGCACCTTCTGGAGCCGTGTATGAACTTTTCTTCAGCTAAATGATTGGAGCAAGTTTTGCATTTTCTTTTCACCCTCTTCGAATTAGCTATATCCCTTTTTGCATCAAACTCGATGGCTTTCCTTGACCCAGCTGCCGATGGATCGCACCCGGTCAAATACATTACGTTTAGCCATTTATTTGCTGGTACTTTGAAAATCCTGCAAAAACATATCTTCTTTTCGTTAAGTAACGAAGTTATCGCAGAGTCAAGTATTTTTGCCGTCAGTCCTTCGTCGTTATATACTGCCAATAGGTATTCGTCAGGCACAGGAGAGGCGGAACTTGAGTGTGCAAGAGCCGCCAAGATTATTGCATTCCATTCCTGCTGTGTTCTCATTTTTTTCGCAACCTTTCCCAAAATAGATTGAAGCCTTCAGCAGGATCGGGCGGAGTTTCTTCTGCTGCCTGCTCCTCGCTGGCAGACATCATCATCGTGAAAATAATTATTGCCTTACCAGCCTTTGTGATGTGACCGTCTTCAATCTTTGCCCAGTCAGGCCAGCATTCAATTGATGCGCCACAATTTTTCATGTGACGCCGCATGTCCTTTAAATTTTTTGCCTCAAGCTCAAGTCCTAGCAAGAATATGCGCGGGGCGTCTATCATTTTTTCAGTAAGGTTTATCATTGTTTATCTTGCCATGTTTTTGCCAAATCAATAAAAAATTCAGCCAATTCGTTGGGAGATATTTCATATTGAAGCCATTTGCTTTTGCCGTTTTGAGATATGCTTATTGTTTGGTAATTTCTAACGCATTCTCCGGGGATAAGGAATATTTTATGGCTATCTTCAATCATCCCAAAGCAAACAATAAAATCAGCGCAAAATTCTTGTTTTTTTACCGAAAAAGCCCACCTTAAAGCCGGGAATCTTGCGCTTCCCGGTTTCAACGTTGATGCTTTAATATCAATTTTTTCTGCGCCTACAAGAAAGTCAAATTTTGATTGAAATTTTATTTCATTCTGATTCACAGCAAAAGGTACAAGACGCCTAAATTCCATTTCAGCCCTTGCAGCAAGCCTATCTTTATCAGAGCCATAACGCGCCTTGTCTCCTGTAACTGGTATGTTTAATTCTCTTAGCTTAAGATATAAAGTTTGCCATTTAATACCCAACTCCGCTGCCGCCAGTTTTAAATTTTTATGCCTATTGTAAACTTCTGCAATATCCATTTCATACCTCATAGTAATAAAATAAAATTATACTATATCATATTAAAACGGGAGTGACTCGTCAAAATCGTCAAAGGCTTTCTTGGCCGGGGCGCTTCTGTTTTTTGCTGGCGCTGGCGAAGCTGCTGGAGCTGCTGGAGCTGCGTCATCGCTGCTATCGTTATCAGTTTTTTTACCAGATAACATTTTCAATTCGTGTGCAATAACTTCTGTTGTGTATCGGTCATTCCCCTCCTTGTCCTGCCATTTCCTTGTGGCCAGCTTGCCTTCAACATAAATCAGGGAGCCTTTTTTAAGATACTCGCCAGCTATTTCAGCAAGACGGCGGAATGTTGCAATGTTATGCCACTCAGTCTTCTCCTGCCTTTCTCCGCTCTTATCCTTCCAATTTTCAGTTGTAGCAAGAGAAAGATTGGTTGCCGCATCGCCGTTCGACATGTACCTAGTTTCAGGGTCTTTGCCAACCCGACCAACAAGAATTACTTTATTTACTGACATGATTACCTCTTAGATAAATTACGTTCTTTAAACCAGTTAACATCAACAGAAACTTCACATAAAAATTCCTGCACCTTTTCTTCCAGCTCCTCTATTTCTGACCGTGGAGGAATGAATGTAACCACAAGCAGCCTATTTTCAAAGCAGTCCATACGCGGATCGTATGACACGAAATTACCCCACTCACAACCGCAACAAGCCATTTGCCATATCATTTGCTTGCGATAGACTGGAGGCACTATCCCGGCCTTTAGATAGTTTATATGTGTTGTTGTATTAGGAGATTTTACTTCTAATACTCCATTACCAGAAAGAAAGCCGTCAGGAGTGGCAGCGCACATGGCAATTCGGGCATGGTTTACCGATCTTGACGGCAACACCTCAATGTCATGCATGTACTCCAGCAAGCTTATTGCTTCAGGCTCATGCTTTATACCCCATTTAATATGGGGTAGGTAGCTTATGTCTGGAGCGTGCGAAATTCCAGTAAGTCTTTCGGCCACAAGCTGGTCTTTGTATGCATTGCGCGTTGCTGATTCGCCGCCCTTGGTGCGTGGGTTGCAGGTAGCGTCAGCAACACGGCTACCTGTAACCTTACCAAGCCTGAAGGCGAACCATTCGGGGGAATGTGGGATCATTAGTAAATCTCCATCGGTAAAATTGTTTAAGTATTGTCAGTCTTGGCGGCTTCAGCTATTCGTTGCTTTTCTTTCGATCTTAGCAATGCCATTGCATCCTTATAACGTGACGCTGGCAGCTCTTCAAGCTTGTTGATCTTGAAGTATTTGCAGAAGCCAGCTGTCTTTGCCCCGGACGATGTGAACAAGCGCAAAATGTCATCAATCTGCTCTTCGTTTATAACCCCTGTGAGATCGTCGTCATTCTCATTGTCTGGATAACGACCTTCATCATCGTCGCCTGATTCAAGTTCAAACAGCTTCAAAAGGGCATACTTTTTTGCATAACTCAATGCCTTGCCGGGCGCTTTATCTCCGTTATCCATAGCATGTGCTTCAATGACAATAGAGAGTCTATCGGCTGGTTCAGATGCATTGATGAATTCGAATGAATAAGTTGCGTCATATCTAGCTTGCTTTGCCCCCTCCTCTTTTGGATGGGCGCATGACTTTATTAAATTAGGAACGCAAATAATCCCTTGCTCTATCATATGTTGACGAAGTATCGCCGTAACAGAGTCATGGCTTACTGCGGTATAAGTTCCGCTCCCGGTAGAAACCTTCTTGTCTTTTTGAATATATCCAACAACTTTTCTTACTTCGTTTATTTTTTCATACAAGTTCATTTAAACCTCCTTAATTTTTATAATATCCAAGATCAATTTCTGCTTTTTTTCTTGCTGCTATAGCATCTTGCAAGTCAATGAAATAACCAAGGTGCTTTACCCCTTGCCCACGACCTATTGTTGCCTGCCATTTTTTTGCTCTTTTATGAAAGCAAATTCCAGCATACCCACTTACATTGTCTTTCCGTATAGTGGCATTTCTATTTTGCCCGACCCTATCAACAACTCTTAAATTAGAAATTCTATTGTCATTTTTAATGTGGTTTTTATGATCTATTTCTCCGTTCGGCAAGCTCTTGTGTACATAAAGCCAAGCCAATCTGTGCGCCCTATGAAGCTTGCCTAAAACACGAATTACTATGTATCCTCGCTTACTTAGATTGCCAGCTTTAGTCCCTTGCCCGATATGATTCTTGTTATTTTTTAACCAAAAAAAATCTCCAGTATATTTGTCATATCTAAGCGATGAAACCAATTCTTCATGAGTAATCATTTTATATCCAAGCTGTAAACATGACTTAGTATTGCATATCAACTATATCATGTCAACAGGTAAAAAATATTTAACTTGCTGGTTGCTATTATACGGAAATCCGTATAATATGCAAACACAATTTGATTGGAAGTAATTATGAGTGATGAAATTTCAGCAGCAGAAATAATTGGTCTTCTTGGTGGAACAAAGAAAACGGCAGACTTGTGCGGTTCAGCTTGGCAGTCTGTAAGCGACTGGAAGCGAGTCAAGAATATACCTGCTGGAAAGTTGTTCTTGCTGGCATATCCGCTTGAGGTGGCCACTGAAGGCAAGTGGAGTCGCAAACGATTGTTCCCGGATGTTTGGCGTCAAGTATGGCCAGAATTGGACTTTGAAGTTAAACAAAAAAACAGGAGAAATAAATGAAAATCATTATCCAAGAGTTTAGTAAAAGAGAACCAAACCCAGCTCTCTTTAGAATGGCATTAATTCAACTTATAGAGAGAAAAGTCAGCGAGCAATATGTCGTTTATCCTGTTCGTTCTAGTAGTGCGTTCGAGCTATTTGATCTAGACGGTGGTGGTCAAGGTAGAGTTAACCATGTAACGCTACAGTTCGAATACGAAGGCCGTCTGGACGATATAAATGTATGCAGAAAACTTGCAGCAGAGATGATCAAGCATGTTCAGTCAATGTGGCCTTGTGGCAGCACAGTAGTATGGCGCTTATACCCGGAATTCAAAGAATAAAATCTTAGGGATCAAAAAATTCTTGATGAAGAATCTGACCGCGTAGGTACACACCAGCCAGATAATTATGTTTCATCAATAAGAATGAGAATAGGCGCAATATGCAGGGTGTGATTAAATCAAAGCATCCAGACCCTAATAATTTTCGCCATAGCTTCACGAGAAAAGTATGCCATTGGGTATATTGCTCTAAATGTGGCATGGTCTTATTAAAAAATGAGCCTTCAATAAGGCGTTCAAAACAACCCTGCGAAGGGTAGTAAACGTAGTAATTTTAATTAACTAAGGAGATAAGCATGAGCAAAACATTCCAAAGGCATCCATTGAGCAGCGCATTCCCACCCATGTCACCAGAGGCTTTTGCAGAGCTGAAGAGCGACATTGATGAGAACGGTGTGCGTGAAAAAATCGTTGTATTCGAAGGCATGATTCTTGATGGATGGCACAGGTATTCTGCGTGCTTGGAATTGAATGTAAAGAAGCCACCAATTCTTGAGTTTGAAGGTGATGATCCGATAGCCTATGTGCTATCTAAGAACTTCCATCGTCGTCACATGGACAAGAGCCAGCGCGCATTCTCTGTTGCCAAGCTGGTTGAGTGGCAGGATGGGGCTGGTAGGCCAGCAAGTAAAAGCTTGGATGCGGCAAATAAATTCTCTACTAGCAAAGGATTAACGCGAGAAGAGGCAGCTGGATTGGCCGGTGTTGGTGTAAGTACAATTGATTCAGCCAAAGAAGCAACCAAGGCGGAGCCAGCAGTACAGGCAGCTGTTGTTGATGGCACTATGTCTGTTAAAGAAGCGGCAAGATTATCTAAAATGCCAGCTCAAGAACAGAATGAAGCCGTTGAAGCAAAAAAGAGCGGTAAAAAACCAGCGAAAGCAGATAAGCCTTCTAAGCCAAAGAAGGAAAAAGAGGAAACTGTTCCGTTGTCTGAGTTCACTCGGATGGAAGATCAGTACAACGAACTTGCCAGCAACTATGACTCCATTGCCTTGCAACTGAAGGCATATGCATCGGTAGCAGAGGACGGTGGAGTCGAGGAAATAAAGCAGCTTCAGGCTCAAGTCATTACGCTTACCAAGAGCCGTGATGAATGGCAAAATAAGTGTAATGAAATGGCGAAGCAAATTCGCACTCTTACCGGAAAGAAGAAAACAGATGATAAGGGAAAGAAAAAAGAGGCTGATAAGTCTGCATTGTAAGTAAACAAAGAGGGGTGGAAACGCCCCTCATTATCCGAGGTAAATAATGGAATTTGATAAGTTAAGAGAGTATCAGCAAAACAGCATCCTTAAGCTACGCAGAGGCGTACTAGACGGACATAATTCACAGGTTTTGGTTGCTCCAACAGGCAGCGGCAAAACAGTCATAGCGGCAAGCATTCTTGGCGAGGCGCACAAAAAAGGAAAGCCAGCACACTTTCTTTGCGACCGCATATCGCTTGTTGATCAAACTTCAAAAGTGTTGGATTTTTACGGCGTGCCACATGGGGTAATCCAAGGCAATCATTGGCGTGCGCGCCCTTGGGAAAAAATACAGGTTGTGTCTGTTGCGACCGCATCAAGACGCAAAGGCAAGAAGAAATTTATTGACCAAGAGCACGAGGAACCAAAGCTTGTTATTTGGGATGAGTGCCATGCCAGTTCGTCTGCCGGGCTGGAATACTGCGCTAATCCAAACGTTCAGGTTATCGGGCTGACCGCTACACCATTCTCAAAATGGATGGGTAAGTCATTTACTAATATCGTCAACAGCATTACCACGAACGAACTGATAGATGAAGGATTCCTTGTCCCGTTAAAATACTATGCTGCCAAAGAGGCGGATATGTCTGGAGTCAAGGCAAAGTTTGATGGCGAATGGGAAGATAAAGGCATGGAAGATAGGTGCCTGAAGATCGTCGGTGATGTAGTTGAGGAGTGGATCGGTATAACTCACAAGTATTTCGGTGGCCCGGCTAAAACTATTTGTTTCTCTGCCTCAGTTGCGCACGGAGAAGAGCTTTGCCAACAGTTCCAGTCACGTGGTTATAACTTCCAGCAAATATCATATCTTGACAAGGATGACGAAAGTAGGCGTGAAAAAATTGAGGAGTTCAGAAAGCCTGATTCATTAATAATGGGCCTTATATCATGTGAAGCTCTTACAAAAGGCTTCGATGTTCCTGATATTCGAATCGGTATCGGCGCTAGACCGTACAGGAAATCTCTGTCAGGCCATCTACAGCAGATAGGCCGCGTCATGCGCCCACATCCGGGCAAGGAATTTGGAGTGTGGATTGACCATAGCGGTAATGTTCTTCGTTTCTTGGATGACATGCAGACTGTGTTTTCTGAAGGCGTAGAGGACTTGTCGAAGGCTGATATGGATGCAAAGCAGCGTAAGGAGCCTACTGACGAAGAGAAGAAGAAATCTAAATGTCATGTGTGCGGATTTGTCCATTCAGTGAGAATATGCCCGGCGTGCGGAGCGGAGCGCCCAAGGCAGAAGAGTAAGGTCGATAATGTTGCTGGATCAATGTCTGAGGTCGATGTGAATGGCAAGAAAGCTGTTCAGCATGAGTGGATGGCCGACAAGTCGTTAGTATGGAAAGAGCTTTGCATTATCGCTGGAGAAATGAAAAAAGATTATGCTTCAGCAGAGAAGTTTGCCTTGGCTCAGTTTAAGAATATATTCGGATCATGGCCCAGCAATAGAGCGCCATTCGAGCAAAGCATAGCCTCAGGGGTTGAGCCTCGTAAACAGGTTCGTGGAAAAGTTACAGCCAACCTGATTGCATACCGACATATGGTAAAGAAGGGGATTGGGAGATGACGCAAGACTTTATTTCATTCGCTTCATGCCATGGCCTACAGATACCGCGCTTGATATGTGACGATCAATGGCACAGGGTTCCAACAGATGATAAGCCGCACAGTAAAAACGGATCATATAAACATAATGGCAAGTATGGAATTCTGATTAATTTCCGCACCATGACAGAATGCGCTTCTCATCCAGATCGTAACAGCAATGAATTCAGCGCAGAAGATCGGGCAAAGTATGCGAAGGAAATGGCGGAGGTAAACAGGAAGGCGCATGAGGATCGTGAGAAGAAGTATTCAGAAGCCCGTAAAAACGCCTCCAAGCTGTTAAGTGAGTGCGAGCTAGACAAACACCCGTACCTTGAAAAAAAACGGTTCCCTGATGCCTTAGCTCTGGTCAGTGGAAACATTATGGCAATACCAATGCGCGACTGCCTGACGAATGAATTAAACAGCATTCAGTCAATCAACCATGAAGGCGATAAAAGGTTCATGTATGGCGGCAAGGCAAAGGGATCAGTGTTTGTTATTGGCAAGAAGAAGGATTATGAAAACCCAATAAAAATACTTGTGGAAGGCTACGCAACCGGACTGAGTGTGTATGAGTCAATAAAGGGATTGTGCATACCATGCGAGGTGATTGTATGTTTTGCGGCTTCAAATATAATCTATGTTGCATCAAAGGTAAGCGGTAAGCGAATTGTGTTTGCTGATAATGACGTTTCAGAGACTGGACAAAAGGCGGCAAAAGAAACTGGATTGCCGTGGACTATGGCTCCTGAAGTTGGTATGGATGCTAATGATTATCACCAGAAGGCCGGGATATTTGCGCTTCAAAAATTGATTCGAGAATGTATTGCATTGTTGTGAAATTAGTGTAAAGTGTTAACTCCGAGGTGTGGGATTTAAGGTTAAAAGGCTAGCCTAAAAACTCAGCACAAAAACTATCGCCACACTCCGGGCCTATAATTCTCTACTAGCAAAGCATTAAAACGGATGTAGCTTGTATCGTACTAATTGCAGTAAGTCGCTTTCTGCGTGAGTAGCACGGTACAGGCTCCATCCGTTTTGGTGTATTAAACCGTCAATGATGGCGGCGTACATCAAAGCTGACGCAATGCGCATAGTCTGATATGCAGGGCGGCTGGTGTGAGTCCAGCTCCATTCGTGGATAGGTGAAGAGGCGGTTCAATTCCGTGGTCACGAATA
>Ga0102851_10000114_pt1 | contig 33037 bp, 35 predicted proteins | sample Mud3Dept3metaG_FD_79558 | JGI IMG/M metagenome (GOLD analysis project Ga0102851, IMG submission 79558) | Freshwater wetland microbial communities from Ohio, USA, analyzing the effect of biotic and abiotic controls - Mud 3 Core 4 Depth 3... | ecosystem: Environmental > Aquatic > Freshwater >... | reverse complement strand
GATGAATGGCGCGATTCCTACGGCGGACCCTGGCCTGCGGACGGGATGGCGATCGGAAGGGATCGGATTCTCCTGACTCTGGAACAGCCGGCGCGGTGGCGCTCGAGCCAGGTCGGCGGCCGTTGGGTCCAGGAGCAGACAGCTCCGGGCTCGATCGAGGTCCTCCTGCTCGCGACGACCGGCGAGCGGATCCGGAGCTTCCGGCTCGATCAGCCCCTGACGAAGATCCTCTCGATCGAGGGCGACGCGGCCGCGGCCGTTCTCGTCGGAGATCGCCGCCGGTGGGGCTCGGATCGGGGACCGTCGCGATTCGCGGTCCGGCTCGACCTCTCGACCGGAGACCAGACACCGCTCGAGATGTCCGAGCTGGCGCTTCCCCAACCGTTGGTGCACCTGCCGGCCCGGGCGACGCGGGACCCGGACGGGCACTGGAAAGTCGGGAACTCGTCCACCGTGGTGCTCCTGTTCCCGAACGAGCCGTTCTCGCCGCCGGGGCCGTGGCGGCTGCGCAGCGCCGGGCAGGTCGAGACACCTCTCAGAAGGAAGTAGCTCGCTCGTCCCTCAGCGCTGCCAGGCCGGAGGCACCATGCGGCGCTTGCCGTCGGGGGTGAGGCGGATGCCGGGCCGGTCGAGGGCCTCCTTGTCCCACAGGCGGCAGGTGACCGGCTTGTGGAGCTGGTCGAGGCCCTCGCAGTAGTTCGTGTAGTCGCAGCGACGCACCTCCGCGCCCCGGCCGAGGCGGACCTTCTCCCACCAGTCGGGGTCGGCGAGCGACTGGCGCGCGGCGCCGACGACGTCGGCGGCACCGCTCGCCAGGATCGCCTCGGCCTGCGCGAAGGAGTGGATGCCGCCGGTGACCACCAGGGGCGTCGCGAGCCCGGCCCCGCGCAGCGCGGCGCGGATGGCCGCGGCCGGCTCCACGTTCCTGCCGAACGGCCCGCGCGCGTCGGCGATCGCGGTCGGCATGCACTCCCAGCCCGAGGGACCGGTGTACGGATAGGCGGCGTGGCCGACGCGCGGCTGCTGCGCGTCCTCGAACTTGCCCCCGCGCGACAGCGACAGGAAGTCCATCCCCGCGCGCGCCAGCTCGACGCCGAACCAGACCGCGTCGTCGACGTCCGAGCCGCCCTCGACGATCTCGTCGGACAGGTAGCGGCACCCCACCGTCCAGCCTTCGCCGACCCGGGTACGAACAGCGAAAAGCACATCTAGGGGAAGGCGGATCCGGCTCTCCCGTGGTCCTCCGAAACCATCCTGGCGTGTGTTTCGCCGCGAAAGGAACGAGGCCATCGTGTAAGCGTGCGCGTAATGAAGCTCGACGCCGTCGAATCCGGCGGCGCGCGCGCGCGCCGCGGCGGCGGCGAAGAGACCCGGAAGGACGCGCGGAAGCTCCGCGATGTGCGGCAGGTGGGTGTCCGTCACGCGCTCGCGGTAGCCGTAGGCGTAAGCCTCGAACTCCCTCGGCGACAGGACCGACACGAGCTCCTCGTCCGAGAGCGCCGACAGTGCCGCACGGACGGCGGATTCGTCTCTTCCTTCAACAGAAAGCTTCTCGTAGTGCTCGTCCGTGATCTTCAGGAACCGGGAGAAGTACTTCTCCCGCTCCGGCCGCCGGCGGATGGCGAGGAAGTCGATGATCTGGAGGAAGAGGCGCGTGTGCCCGGCGCTCGCCTTCCGGACCGTCTCGACCAGCCGCGCGAGGCCGGGCACGAAGCGGTCGTCGCCGACCCGCAGGAGCGGCCCGCTGGGGATGTCCCGGATGCCGGTCGCCTCGACCACCAGCGCGCCCGGCCGGCCGCGGGCGAAGCGCTCGTACCAGGCGAGCAGGTCGTCGGTGACGAAGCCGTCCTCGGTCGCCCGCCAGGGCACCATGGCCGGCACCCAGGTGCGCTGCTCGAGCTCGACCGCGCCGACGCGCACCGGCGAGAACAGGCGGGCGCGCGCGGCGTCCTCCGCAGTCGGCCAGCCCGGCTCGAGCCGCTCGTGACGGATCCGCTCCGCGGGCTTCCACATGGACGGGAGTCTAGGACGTCCGGCGCAACAGCTCGCGGGCGATCACCAGGTGCTGGATCTCGGACGTGCCTTCGTAGATGCGCAGGGCGCGCACCGCGCGGTAGAGGCGATCGACCGGGCTCGACGCGAGCACTCCTCGGCCGCCCAGGATCTGGACCGCGTCGTCGACGATGCGCCAGGCGGCCTCGGTGGCGAACAGCTTGGCCTGCGCGGCCTCGAGCGTGAATCGGGCTGCGCCCGAGTCGGCCGCGCCGGCCGCGCGGGCGGTGAGCAGGCGCGCCGCCTCGAGGTCGGTGGCCATGCGCGCCAGCTTGTGCTGGACGAGCGGCTGCTCGGCGAGCGGGCGCCCGAGCTGGACGCGCTCGCGGGCGTGTGCGAGCGCCTCCTCGAAAGCGCGCGCCGCCATGCCGCACGCCGCCGCGGCGACGGTGGGCCGCAGGCGGTCGAGCGCCGCGAGGCCGAGCTTGAGGCCGGCCCCCGCGTCGCCGAGCAGCGCGTCGCCCGGCAGCTGGCACGCCTCGAACGCGATCTCGCCCAGCGGGTGCGGCTCGGAGAGCACCTGGGGCGCGACGAAGCGCAGCCCCGGCGCGTCGGCGCCGACCACGAAGCAGGCGATCCCACGCGCTCCGGCGCCCGGCTCGACCGTCGCGAAGACGGTGTAGACGTCGGCGATGCCCGCGTTCGAGATCAGGTGCTTGCCGCCGTCCAGGCGCCAGCCGTCGCCCGCGCGCGTCGCGCGCGTCGCGAGCGACGCCACGTCCGAGCCGGCCGCGGGCTCGGTCATCGCGAAGGCGGCCATCGCGCGGCCGGCGGCGACCTCCGGCAGCCAGCGCCGCTTCTGGGCTTCGTTGCGCGAGAGGGTGATCGGCATCGAGCCCAGGGCCTGGAGCGCGAACACCGCGTCGGCGAGCGGCGATGCCGCGGCGAGCGCCTCGCGGATCGCGCACAGCGCGGCCACCGACACGGCCTCCGTGGCGCCTCCGAACGCTGCCGGCACCGTGCTCCGGCACCACCCCGCCTCGCCGAGCAGCGCCAGCAGCACGCGCGCCTCGCGCCGCGCCGCCGCGTCGTCCTCCGGCGCCGGCCGGGGGCGCAGTTGCTCGCGCGCGAAGCTCGCGACCTCGTCGGCCAGGGGCCCGGAGGACCCCGGTCCGCGCTGCCGGGCCCCGGTCATCGGAAGGCCGGCGCCCGCTTCTCGCGGAAGGCCTGGTAGGCCTCGCGGAAGTCGGGCGACTGCATGCAGAGCGCCTGGATCTCGACCTCCGCCTCGAGCGCGGCCTCGAGGTCCATCGCCGCTTCGCGGTAGAGCATCTTCTTGGTCACCTCCAGCGCGAACGGCGGTCCCGCTGCGAGCCGCTCGGCGCGCGCCCGCGCCTCGGCCAGGCAGCGCTCGACGGGCACCACCGCGTGGTAGAGGCCGATGCGCGCGGCGGCCGCGGCATCCACGAACTCTCCCGTCATCAGGATCTCCATGGCGCGACCGAGACCCACGATCCGCGGTAGGAGCCACGAGGCGCCCATGTCCGCGCCCGAGAGACCGACCTTCGAGAACAGGAAGGCGATCTTCGCGCTCTCGGCCGCGACGCGCAGGTCGCAGGCGCACGCGATCACGGCGCCGGCGCCCGCCACCGTGCCGTTGAGCGCGCCCACGATCGGCCGCCGGCAGCGCAACATGGAGCGGATCAGGGCGCCGGTCGAGCGCGTGAACTCGAGCAGGCCGCGCGCGTCGCGCTCGAGCAGGGCGCCGATGATCTGCTCGACGTCACCGCCCGAGCAGAAGGCTCGACCGGAGCCGGTGAGCAGGATCGCGCGCACGCCCGGCTCGACGTCGAGCGCGTCGAACGTCGCACGCAGCTCCCGGTAGACCTCGAAGGTGAGCGCATTGAGCCGCTCGGGGCGGTCGAGGGTGATCGTCGCCACCGCCGAGGCGGCGTCGAGCTCGTAGCGGAAGCTGTCCGGCGCGATCCCCACCTCGGGTCACTCCTCTCCCGGCGGCAGCGCCGCCGTGGCCTCGAGCTCGACCAGGGCGCGCGCCTCGAGCAGGCCCGCCACCTCGATCAGCGTCATGGCCGGATAATGCCGGCCCAGGCGCAGGCGCCACGCCGCGCCGATCTCGCGCAGGCTCGCCTCGTAGAGCCTCCGGTCCGTGACGTAGACGGTCAGGCGCACCAGGTCCTCCGGAGCGCCTCCGGCCTCGCGCACCACCGCCAGCACGTTGTCGAGCGCGCGCTCGAACTGCGCGGCGAAGTCGTCCGAGACGATGGCCTGGTCCCGGTTCCAGCCGACCTGGCCGGCGACGAAGAGCAGCCGGGCGCCGGCCCGGGCGAGCACGCCGTTGCTGTAGCCGCGGGGGGCGCCCAGCTCCTCCGGATTCAGCTTGCGATGCGCGCCGCCGCTCATCCCGGGAACGCTCCGCCGTCGACGCCGATCGCCTGCCCGTTGATGCCGCGCGCACGCTCGTCGCAGAGCGCCTGGACGACGAAGGCGACTTCCTCGGGCTCGATCAGCCGGCCCTGCGGATTCGCCGCGACCAGGCGGCGGCGCGCCTCTTCGGCGCTCAGGCCGGTGCGGGCCACGATGTTCTCGATCGAGCGCTCGGTCATCGGCGTCGCCACGTAGCCGGGGCAGACCGCGTTGACCGTCACGCCGCGCGCCGCGACCTCCGCGGCGAGCGCGCGCGTGAAGCCGACCACGGCGTGCTTCGACGCGGCATAGGCGGAGAGGTACGGCGCGCCCGTGCGGCCGGCGACCGAGGCGACGTTGACGATCCGGCCCCAGCCGCGCTCGAGCATCCCGGGCAGGAAGGCGCGACTGGTCAGGAAGGTACCCTCGACGTTGATCGCGAACAGACGGCGCCACTCCTCGATCGTCTGGCCCTTGAGCGGCGCCGAGGAGGCGACGCCCGCGCTGTTGACCAGGATCTCGACCGTCCCGAGCCGCTCGAGAGCCGCCGCGCGCAGGCGCTCGACCGCGGCCGGATCGGCGACGTCGCACGCGATCGCCGCCACCTCGTGGCCGGCCGCCGCCAGCTTCGCGGCCACCAGCTCGATCTCGGCCGCGCCGCGCGCCACCACCACGACGCGCGCTCCGGCCTCGGCCAGGGCGCGGGCCGTGGCCTCGCCGATCCCCCGGCCGCCACCGGTGACCACCACCCCTCGTCCTGGCCGCATCGCGCGCGAACCCTAGAACGCACCTCCGGGGGCGTCAAGAAACCTCTGGCCGCCAACGACATGGGGCCGCCTCGAGATCCGGACGAAGGCACCGGAGCGGTGTCGGATTTCGCGACGAAGCGCGTGGCGAAACCCCACAGCGGCCGCAAACCCCCGTCCCGCTTGCGTTCGCTGCATTCTCCGACGGAGCGCGCGGAGCCGCTGTCGAGGATTCCCACGGCACCCACGCTCGAGGTGCTCGCGGCGGCCTCGCCGCAAGGCCACTAACCGAAGTCCTTTCAGCCTCTTGCGTCGTGCAGCGAGAGGCGGACCCGAAGCGGCACCGACCTTGCCTTAGAGAGCGGCGGAGAGCAACAGCGAAAGGAGCCCACCATGACCGTTCTCCTCGTTCTTCTGACCCTGGCCTTCTTCCTGGCCCTCGACTTCTGGACCCATCGCAAGGAGGCTCCCGCACAGGCGGTCGCCGCCCCGCCGCCGGAACAGCCCGAGGGCTTCCACCTCGAGCCCGTCTGGGTGAGCGGCTATCAGGTGCCCGATGGCCTCCACTTCCATCGCGGTCACGTCTGGGCGCGCGCCGTGGGCCCGGACACCGCCGTGGTCGGCATCGACGACTTCGCCCGCCGGCTGATCGGTCCCGCGACCCGGGCCCGGCTGCCGCGGCCGGGCACCTGGCTGCGCGCGGGCGAGCCCGCCGCGAAGCTCGGGCTCGACGGACGCGACGCCGAGCTGGTGGCGCCGCTCGAGGGCGTGGTCGTGGAGACCAACTCCCGCCTCGAGAGCGACCCCGAGCTCGCCAGCACCGATCCCTACGGCCGCGGCTGGCTGTTCAAGCTGCGCACCGCCGAGCTCGGCCGCCACCTTCGCAACCTGCTCTCGGGCAGCCTCGCGCACCGCTTCGTCGAGGACTCGCGCGAGAAGCTCCAGCTCGAGCTGATGGCCCTCTCGGGCACCGTCCTGGCGGACGGCGGAGAGCCCGCCGCCGACTTCGCCTCGCACCTGTCGGACGAGGACTGGCACCGCCTGACCCGCGAGTTCCTGCTCACCTAGGAGGTGCGCCATGGCCCTCGTGCGCTCCAACGCTCTGCTCATCGACTTCACGCGCTGCATCGGCTGCAAGGAGTGCGTGGTGGCCTGCCTGGTCGAGCACGGTCTCGGTGACGACGCCGAGGCCGTGACCGGGCTGTCGTCGCGTGCGCTGACCGCGCTCACCGAGCGGGACGGCGTCTACGTGCGCCAGCTCTGCCGCCACTGCCTGACGCCCTCCTGCGTCAGCGTCTGCCCGGTCGAGGCGTTCACCAAGACGCCGGAAGGCCCGGTCGTCTACGACGCCTCGCGCTGCATGGGCTGCCGCTACTGCATGCAGGCCTGCCCGTTCGGCATCCCGAAGTACGAATGGGACAAGCCGGTCCCGGCGGTGGTCAAGTGCGACTTCTGCGCCGCGCGCCAGGCGGCGGGCAAGCCCACCGCCTGCACCGAGGCCTGCCCCGAGGAGGCGACCGTATTCGGACCCCGGGACGAGCTGCTCGCCGAGGCCCACCGCCGCCTGGCCGAAGAGCCCGGGCGCTACTACCAGCATGTCTACGGCGAATCCGAGGCGGGCGGCACCGCGATCCTGTTCCTGTCGCCGGTCGCCTTCGAAGACCTGGGCTTCCGCAGTGTCGCCGGCGAGCCGCTCCCGGCGCTCACCGCCGCGGCGCTCGAGAAGATCCCGGGCATCCTGTCGATCGGCGGGGCCGTCCTCGCCGGCATCTGGTGGATCACCCAGCGCCGCGACGAGGTCGCGCGCGCGGAGCGCGCGGAAGAGGCTGCCGCGCACGAGGAGGAGGATCACAATGCTCGGTCGTGACGGCTTCCGACTCCCGCTCTGGCGCGGGATCTTCTACCTGCTGCTCGCCATCGGCCTGCCCCTGGTGGTGCTGCGCTACACGCAGGGCCTCGGCGCGGTGACCAACCTGACCGACGAGTTCCCGTGGGGACTCTGGATCGGCTTCGACCTGCTGTGCGGGGTCGGCCTCGCCGCCGGAGGATTCACGGTGACGGCGGCGGTCTACATCTTCAACCTCAAGCGCTTCCACCCCATCATCCGGCCCACCGTGCTGACCGCCTTCCTCGGCTACCTGCTGGTGATCATGGCGCTGCTCGTCGACCTCGGGCGGCCCTGGAACATCTGGCATCCGATCATCATGTGGAATCCGCGCTCGGTGATGTTCGAAGTCGGCTGGTGCGTGATGCTCTACACCACCGTGCTCGCGCTCGAGCTCTCGGGCATGGTGTTCGAGCGCGTGGGATGGAAGCGGGCCGTCTCGATCCAGAAGGCGGCGACCATCCCGCTCGTCCTCGCCGGCGTGCTGCTCTCGACCCTCCACCAGTCGTCGCTCGGGGCGCTCTACCTGATCGTCCCCAACAAGCTCCACCCGCTCTGGTACAGCCCGGCGCTGCCGTGGATCTTCTGGACCTCGGCGATCGCCGCCGGCCTCGCCATGGTGATCGTCGAATCGCGGCTCTCGTCGCGCGCGTTCGGTCGCCCGGTCGAGATGCACCTGCTCAAGGACATCGCGCGCGCGCTGCTCGTCGCGCTCGGTGTCTTCGCGGTCCTGCGCACCTACGATCTCGTCCACCGCGGCGTGATCGCCGAGGTCTTCCGGCCCAGCTACGAGTCGGGGATGTTCGCGCTCGAGTTCGCGCTCGGCGTGCTGCTGCCGTTCGTGCTCCTGCTCTCGCCGCGCACGCGCACGGACATCCGGAGGCTCTACCCCGCCGCGCTCCTCGCGGTCTCGGGCTTCCTGGTCAACCGCCTCAACGTGAGCGTCACCGGACTCGAGCGCTCCTCGGGCACGGATTACGTTCCGGCCTTCTCGGAGATCGCCATCTCGCTCTTCCTGGTGGCGCTCGGATTCGGCGCCTTCGGCCTGATGGTGCGATACTTCCGGGTCTACCCGGAGGCCGCTGCGCGGTCCGCCGCCGCGCCGCGCGCCCCGGCGAAACCGAGCCGCGCGCTGGCGCCGTCTGCCGGTCGCCCGGCCTGAAGGGCCGCGATGCCGAATCCCCCGGCGGAAGCCGCCCCCCGGCGGCTTCCGCCTTCTCGCCTCGCCTCCCGTCTCGCCCTGGTCCTCTCTCTGGGCGCGGCGGCGATCCTCGTCACCGCCGGGTACTGGCACCTCGCCTCCCAGCGGCAGCAGCTGACCCACATCGTCCAGTCGCAGGCGGATTCGGTGGTCGAAGTGGTGCGCGGCGCCACCCGCGAGTCGATGCTGCGCAACGACTCGGACGAGCTGGCGCGGATCATCGCCACCCTCGCCGCCCAGGAGCCGATCGACCGCGTGCGCGTGTTCGACAAGCAGGGCCGCATCACGCACTCGAGCGCCCCCGCCGAGATCGGACACCAGGTCGACGCCACCGCCGAGCAGTGCGTCAGCTGCCACGTCGAGGGCGGAGCGCTCCGCGAGCCCGAGCGCGCCGAACGCGCGCGTATCTTCTCGCGCCCCGGCGAGGGCCGCACGCTCGGGCTCATCGCCCCGATCCGCAACGAGCGGGCCTGCTCGACCGGCGACTGCCACGCCCACGACTCGGCGCAGACCGTGCTCGGCGTGCTCGACGTCCAGATGCCGCTGGCGGGCGTCGACGCCGCGGTCGCCGCCTCGCAGCGCCAGCTCCTGGTCGGCCTCGTCGCCACCGTGGCCGCGGTCGTGGCGCTGGCGTTCCTCCTCGTCTGGCTGTTCGTGCTGCGTCCGGTCGGAGCGCTCACGGCGGCCGCACCGCTGCTCGCCGCCGGCGACTTCTCCGCGCGCGTCCCCGAAGGCTCGCGGGACGAGATCGGCGATCTCGCGCGCGCCTGGAACCGGATGGCGCTCGATCTCGGCGACGCCCACGCCGAGCTCGCCGACTGGGGCCGGCGCCTCGAGGTGCGGATCGAGCAGAAGACGCGCGAGCTCGAAGCCACCCACCAGACCCTGCTGCGCGTCGAGAAGATGGCCTCCCTGGGCAAGCTGGCGGCGAGCGTCGCCCACGAGCTCAACAACCCGCTGGCGGGAATCGCCACCTACGCACGCCTGCTCAGGCGCCGGCGCGAGGAAGCCGAAGCGAGCGGCACCCCGGTGACCCCCGGCGACGACAACTCGCGCATCCTCAAGATGGTCGAGGAGGAGGCGCTGCGCTGCGGGGACATCGTGCGCAACCTGCTGCTCTTCTCGCGCATGCCGGGGGCGTTGTTCGCGCCCGCCGAGGTCGGCCCGATCGTCGAGCGTTGCTTCATGCTGATCCGCCACCAGGCGCAGCTGGCCGGCATCGAGCTGACTTCCGAGGTCGCTCCCGGCCTGCCCGCGCCCGAGTGCGACGCGGCCCAGATCCACCAGGCGATGCTCGCGATGCTGATCAACGCCCTCGAAGCCACGCCCGAAGGCGGACGGGTGGGCGTGGGCGTCGAGCGGGGCGCCGGCGACACGGTGAGGATCTCGATCTCCGACACCGGGCGCGGCATCCCGCCCGACGTCATCGACCACATCTTCGAGCCCTTCTTCACCACCAAGGCCCAGGCCGCGGGGGTCGGCCTGGGTCTCGCCATCGTCTACGGCATCATCGAGCGCCACCACGGTACGATCGACGTCAAGTCGAAGCCCGGGGGCGGCACGGTGTTCACGATCGAGCTGCCGGTTCGCCAGCCCGCGGTCCCGGCTCCCGCCGGAGTCGGCCGGAGGTCCGCATGAGCGAGAGCGCACGCAAGGAACCGCTGGGCTCGATCCTGGTGGTCGACGACGAGCCGATCGTGCTGCAGTCGCTCGGCGACTGGTTCCGCCAGGATGGCTACCACGTGGACACCGCCTCCAACGCCAAGGAGGCGCTGCGGCTCGCCGCCGAGCGCCACCACGACATCGCCCTGCTCGACATCAAGATGCCGGGCGTGGACGGCCTGGAGCTCCAGGAGCGGCTCGCCAAGGAAGTGCCGGACCTCACGGTCATCGTGATGACCGCCTACGCCTCGATCGAATCGGCGGTGCGCGCGCTCAAGGCGGGCGCCTACGACTACATCACCAAGCCGTTCGACCCGGACGACCTCTCCCACCTGGTGCGCCGGGCGATCGAGCACCGCTCGCTGAAGTCGGAGAACGCCCGCCTCAAGGAGCAGCTCGCCTCGGTGGCCGGGCCGGCGCCGCTGGTCGGCGTCTCGAGCGCGATGCGCCACGTCCACGAGCTGATCGACGCGGTCGCGGCCAGCGACGCCACCGTGCTCGTGCGCGGCGAGTCGGGCACCGGCAAGGAGCTGGTCGCGCGCGCCATCCACGCCCGCTCGCCGCGCCGATTCGGTCCGCTCGTGGTGGTCAACTGCGGCGCCCTGCCGGAGGGCGTGCTCGAGAGCGCCCTGTTCGGCCACGAGAAGGGCTCCTTCACCGGCGCGCAGTACCGGCACAAGGGCAAGTTCGAGCTCGCCGACGGCGGCACCGTGTTCCTCGACGAGATCGGCACGGTGACTTCCCGCGTCCAGATCGAGCTTCTGCGCGTGCTCGAGGAGAAGACGGTGACGCGCGTGGGCGGCACCGTGCCGGTGCGCACCGACTTCCGGGTCGTCGCCGCCACCAACCAGGACCTGGAGGCGGCGGTGCGCGACGGCCGCTTCCGCGAGGACCTGTTCTGGCGCCTGAACGTCTTCGTCATCGATCTGCCGCCGCTGCGCGAGCGTCCGGAGGACATCCAGGCGCTCGCCGAGCACTTCCTCGAGCGCTTCGCGACCGCCATGAACAGGCCCGCCATGTCGCTGGCGCCGGCCGCGCTCGAGGCCCTGCGGGCCTACTCCTGGCCGGGCAACGTGCGCGAGCTGCAGAACGCCATCGAACGCGCCGTGGTGCTCGGCAAGCCGCCGACGATCGAGGCTGCCGATCTCCCCCTCCGCATCGGCGAATCCTCGCCGCGCTCGGGCCCGATGTCACTCGAGGAGGTCGAGAAAGGGCACATCCGGAGAGTGCTCGACGGCTGCGACTGGAACATCTCGCAGGCCGCCAAGGTGCTCGGCATCGATCGCGGCACGCTCTACGCCAAGATCCGACGCTACGGATTCGAGCGCGTGCCGGCCTGAGGAGAGAGCGGCGGAGACGAGCGGAGATGGACGCCGAGACGACCGCTGAGGCTCCGCACCTCTGGCGGGAGATCGGCCTGGCTCCGCTCGACGACTCGGCGGCTGCCGTCTTCGAGCGGCTCCTGGCCGAGCTCTCCCGCCACACCGAGCTGCCCTGCCGGCGGCTGCCTGCGCCCGCCGGCGGGCCTCCGCTCCAGGTCCCGGGCCGGAGCCAGGTCGACGCCGACCGCCTGCTCGAGCGCGTCGAGTCGGCGGCCGCGGCCACCGCCCCGCTGGTGGTGGTGGCCGGCCAGGACTTCGGAGTGCCCCTGTTCACCTTCGTCTTCGGACGCGCGCGCCTGGGCGGCCGCGCGGCGGTGGTGTCGCTCGCCCGGCTGCGGCCGGAGTTCTACGGCCTGCCCGAGGATCCGGAGCTGCTCGCGCGGCGCGCCGCCGCCGAGATCCTGCACGAGCTCGGGCACGTGGCCGGACGAGCGCACTGCCCGAACCGCTCGTGCCTGATGTCGTTCGCCTCCAGCGTCGAGGCCGCCGACGAGCGGGGCCTCGACTTCTGCGCCGACTGCGCGGCGGCGCTGCCGCACGGCCTGGCGCGGGCGCGCGGTCCGTTCGCCGCCGCCGAGCTCTGATCAGGCGCGCTGGCGCAGCAGGTCGCGGATCTCGCCCAGCAGCTTCTGCTCGGCGCTCGGCTCGGGGGGCGCCGCCGGCGCCTCCGGCTTCTTCATCGCGTTGACCGCCTTGACCAGCAGGAAGACGCAGAACGCGACGATCAGGAAGTCCAGGACGGTCTGCAGGAACGCGCCGTAGGCGAGCGTCACCGGCGCCTCCTCGGTGCCGCCGAGGCGCACCGAGAGATCGGAGAAGCTGACGCCCCCCACCGCGAGCCCGATCGGCGGCATGAGGACCCCGTTGACCAGCGCAGTGACGATCTTCCCGAACGCGGCGCCGACAATCACGCCCACCGCCATGTCCACGACGTTGCCACGCTGGACGAAGGTCCTGAACTCGGAAGCCATGCTCATGATCGATTCTCCTCTGGAATCGGGTCCTCGCCGGGTGGAGCGAGTACCGCGCGCACCGCACGGGCGAGGATCTCGCCCAGGCGGGCCACCAGCTCGCGCCCCTCCGCGGCGCTCGCCGCCGCCGGATCGCCGCAGTAGGCGGCGGCGAGGCCGGCCTCGCGGAACCCGGTCTGCCCGGCACGCGCCGCCGCGGAGAGCGACACCGGCAGCGCGGGCAGCCGGACGCGCTCCGCCTCGGACACCAGGTCGGGCCGTTCGGCGAGGACGATCGAGGTCTCGTAGCGCCCGGCGTGACAGGCTCCGGACCGGAACTCCTCGCCGAGCCCGGAGGCGAGCTCGCGCCGGGTCAGGTCGGGGAACGCGAGTCGTGGCCGGCCCCGGTCCACCACTCGCACCGCGGCTTCGCGCAGCGCCGCGACCTGGGCGGGATCGAAGTGGGCGTTGGCGAGGGCGAGGACGCCCACACCGCGCGCAGCGAGCGACTCGGCGAGGTCGAGCACCAGCGCCGCCAGGGTCGCCGGCCGGATCGACAGCGTGCCCGGGAACTCCTGCGCGAACGGCGCCGGCGCATAGGCGAGCGTCGGCAGCACGAGGGCCCGGATACCCGCCTCCGACAATCGACGCGCGGCGTCCCGCGCCATCGCCTCCGCGATCAGGCAGTCGGTGCCGAGCGGCAGGTGCGGACCGTGCGCCTCGACCGCGCCGAGCGGCAGGATCGCCACCCCGCCCCGGTCGTCGGCGAGCTCCGGCCAGCGCAGCTCCTCCCATCGCACGACCCGGATGCTAGCCCGATTGCGATAGAAATGACGGAATCCGGATCCCGGAGGATCGACATGTCGAATCAAGCTCTGGATCTCGTCCTGCGATCGATCGACCAGGCCTACGACGCGCACGCCTGGCACGGCACCAACCTGCGCGGTTCGGTGCGCGGCCTGACGCCGGAGGTCGCAGCCTTCCGCCCGGGCCCCCGCCGTCACAACGTCTGGGAGCTAGTGGTCCACTGTGCGTACTGGAAGTACGCGGTGCGTCGGCGCCTGACCGGCGAGAAGCGCGGCTCCTTCCCGCTCGCGGGCTCGAACTTCTTCCCGCGACCCGGAGCGGACGACTCGCGCGCGGCCTGGAGACGCGACGTCGCGCTGCTCGACGAGACGCACGCCGCGCTGCGCGCCGTGGCCGAAGGGCTCTCCCCGGAGCAGTTGCGGCGGCGCGTGCGGGGGAGCCGCTACAGCGCGCTCGACACCCTGCTCGGAATCGCCGCGCACGATCTCTACCACGCGGGCCAGATCCAGCTCCTGAAGCGCCTGGCGCGCAGCTGACGCGCGCCGCGCGCCTGCCGCTGCGCTCCGTCCGCCGATGCTCTCGGCCGGGGGTGCGCCACCGCAGGCCGGGTGGGCAACCTAGTGAGAAGAAACAGCTAGGCCGCGCCTTCGCCGGGGGCCAGCGGGCGCTCGTTCGACTCGCGCTGGAGGCGCTCGTCCTCGATCGACTTGCGATAGTGCGCGGAGAAGGTCAGGCCGTCCTTGCTGGTGCCGAGCCCGTCCAGCCACGCCAGCCAGCGCGGCGGATCGGGCGAGGGCTCCTTGTCCGGAAGCAGGCCGCCGAGGTCGAGCAGCGTCTTGAGCCCGACGAAGACGCCGAAGAGCGCCGCCGGCGCGCTCCACACCGCCATCGCGGCCATGCCGAAGATGATCGTCAGGTGGGTCACGAACATGCGCCCCTGGGCGCGTCCGGCGACGCGCTCCAGCCAGCGGAACGGACGCTCGCGCAGGCCCACCAGGTCGAGCAGCAGACCGAGAGCGAGAAAGCCTCCCATCGCGACGGTCCCGTCCCTGAGGTCGTCGAGCGAGATCCCCTGCGGCGCCTGGGCGTGCTCGGGCAGGACGAGGAAGACCAGGAGCCCGAGGAAGAGCCCGTGCGCCGCGGTGAAGGGGATCATGACGGCGAGGAAGGAGACCAGGAAGGTCGTCTTGCCGTGACGCACCGTCGTCCGGCCCGCGACCTTCGTGCGCGTCTCGAGCCCGACGTTCCAGTGGCCGGCTCTCCGGGTCAGGCGCCGATGGAGCACGATGCGCAGCGAGATCAGCACGATCACCGCCACCGTCTCCACCCAGTAGAGGGCGAGCGTGGTGCCGACCGACCAGCCCTCTCCGAAATACCCGGCCGCCGGCACCGAGTTGACCCCCAGCGCCTGGAGCAGCCGGCCGAGCCCGGGCAGGCGCGAGATCGCGGAGCTCATCGGCGGTGCGCGGGAAGGCCCGCCATCAGGGGATCCCCAGCCGCCGACGTTTCTCCCACAGGCCCTTGCGGCTGATGCCCAGCAGCTCCGCCGCCCGGCCCTGCCGGCCTCGGCTCCAGGCGAGCGCGGCGAGGATCGCCTCCCGCTCCGCCTGCTCGAGCGACCTCGGGGCGGTCTCGCCCGCCGCTCGCGGCGGCTCCGGATCGAGGCGCCCGGAACCCGAGCTCAGGAGCTCGCGCTCGAGCAGGTTGCGCAGCTGGCGGAGGTTGCCCGGCCAGTCGTGCCGCGGCAGCCATTCGCGGGCCCGCTCCGACAGCGCTGCCGGCCGCCCGAAGCGCTCCGCGAGATCGGCCAGCAGCGCGTCGGCCAGGGGCAGCACGTCGGCGCGCCGCTCGCGCAGGGGCGGCAGCCGGAAGGTGAGCACCTCGAGCCGCCAGTAGAGATCGGCGCGGAACGCTCCGCGCTCGACCCGCGCCGGCAGGTCCTCGCCGGCGATCGCCGCGAAGCGCACGTCGGCGGGCGTGTCGGCGCCGCCGAGCGGCGAGTAGCGGCGCTCGGCGAGCAGGCGCAGCAGCTTCGGCTGGCTGGCGAGCGGGAGCTCCTCGAGGTGGTCGAGGAGCAGCGTGCCGCCCTCGGCGCGCGCGACGCGCCCGGGCTGGGCGCGGTCGGCCCCGGTGAACGCGCCGGCGCGGTGGCCGAACAGCTCGCTCTCGAACAGGCTCGCCGGCAGCGCCCCGGGATCGAGCTCGATCAGCGGCCCCGACGCGCGCGGCCCCGCGGCGTGGAGCGCGCGCACCAGGGCCGAGCGGCCGGTGCCCGGCTCGCCCAGGACCAGGACCGGTGCCTCGCTGGCGGCGGCGCGCTCGAGCGCGGCGAGCTGGCGGGCCAGGGAAGGCGACGAAGCAGCGAGCGCGGCGAGCGCGCCGCCGCTCACGACAGGTAGTCCGGGGTGACGTCGGGCGCGTCGGCCCACAGCCGCTCGAGCCCGTAGTGGCGGCGGCGATCGTCGAGGAAGACGTGCGCGATGAGATCCCCGTAGTCGAGCAGCACCCACTGGCCGGCGGCGTGACCCTCGACGTGCAGGGGACGCACGCCGCGCTCCCGCAGTCGCTCCTCGATGCGATCCGCGATCGCCTGCACCTGGCGCTCCGAGGCGCCGCTGGCGATCACGAAGTAGTCCGCGAAGTCGGCGATGCGCTCGAGGTGCCGCACGCGCACGTCCTCGGCCTTGGTGTCGAGGGCGGCGTGCACGATCGTGCGCAGGCGTTCGGGGGCGGGGAGGTCGGCCGGCGCGTTCGGTGCGGTCATCGATAGAGGCGGTACTTGTGGACGAATGTTAGCACCCGCGGGTCGAGCCAGCCCTCGGGAACCGGCTCGCCGGCGCCGAGGCGGCGCCGGATCTCGCTCGCCGAGGCCGGATGCGGGGCGCCGGTCACCCACTCGACCCGCGCGCGCGCGAGCCGCGCGGCCAGCTCGGCGCCCAGGCCCGCGAGCACCTGCTCGCGCGCGGCGCCCGGGCGCTCGACGATCGCCAGGGGCGTGCGCTCCAGGATCTCGGTCCAGCGCCGCCAGGTGTCGAGCGCGCCCAGCGAGTCCGAGCCCAGGACCAGGACGGCCTCGTCGCCGGGCCGCTCGCTGGCGAAGCGCTCCAGGGTCTCGATCGTGTACGACGGCCGGCCGGCCGCGAGCTCGACGTCCCAGACCGCGAGCTCGGGGCAATCGAGCAGCGCGAGCTCCACCATCGCGTAGCGCGCCAGGGCGGACGCCAGGCGCCGTCCCGCCTTGTGGGGCGGCTGCGCGGTGGGTACGAACAGGACGCGCTCGAGTCCGAGCCGCTCGCGCACCGCGAGCGCCCCCGCCACGTGGCCCCGGTGCACGGGATCGAAGCTGCCGCCGAGCAGGCCGATCCTCATGCCGCGCGCTCCAGGCGGCGGGCGAGCTCGCCCAGCAGCGCGTCGAGGCCGGCACCGGTCGCCGAGCTGATCTCGAGATAGGGCAGGCCGCGCTCGGCGGCCGCGCGCGCGAGCTCGCGACGCCGCTCCTCGCGTGCCGAGTCGAGCTTGCTGCCGACCAGGATCCGCGGCCGGGCCAGCAGCTCGGGCTTGAACGACTCGAGCTCGTGCTCGACCGTCGCCAGGTCCGCGGCCGCGGAGCCCTCGAACGAGGAGAGGTCGACCAGCTGCACGAGCACGCGGCAGCGCTCGACGTGGCGCAGGAACTGGAATCCGAGGCCGGCGCCCTGAGCGGCGCCCGCGATCAGGCCGGGCAGGTCCGCGATCACGAAGGGCACCTCCACCGGGCCGCGCGCCACCACGCCGAGCTGGGGCACCAGCGTGGTGAACGGATAGTCCGCGATCTTCGGCTTCGCCGCCGAGACGACCGAGATCAGGGTGGACTTGCCGGCGTTGGGCAGGCCGACCACGCCCACGTCGGCGAGCAGCTTGAGCTCCAGACGGAGCCGTCGCTCCTCGCCCTCGAGACCCGGATGGGCGAAGCGCGGAGCCTGGCGCGTCGGGTTGGCGAAATGCTGGTTGCCCCAGCCGCCCCGGCCGCCCTTGGCCACCACCAGGCGCTGGCCCTCCTCGAGGATCTCGCCGAGCGTCTCGCCGCTCTCGGACTCGCGCACCACGGTGCCGAGCGGCACCCGGACTTCGAGATCCGCGCCCGACTTGCCGGTGCGGTTGGCGCCCAGGCCGTGCTGGCCGCGCTCGGCCGGGTAGATGGAGTGGAACTGGAGGTGGTAGAGGGTGTTCAGGCGCGCGTCGCCGACCAGCGCCACGGACCCGCCGTGGCCGCCGTCTCCGCCCGAGGGTCCTCCCCGGGGCACGAACTTCTCACGCCGGAAGGCGATGCAGCCGTTTCCCCCACGCCCGCCGCGGACGTGGAGGACGGCTTCGTCGAGGAACACCAAGGGGGGACTCCGGCTCTGGAGCCGGCAGGATGGCCTACTCGGCCGGAACGATGTGGACGAACGTGCCGCGGCGGCCGCGGTTCTGGAACGTGACCACGCCCTCGATCTTGGCGAACAGCGTGTCGTCCTTGCCGAGCCCCACGTTGCGCCCGGGGTTGATGCGCGTGCCGCGCTGGCGAACGAGGATCGAGCCGCCGTTCACGCGCTCGCCGCCGAACGCCTTGACGCCGAGCCGTTGCGCGTTCGAATCGCGCCCGTTGCGGCTGGAGCCCTGACCTTTCTTGTGTGCCATGGCGAGAGAACTCCTCGAAACAGGTTCAGACGACGATCGACTCGACGCGGACCCGCAGCAGATCCTGCCGGTGGCCGGCCCGACGACGCTCGTTCTTCCGGCGCTTGTGCTTGAGGATGCGAACCTTGGGACCCCGGACGGCATCGACCAGCGTGGCCTCGACCCGGGCGCCGGGAATGACCGGGTTGCCCACCCGCGTCCCGCCTTCGCCGAAGACCATCAGGACGCGCTCGAAGGCGATCTTGCCGCCGGCCTCCGCCGCGATCGGGAGGAGCTCGACGTCCAGGACGTCACCTTTCTCCACCCGGTACTGCTTGCCTCCGGTCTCGATCACTGCGAACATGACGACACACCTTTCTCTGCCCCCCGGACGGGGAACGGTAAAGCTACCATCCGCCTCCGGAGGGCGTCAAGGCGCGCTCCCCCGCCGCCGGACCGCGATGCTAGCGTGCGCGCGTGTTCGCGCGCATGTTCGCGGCCGCCACCGCGGCCGGGCATCGGGCCCTGGGGCTCCGGCCCGAGACGCTGGCGGTCGGGCCCTGGCAACTCCGGGTCTACCGGGGAGGGCGGCCGGGCGGCGAGCCCTGGCTCCTGCTGCACGGGCTGGGAGCGACCTCCGGCACCTTCCTGCCGCTCCTCCACGGCCTCCTGCCCGAGGTCGAGGTGGCGCTGCCTGAGCTCTCCGAGCTCGGCGGCACCCGCGGACCCCGGCCGGCGCCGAGCGTCTCGGAAGCGGCCGACCTGGTGGCGGCCTGCGCCAGCCACTGCTTCCCGGCGCAACCGCCCACCCTGGGCGGCATCAGCCTCGGCGGCTGGATCGCGCTGCGCGCGCTGCTCGCCCATCCCGGCCTCGCCTCGCGCCTGCTGCTCGTGGTGCCCGGGGGCTGGCGCGACCAGGACTGGCAGCGCATCTCGGTCATGGTACGACCGGAGACGCTCGCCGAGGCGCGCTCGCTCTGGCGCGCGCTCTTCTTCGACCCGCCCTGGTGGATGCGCCCGGCCCGCTACGGGCTCTTCCTCGCCTACCGCTCGCGCGCCGTGCGCGCGATCCTCGCCACCGTGCGCGAGGACGACGCCTTCGGCGCGGACGATCTCGCCCGGCTCGACCTGCCCGTCGGCCTGATCTGGGGCCGCGAGGACAGGTTGTTCCGGGCCGAGGTCGGTGAGGCCATGCGCCGAGCGCTGCCGCGCGCGTGGCTCGAGTCGATCCCGGCCGCGGCGCACGGCGTGCAGTGGGAGCGGCCGCGCGAGTTCGTCGCGGCGGTGGACCGCTTCCGTGCCGCCTTCCCCTTGCCCGGCGGGGGCGGCCGGGCGCAAGATTCGGGACGAAGCGAGTCCGGCTGACCCGACCGGGGAGGAGGTGGCCGATGTCCGCGCCCGACTACCTGATCTGCCTCAACTGCGAGAGCCCCTGCTACAACTTCGAATGGGGCGAGAGCGGGCCGGTCGAGGCGCTGTGCGAGGCGTGCGGCAACGACGAGCCGGACCAGTTCGTCACCGAGGAGGACTTCGACGCCATCGTCGACGAGCCCCGGGAGTAGCGCTCAGCCGTCGTCGCCGAAGCCGACGCCGATCGAGCGCGCGGTGGCGACCAGGGCCCCCTCCGGATCGACCCGCTTGGCGCGCGACACCGCCTCCGCGAGCTCGACGTCGGTGATGCGGCCCTCGTGCAGGCAGACCATGAGGCCGAAGCGCGCCGCGGCGGCGAGCGCGGCGGCGTGCTCCCCGAAGCGCGTGGCGAGGATGCGGTCGAACGGCACCGGCGAGCCGCCGCGCTGCAGGTGCCCGAGCACGGTGACCCGGATCTCGTGCTCGATCCGGGGCGCAAGCTCGCGCGCCAGCCGCTCTCCGGCCCCACCCAGGCGCGGATGGCCGTCGCCCGCGTCGGCGACCCGCACCGAGGCCTCGCCGCCCACCGGCACGGCACCTTCGGCCACGACCACCAGCGAGAAGGCCTGTCCGCCCGTGGCACGCGCCTCGATGTGCCGCTCGACCGCCGCCACCCGGTAGGGGATCTCGGGGATGAGGATCACGTCCGCGCCGCCGGCGATGCCGGCGTGCAGCGCGATCCATCCCGTGTCACGCCCCATCACCTCGAGGATCATCACGCGGTGGTGGCTCTCGGCGGTGTCGCGCAGCCGGTCGAGGGCGTCGGTGGCGGTCTCGATCGCGGTCCAGAAGCCGAACGTGTAGTCGGTGGCGGCGAGGTCGTTGTCGATCGTCTTCGGCACGCCGATCACGGGCAGACCGAGCTCCCCCAGCTCGCGCGCGATGTGCAGCGTGCCGTCGCCGCCGATCACGATGAGCGCGTCGATCTGCGCGCGGCGCGCGTTGTCGATCACTTCCGCCGAACGGTCGGCGAGCGTGCCGTCCGCGCGGCGGCAGGCGAAGGGGTTGGTGCGGTTGGTCGTGCCCAGGATCGTGCCGCCCTTGCGCAGGAGGTCCCGTACGTGGGCGCTGGTCAGCACCCGGTAGCGCTGCTCGAGCAGGCCCTCGAAGCCGTCGAGCACCCCCACCGTCTCGAATCCCGGACGGCGCTCGAGCGTGCGCACGACCGCGCGCAGCACGGCATTGAGGCCGGGCGCGTCGCCGCCGCCGGTCAGGACCCCGATGCGCGTCGTCTTCATCGGCCCGATTCTAGTCGTCCTAGGATTCCGCCATGAGCCCGGGTCCCGAATCGCCGCCCCATCTCGTCGAGCTCGACGTGCGCTTCCGCGAAGTGGACGCCTACGGCGTGGTCTGGCACGGCCACTTCCTCGACTGGCTGGAGGTCGCGCGCGGGCGCTTCGCGGCCCATTTCGGATTCGACACGCTGGCCACGCTCGAGCGCGGCTACCGGCTGCCCGTGGTCGAGCTGACGATCGAGTACCGGCGCCCCGCCCGCTGCGGGGACCGCGTGGCGATCGAGGTCGAGCTCGAGGACGATCCGCGCAAGGTGCTCGCCTTCCGCTATCGGGTCCGGCGCGCCGGCGAGCGGGAGCTGCTGGCCACGGCGCGCACCGTGCAGGTGCTGCAGGGCGCCGACGGGGCCCTCCGCCTCGGCTGGCCGCCGGATCTGGTGGCGCTGCGCGAGGGGATGCGACGCTACAGCGCGGCGCGTGCGGGCGAGGCCTCGGAGCCGGCCAGCGGCAGCGAGATCCAGAAGCGGGCGCCGTAGCCCTCCTCGGTCTCGAAGGCGAGGGTGCCGCCGTGCGCGAGCGCGATGCGGTCCGCGATCGCCAGCCCGAGCCCCGTGCCCCCCTTGCGGGTCGAGAAGAAGATCTCGAAGATGCGCGCCTTGTCCGTGTCCGGGATGCCGCGACCGTTGTCGCGCACCGAGAGCTCGACCCGGTCCTCGTCGGCGCGCGCCGAGAGCACGATCTCCGGGCGCCTGCCGGCGCCCTCGGTGGCGGTCAGGGCGTTCTGGATCAGGTTGAGCAGCAGCTGCTGGATCTGCTCGGGATCCACGTTCACGCGCGCGCCGCCCGACTCGTCGTCGATGCGTACCTCCGCGCCGCGTGCGGCGGCCTGGGCGGCGGTCACTTCGCGCGCCGCGCGCAGCAGGTCGATCGCGGGCACCTCCTCGAGCTTGAGCGCGCGCGGCCGGGCGTAGGCGAGGAAGTCGGTGACCAGCCGCTCCAGGCGGCCGATCTCCGAGCTCGTGATCGCGAGCAGGCGGCGCCCGGTGGTCTCCGCGGCCGGGTTGCCGAGGTCCTCCGAGAGCATCTGCATGTTGAGGTTCAGCGAGTTGAGCGGGTTGCGGATCTCGTGCGCCAGGCCCGCCGCGAGGGTGCCCAGATAGGCGAGACGCTCGGCCTCTGCGGCCTGGGTCTCGAGGCGCTCGCCGCGCCGGATCAGCACCGAGATGAGGGCGAAGGCGACGCCCACGATGCCGAGCGTCAGCCCGCCGATCACCGTCGTCTGGCGCAGAAGCTCCCCGCGCAGGATCGCGATGCGCTGCTCCATCTCCGACTGACTGATGCCGATGCGCAGTGATCCGAACTCGCCGATCGGCACCGTGACGTCGATCGTCCCGAGCCCTCCGGGGGGCAGCTCGAGGTCGTTCGTCTGCTTGCGCTCGACGGTGCGCGTCTCGACGCGCGGCGTTCCGGGGGAGAGCTCCGCGCTCGGCTGGATGTCGGGCGCGGGCACCGAGATCTCGGCCTCGCGCCGCTCCTTCATCACCAGCACTCCGTTGCGGTCCCGGATCTCGACCGTCTGCACGATGCGCCGCTGGCGCAGCACCGAGTCGATGTAGGTCTGGGTCTCCTGGGCGAGCGCGACGGCCGTGAACAGGTCGCCGCCGGTGCGCTCGGCGCTGCGCGTCAGCCGGCCGGCGAGGTTCTGCGCCTCGGCGCGCGTCTCGAGCAGGGTGCGGTCGAGCTCGCGCTGCGAGAGCGAGCGGAAGATCAGCCAGGCGAACAGCCCCAGGTCGAAGGCCAGGAAGAGGCCGACGAGCCCGGCAGCCATCCAGAATCGGCGGGTCGACCGGCGAGGCGGGAGACGCGACACGTTCGGCACGATACCACTTCCCGCCCACCCCTGAAGCACAAACCATTCCAGATACGAGACTTAAGAGTATTGATATACTGACACTAAGATTTCTTGATCTGGTCGGAATAATTGGTAAAATCTGCATGTTGAAGGACTATGCGAGGCACCCCCGGGATGTCCCCGGGGAGTGACCGAAGGCCAAGGAAAGGAGATCGCCACCATGACCACCGGACTGATGCGCTGGAACCCGGAGACCGACCTCCTGCGCGGACGCATGGACCGGCTCTTCAACGAGATGCTCGGCGACATCTGGGGCGGCCGGGCCTCGGCCGAGGGGGTCGCGATGCGTACCTGGGCGCCGCCGGTCGACATCCGCGAGACCGAGGACGCGCTCGTCCTCACCGCCGAGCTGCCGGGCATGAGCAAGGAGGAGGTCGAGATCACGCTCGAGAACAACGTCCTCACGCTCGCCGGCGAGCGCAAGTTCGAGAAGGAGGTCAAGGGCGAGACCTGGCACCGGGTCGAGCGCTCCTACGGCTCCTTCAGCCGTTCCTTCACCCTGCCGGCGACGGTCCGGATCGAGCGGGTCGAGGCCAGCTTCACCGACGGCGTGCTCGCGATCAAGTTGCCCAAGGTCGAGGAGTCCAAGCCGCGGAAGATCGCCATCCGCTGACGACGCCGCGCGCCCGCGCGAGCTCGACGAGCCGAAGCGGAAGCCCCGAACGGGGCTTCCGCTTTCGTTTTCTCCCCGGCTTCTCTAGCATGGGGCAATCGTCATGGCGCTTCGTCCCGGCCGGTTCGTCGCCACGCTCGGCGCGGCTCTCCTGGCCGCGGGCTGTGGCGACGCCGGCAGCGGACCCGAGCCGGCGCGCGAGGCGGCGCCGGCGGTGGCGACGGTCGGCACCACGGTGGACCTGGCCGGCGTCAACGAGCTGGTCTCGGGCGGCGTCCGTTTCACCAACGAGATCCTCGACCAGCTCTTCCTCTCCCTGCTCGCCGAGCAGCCGGACTGGGCCGAGCACCCGCCCACGCTCGCCCCCTCGCTCGCCGAGAGCCGGGAGCTCGCCGCCGACGGCCGCCAGCTCGTCTTCCATCTGCGCGCCGACGCGCGCTGGAGCGACGGCGCGCCGGTGACCGCGGAGGACGTACGATTCACCTGGCGCGCCCAGCGCGCGCCCGAGATCGCCTGGGCCTACGCGCAGTCGAAGGAGGCGATCGAGGACGTCGAGGTCGTCGACGCGCGGACGGTCCGTTTCCGTTTCCGTCACGCCTATCCGTACCAGGTCGTGGACGCCAACGACGGCCGCATCCTGCCTGAGCATGCCTGGTCGGCGCTGCCCTTCGAGAGCTGGCGCCGCTCGGAGCCCTGGTTTCGCGAGCGCCTGGTGACCAGCGGACCGTTCCGGCTGGCGGCGTGGGACCCCGGCCAGGAGATCGTGCTCGAGCCCAACCCGGAGAGCTCCGGGACGACGCGCCCCGGGCTCGACCGGGTCGTCTTCCGGGTCGTCCCGGACGCGGCCGCGCTGGTCGAGCGCCTGCTCGCGGGCGAGATCGACTTCCTCGACGGCCTGACGCCGCGCGACGCCGCCCGCGTCGAGGCCTCGCCGCGCCTCCGCCTGGCGGTCTCCGATGCGCGCCAGTTCGACTACATCGCCTGGAACCTGCGGCGGGCGCCCTTCGACGATCCCGAGATCCGGCTCGCGCTGACCCTCGGGATCGACCGCCAGGCGCTGGTCGACGCGCTCTGGCAGGGCTACGCGCGCGTCGCCGCCGGGCCGGTGCCGGCCGGGGTGTGGGCGCGCGATCCCGAGCTCGCGCCCTGGCCCTACGATCCGCAGCGCGCGCGGGAGATTCTCGCCCGGCGCGGCTTCCGCGACGCCGACGGGGACGGCCTCCTGGAGCGCGACGGCAAGCCGCTCGCCTTCGAGCTCACCACCAACTCCGCGAACCGGCTGCGCGTCGAAGCCGCGGTGCTGATCCGCGACCAGCTGCGCCGGATCGGCGTCACCGTGCAGCCACGCCTGATCGAGATGAACGCGCTCGGCGAGGTGATGCGCTCGGGCGGATTCGAGGCACTGCTCGGGGGCTGGGCGATCGACACCACGCTCGACTTCCGGCCCTACTTCCATTCTGCGTCGATCGGGGACGAGGGCTGGAACACGATCGCCTATCGCAACCCGGAGGTCGATCGCCTGCTCGACGAGGTCCGCGCCGAGCCCGACCTCGCCAGCGCGCGGCCGCGGCTGGTCCGCGTCCAGCGCATCCTTCACGCCGAGCAGCCCTACACCTTCCTGTGGGAGCCGCGGCGCCTCGCCGCGGTCGCGCGCGACCTCGAGGGCGTCGAGGTCAGCCACCTCTCGGCTTTCGGCACCCTCGCGCGCTGGTCGCGCCGCTCCGCCCGGGACTGAGCCGTGGCGAAGGTCCTGGCTCGCCGGCTGTCGATCGCCGCGGCGCTGGTGCTCGCCGTCGTCACCGCCGCGTTCCTGCTCGTCGAGGCGCTGCCCGGCGGCCCGGGCGCGCTGCCCGAGGACCCGCGCGTGCCGCCCGCGCAGGCGGAGCGGCTGCGCGCGGCCTGGGGGCTCGACCGCCCGCTCGGCGAGCGCTACGTGCGCTTCCTGCTCTCGGCGCTCGGCGGCGACTGGGGCCCCTCGCTGGCGCAGCACCGCCCCGCCGCGGAGGTGATCGCCGGAGCGCTGCCCTGGACCCTCCTGCTCTCGGGCACGGCGCTGCTGATCGAGCTCGCCGGCGGGCTCGCGCTCGGGCTCGCCGCCGCGCGCCGTCCGGGCGGGGCCTTCGACCGGGCCTCGAGCGTCGGCACCCTGGCGCTGCGCGCGGTGCCCGGCTTCTGGCTCGCGCTCCTGCTGCTCTCCGCGTTCGCCCTGCGCTGGCCGCTGGCGCCGGCTGGAGGCGTGTCCACTCCCGGCCTCGACGGGGGGCCCTTCGCGCGCCTGGCCGACCTCGCCGCTCACCTGGCGCTGCCGGCGCTCGCGATCGGCCTGCCGGCGGCGGCCGGCGCCGCGCGATTCGTGCGCGCCGCCCTGCTCGAGATCGCCGGCGAGCCCTTCCTGGCCGCCGCGCGTGCGCGCGGGCTGACGCCCCGCCGCGTGCTGTTCGGGCACGCTCTGCGCGCGGCGACGGCGCCCCTGGTCCAACTGCTCGGCTTCTCGCTGGGCGGAGTGCTGTCCGGCTCGCTGGCGGTCGAGGTCGTCTTCGCCTGGCCCGGGATGGGCCGGGTGGTGTTCGACGCCCTGGCTGCGCGCGACTATCCGGTGCTGGTCGCGGGGGCCGCGCTCTCCGCGGTCGCGGTGATCGCCGCCAGCGCGCTCGCCGAGCTGGCCCACGCCGCGCTCGACCCCCGCGTGCGCGATGCCTGAGCGGCGGTCCCGCCGGGACCTCACCCTGCGCGCGGGCCTGGCGGTGCTCGCGCTGCTCACGCTCGCCACGCTCCTCGCGCCGGTGCTCGTGCGCGCCGATCCCGAGCTCGCGCTCGATCCCGCCGCCACCGCGCTCTCCCCTCCGGGCGCCCGCTTCGAGACCCTGCGCCTGGCGGCGGGCTATGAGCTCGCCGCACCGCGCGTCGTGCGCTCCGGGGACCGCTTCCGGCTCGAGGGGCGGGGCCGGGAGCGCGAGGTGCCGGCGTCGGCGGTCGATCCTGCCCGGCCGCTCGGCCGCGTGAAGTTCTGGCTCGGCACCGACGCCCTCGGCCGGGACGTCGCGGCGCGCCTCCTCCACGGCGGGCGCGTCTCGCTCGCGGTGGCGGGCGCGTCGGTGGCCCTGTCGCTCGTCCTCGGCGTCCCGCTGGGGCTCGCGGCGGGACTCGCGCGGCGCCGGCTCGACACGCTCCTGCTGGGCACGATCGAGACCGCGCAGGCGTTCCCGCGCCTGTTCCTGCTCGTCGCCCTGGTGGCGATCGTGCCGGCGGGCGTCGGCACCACCGTGGCCGTGCTCGGGCTGACCGGCTGGATGCCGGTGGCACGGCTGGTGCGGGCCGAGACCCGGCGCGTGCGCGCGAGCGACTTCGTGCTCGCCGCGCGCGCCGCGGGCGTCGGCCGCACCCGGCTCGCCCTGCGCCACCTGCTGCCCAACGTCGCCGCCCCGGTGGCGATCGAGGCCTCGCTCGCCATGGGCGCGGCGGTGACCACCGAGGCCGCGCTCTCCTTCCTGGGCCTCGGCGTTCCTCCGCCAGTCCCCTCCTGGGGCAACCTGATCGCGGACGCCCGCGGGCTCGAGGCGGCCTGGTGGGTCGCGCTCTTCCCCGGGCTCGCGCTGGTCGCAACCGTGATCGCCTGCGGCCTGATCGGCGACGCCCTGCGCGACCGGATGGATCCGCGCCGGGGAGCGCTGGCGGGCTAGGAGGAGGCGCCGTGCTGGTCCGCGACTTCGACTTCGAACTGCCCGCGGACCGGATCGCGCAGCGGCCGCTCGCGCGCGGCGCCAGCCGGCTGCTCGTCCTCGACGCGCAGGACGCGGCGCGTCACCGCTCGATCGGCGAGCTCCCCGACCTGCTGCGGCCGGGCGACCTGCTGGTGGTCAACGACACGCGCGTGCTCGCGGCGCGGCTCTTCGCGCGCCGGGTGCCGGGTGGCGCGCGGATCGAGCTGCTGCTCGCCGAGCGCCTCGACCCGGTCACCTGGGACTGCCTCGTGCGGCCGGGGCGCAAGGCCCGCCCCGGCGTCCGGCTCGAGCTCTCCGAGCGCCTGCGCGCCGAGGTGACCGGCCAGGGCGAGGAGGGACGCCGGCGCGTCGTCTTCTCGGAGCCGGTCGAGCCCCACCTCGAGACGCTCGGGCACGTGCCCCTGCCTCCCTACATCGACCGCGCCGACGAGCCGGAAGACCGCGAGCGGTACCAGACGGTCTGGGCGCGCGAGCCGGGGGCGATCGCCGCGCCGACCGCCGGTCTGCACTTCTCGCGCGAGCTGCTCGCGGCGCTCGACGCGCGCGGCGTGGAGCGCGCCGCGGTGACGCTCCACGTCGGCTTGGGCACCTTCAAGCCGGTCACCGCCGAGCTCGTCCACGAGCACCGCATGGACGCCGAGCGCTGGACGGTGCCCGAGGCGACCGCGGCCGCGCTGGAGCGCGCGCGCGCCGACCGGCGCCGGGTGGTGGCGGTGGGAACCACGGTAGTGCGCGCGCTCGAGAGCGCGGCCGAGGCGGGCGACGGCGCGCCGGCCGCGGGCACCGGCGCGACCGAGCTGTTCATCGTGCCGGGCTACCGCTTTCGCGTCGTCGACGTCCTGCTCACCAACTTCCACCTGCCGCGCTCGACCCTGCTCATGCTGGTCTCGGCCTTCGCCGGCCGCGAACGGGTGCTCGCCGCCTACCGCGAGGCGGTGGAGCTCGGCTACCGGTTCTTCTCCTACGGCGACGCGATGCTCGCCGAGCGGAGCCCGGACTTGCGCTGAGCTGGATCGACCGACTCCGACCGGCGGCAAGGACCTCGCTGGCCCGGATGAACCCCCGGGGCACCCTTCCCTCGGCGCCCGGCAACTGACGCGGCAACCGAGGAGCAGGACGTTGCGAGCCAAGACGCTCCGGAGGAGTCCACGGCTGACCGCGAGGGCACGGTGCCGAAGTCCGCCGACTCGGACCCGATGCCGCTTGCTTTGCGCTCGATTGCCCTCGTCCGGCGGACCCGTGGCGGCCGGCCTCAGCGGCAGGAGGCGCTCCGAAGCCGTACGAGGTCGGGCGGTCGTTCGTCTAGCCGTTGTGGAGGATGTCTCACGGGCGTCGCGGCACCTCGGCTGCGGCTCCGCCCGGGGCTTCGATCGTCGCTGGAGCATGCCCCGGTGGAGCGGCAACAGTGAATGCGCCGCAGGACGACGCCACTTTCCGAGGAGGTTGCCATGACACTAGCGACAAAGTGGATCCGATTCGCGTTCGTTGGCGTGGCGCTCTCGATGTCGAACGGATGCGCCTACATGAAGATGAATCCGCCGCCCGATTCCGACAAGACCTTCCTGGCCGGCAACAACAGCTGCTACCTCGCCACTGCGTCGAACATGCTGGCGGGAGCCGGGTACGGCAATGGCGCCACCGTCCAGGCCCGCGCCACCGACATCTACGGGGATCTGATCGCGAACTTCGGTACCGCCAACAGTGGCTGGACCGACACCGCCCTCACCTGGTGGCTCTCCTCGGCCAACAATGTCTGGACGACGAATCCGTATTCCGTCGTCACCGTTCTCGGCAACAAGAGCCCCAAGAACCCCTGGGCGAATCCGAATGGCGCTCGCGACATCGGCAACGAGCTCCGCTCGTGCCACTTCGTGGGCCTGAGCATCAGCTGGCCCGTGGCCGGCGCCACCATCGGCTCGGGCGGACACGCGATCACCGGATGGGGGGACCGGAGCGGCAATTCCAGCTCCGTTTCTTCGAACCCTACGGTGGTCCGCGTCACGGACTCGGACGACGATACCGGTGGTGACGTTCAGCAGTACACATACGACACCTACACGAACCCCAACCCGGCCGGCGCCAACGAAGGCAACGGCTGGTATATCAGTTACGACGCGAACCACCCGTACATCAAGCACATCGTGACGCTTGCCCCGGTCCAGAATGCGAGCGGCACCGGCGAGGCGATCCAGCGCGTCACGGGCTCTTACCGCATTCACCAGACGAGCGCGACTCCGGCCACGGACCTTCACTACAAGGTCGGCACGGACGTCGACATTCTCTCCTACAACACGAGGGTCGACTGGATGGAGGGCGTACCGGAGATCGAGGAGGAGAATCCACGAAGGAACCTGCAGGTGGACTGGGACTTCTCGGACAAGACAATCCCCCAGTGCACGTGGGTGACGATCACGACCGAGCTGGTCCTGCGCATGTGGAACGCCGTGAACTACGAGGACGTGCACTTCACGTATCCCGCGCCCGTGGAAAACGCCCAGGTGATCCCGTGGCTCAAATGGGAGATCGCGTCACGGCTGGTTCCGGAGGCGGCGAAAATCCGCGACGTTACGGGAGGCTACGTGGTCGCGAGCTTCGATGTCGTCAACCCGGCACTGGCGCCAGAGCAGCAGCGGGTCGGCGAGTATCGGCTCGTGCACCAGTACAGCTTCACTCAGTCACCGGAGCACCACGTGTTGCGCCTCTCGGGCCGAGATGGATTCCAGATCCGGAACATCCGCGTCGGCCACTCTTACGGAATGCTCGATACTGCCGCGCTCTGGAGATTCGACACCTGGATGACGACCGTCGGTGAGACGATCGATCTGGCCGGGACGGCCAAGGAGATCACGGTCGACTGGACGGGTCGACTGCCGTATCCGCAAGGCGAGGACATCACCGGGCGCGTCCGCGAACCGAAACCGGGCCGCGAGCCGTAGGAGGAGGCTACGACGCCGGGGGCGCCCCGGAGGGCTGCGGCGCCGTCGGCGGCGCCTCCGGGAGCGCGGGACGCCGGCCCGGGCGGCGGCGGCGCTGGGCGCCGTCGGGCTCCGCGAGGGCGCGCGCCACGGCGCTGTAGGGATTGAAGCGCCAGTCCCAGAGTCGCGGTCCCTCCGGGCCGGAGGTGCGCGACAGTGCGTGGTAGAGGCGCTCGGAGACGGCACCGCCACCGTGCGCGACCGCGCCCGCCAGCGACAGCGCGACCGCCGCCGCGGCCAGGGCCCGGCGCACCGCCGGCGGGATCCCCCGCCGCGCGCCGGGCTCGCGCGCCGCGCGCACCGCGAGCGCGCCGAGCCAGGCCAGCAACGGCACCAGCTCGGTCAGCAGCCGGGGACCGTAGCTGCCGCCTCCCCACCACATCGGCCAGCTCGCGTAGAGCAGGAGGTGGGCGCCGACCAGGGCCGCGGCGAGCGCCGCCGGGGCGCGCCGGGTGGCCGGCACGCCCGTCCGGGCGAGCACCGCGGGCACCAGCAGGAGTACCGGCGAGAAGACCAGGAGTCCCCGCGTCGGCGAGGCCAGCAGCCCCAGGAAGGCGACGCCGAAGCCGGCGCTCGACATCCCCGAGCCGAGCGCGTAGTAGGGCGGCAGCAGCGAGCCCCACATCGCCCACGAGGTGGCCAGGAACGCGACCAGGCCGAGCGCACCTGTCCCGGCGAGGCGCGGCAGGGCCGAGCGGTGGCGCAGGGCGACGTAGAGCGTCAGCGCGGCGGCGACCAGGGCCGAGGTCGGGCGCACCCAGAACGCCGCCGAGAGCAGCGCCCCCAGCCAGAGCGGCCTGCGCCTCTCGCCGTCGTCCCAGCGCAGGAGCTCGAGCCAGGCGAGCCCCACCAGCACGACGGCGAAGGTGTGCGTCCAGAGCGCACGCGAGGCGACGCTCCACAGCGAGGAGCCGAAGGCGGCGGCGAGCGCCACGCCCAGGGCGGGCGCGAGCGGCAGCTCGCGGCGGGCCAGGCGCAGCACCACGAGCGCGCCGGCCGCAGTCACCAGCGCGCCGAGCAGGGCGTGCAGTCCGAGCTCGCGGCGGTAGCTGTAGAAGCCGTCCTCGTTCAGCGACGAGTAGCCCGCCACGCGCGCGACGGCCACCAGAGGCGCGGCGAGGAGCGGCACCCCGGGCGGATAGAGATAGAGGACCCGATCGTCGCGACGCGCCAGCTGGTAGTGCGGTCCGCTCTCCAGCCAGCCCGGTCCGGGATCCGGCCGCTCGCGCGCGGGACGCGGCACCCGGGGCGCCCGCGCGCGGGCGTCGGGGTCCAGGAAGGGCGCCACGTCCCAGCTGCCGGTGGTGACCAGCGCCTCGGCGGCGAGCACTGCGTAACGCGGATCGAGCAACGCGCGCCAGGGCGAGCCCAGGTAGACGGCGAAGGCGAGCACGACGAGGGACGCGCCGGCGGCGCTCTCCGCGCGCCTCAAGAGCGTTCCAGGTCGGCGTCGCCGTGCCCGGTCCACTTCGGCGCCGGCGGCGAAGGCGCCGCAGCGAGCCGGTCGAGCAGCGCCTCCGGGTCCGACTCGACGGCGAGGATCGCGCGATGGCCGGCGGAGACGAAGCCCTCCTCGACGGTGCGATCGAGGAACTGGACCAGGGGACCGAAATAGCCCTCGACGTCGAGCAGGCCGCAGGGCTTCGCGTGCAGGCCCAGGAGGTTCCAGGTCCAGACCTCGAACAACTCCTCGAGAGTGCCGAGGCCGCCGGGCAGGGCGACGAAGGCGTCGGCGAGCTCACCGATGCGCGCCTTGCGCTCGTGCATGGAATCGACGCGCAGCAGGCGCGTCACCCCGGCGTGGCCGACCTCGCGCTCCATCAGGAACCTCGGGATGACGCCCACGATCTCACCGCCGGCGGCGAGCACCGCGTCCGCGAGCACGCCCATCAGGCCGACGTTGCCGCCCCCGTAGACGATAGTCAGACCGCGTCCGGCCGCGGCGCGCCCGAAGGCGGCCGCCGCGTCGCGGAAGGCCGTCCGATGGCCGAGCCGGGAGCCGCAGAAGACCGCGACCGTGCGCATCGCCGGAGCCCCGGCCTGACGCCGAATCGCGACTCCGTGCTCGTCCGTCACTCGTTGCCCTCCCGTGCGAGAAGTGGCCATCGAGTCTACCCGACGCCTCGCGCACTCCGGGCGGCGCCGGCGCGGCGACTCAGCGCCGCGGCGCGCGCGGCGGTCCGCCCCGAGGGGTGCGCGGGCGCAGCGACCAGGGCACGAAGAAGAAGACGAGATAGATCGAGAGCGCCAGCAAGCCGGCGAGGGGCGCGGCGCGACGCAGCTCGACCGGCGCCATGGCCCGCACGAGCGCCACCAGGCCCGCGGGCAGGAGCAGATAGAGCGCGAGGAAGCGGCGCCGGACGGCGGGCAGCGCGCCGGCCAGCGAGCGCCGGCGCAGCACGAGGAGGTTGCCCATCACCCAGCCGAAGGCGCCCGCGAAGCTGAACAGCCCGTAGAAGGAGAGGGCGAGGCCCGGCGGCTCGAGCCACCCCGCCACGTAGAGGCCGGCCACCACCCAGGTGGCCAGGAAGAAGCCGCCCACCACCGACTCGGTGCGCAGCAGCAGGCGATCTCCCCGGGCGGAGCTGGCGCGGCCGGCCACGCTCCGACGATATCGAGCCCGGCCCCTGCCGGGCCCGGGCCGGTTCCGTCCCGGCACCAGCGCCTGTCTAACCGAGGGGCCGGTGGCGCCGCGCGCTAGGCGCGCCGGGCCTGGCGCGCCTCAGCGCGAGGCGTACTCCTCGACCGGCGGGCAGAGGCAGACCAGGTTGCGGTCTCCCCACACGTTGTCGATGCGCGACACCGACGGCCAGAACTTGCCGTCGCGCACCCAGGGCCGCGGGAACGCCGCCTGGTCGCGACTGTAGGACCGGTTCCAGCTCTCGCCCGCCACCACCTGCGCGGTGTGCGGCGCGTGCTTGAGCGGGTTGTCCTTGCGGTCCATCCGCCCCTCTTCGATCGCCCGGATCTCCTCGCGAATGGCGATCATCGCGTCGCAGAAGCGGTCGAGCTCGCGCTTCGACTCGCTCTCGGTGGGTTCGATCATCAGCGTACCCACCACCGGGAAGGACATGGTCGGCGCGTGGAAGCCGAAATCCATGAGCCGCTTGGCGACGTCCTCCGCCTCGATGCCCACGCTCGCCTTGAACGGCCGCAGGTCGACGATGAACTCGTGCGCGACGCGTCCCTGCTCGCCCCGGTAGAGCACGTGGTAGTGCCCCTCGAGGCGGGCCGCGAGGTAGTTGGCGTTGAGGATCGCCATCTCGGTCGCGCGCGTCAGGCCGTCGCCGCCCATCAGGCCGATGTACATCCACGGGATCGCGAGCACCAGCGCGCTGCCGTAGGGCGCCGCGGCGACCGGGCCGATCGAGCGCTCGCCGCCGATCGGCACCACCGGGTGCCCGGGCAGGAAGGGCGCCAGGTGCGGCGCCACGGCGATCGGGCCCATGCCCGGACCGCCGCCGCCGTGCGGGATGCAGAAGGTCT
>Ga0102851_10000113_pt1 | contig 33115 bp, 23 predicted proteins | sample Mud3Dept3metaG_FD_79558 | JGI IMG/M metagenome (GOLD analysis project Ga0102851, IMG submission 79558) | Freshwater wetland microbial communities from Ohio, USA, analyzing the effect of biotic and abiotic controls - Mud 3 Core 4 Depth 3... | ecosystem: Environmental > Aquatic > Freshwater >... | reverse complement strand
GGTGGCGCAGCTTCACGCGCAGGACCGACGGCCGGAAGCGCTTCGAGAACCGCGAGGCGCTGGTCGCCGAGCTGGACGCGCTGTTCGCCGCCCGATCGCTCGCCGCCTGGCGCGCGCGGCTCGACCGCCAGAAAGGTCCCTGGGCGTCAGTGCAGACCGCGCTCGTCGCGAGTCCGGTGCAGTTCGACGAAGCGTCGCCCGCGCTGTCGGCATCTCCCGAACTGGGACAGAACACCGAAGAAGTACTGCTCGAGACGGGTTTTTCGTGGGACGGTCTCGCGGGACTCAAGAAGATCGGCGCAATCCTGTAGGCTGCGGCCAATGGAACCGTCGGAGCTGGAACCGCGCGTGGCCGAGTCGCTGCTTTCCGACGAGCTGGTCGCGGCCTGGCCGGCGCTGTCGGGCGACGAGCGACTCGAGGGCTTCCGCCTGCTCACCCCGGTCGAAGCCGAGGACCTGTACCTCGGGCTCGAAGCGCGCGACCAGGTGTCGCTGCTGCTCGCGCTGCCGTCCGGCGAACGCCAGATCTGGATCCGCCAGCTCCCGCCCGACGACGCCGCGGACGTTCTCCAGGAAGCGCCGGGAGAGGAACGCGCGCGCCTGCTCGACCTGATCGACCCCGACACGCGCCGCGAAGTGACGGCACTGCTCGCCTACGCCGAGGACGAAGCGGGCGGGCTGATGAGTCCTCGCTACGCGCGCCTGCGTCCGGAGATGCGCGTCGACGAGGCGATCTCGTACCTCCGGCGCCAGGCGCGCCAGCGCCTCGAGACCATCTACTACATCTACGTGCTCGATGCCGAGCAGCACCTGCTCGGTGTGGTGTCGTTTCGCGAACTCTTCGCCGCGCCGCCCGACAAGACCGTGCGCGACGTGATGCGGACCGACGTGGTGAGCGTGCCCGACGACATGGATCAGGAGGCCGTCAGCGACTTGATCGCCCAGCACGACCTGATGGCCGTGCCGGTGGTGGACGCGGAGGGTCGCATCAAGGGCATCGTGACGATCGACGACATCGTCGACGTGGTCCGCGAAGAGGCCACCGAGGACATCCAGAAGATCGGCGGTACGGCAGCCCTCGACGCTCCCTACCTCCAGGTGAGCATTCTCGAGATGGTGCGCAAGCGCGTCGGCTGGCTCGCGGTGCTCTTCGTGGGCTCGCTGCTGACGGCCACCGTGATCTCCTCCTTCGAGGACCAGATCGCGCGGGCGGTCGTGCTCGCACTCTTCATCCCGCTCATCATCTCGAGCGGCGGCAACACGGGATCGCAGGCGACCACCCTCGTGATCCGCGCGCTTGCGATCGGCGAGGTGCGCCCGCGCGACTGGCTGCTCGTGTTCTGGCGCGAGGTGCAGGCGGGCCTCGCGCTCGGCGCGATCCTCGGCCTGATCGGCTTCGCCCGCGTGACGCTGTTCCCGCCCTCCGAGACGGGGACGTCGACGGAACTGATCGCGGCCGTCGTCGCGGTGAGCCTGGTCGGGATCGTGCTCTGGGGCTCGCTCGTCGGCGCGATGTTGCCGTTCGTGTTGCGCCGTCTGGGCTTCGACCCTGCGAGCGCCTCGGCGCCCTTCGTCGCGACGCTGGTCGATGTGACCGGCCTCGTGATCTACTTCAGCGTCGCGACGCTCTTCCTGCGCGGCACGCTGCTGTAGACGCGCAGCGCGTCGCCCGCGCATTTGGATTGCGCCTGCAATGTAGGTTAGTGTGCCCGCCCGCGGGCAGCCGCGACCGGGAGGCAGCATGGCAGAGCAGTTCGGGGAGTCGCGCAATCTGATCGACGGCCGCCTCGTCGCGTCGACTAGCGGGGCGAGCTTCGAGAACGTGAACCCCGCGACCGAGGCCGTGATCGGTGTCACCGCCGACGGCACCCAGGACGACATGGAGGCGGCGATCGCGGCGGCGCGGCGCGCCTTCGACGAAGAGCGCTGGGCGAATGATCCCGCCCTGCGCGTGCGCTGCATACGCCAGCTCCACGCGGCGCTCGTCGAAGCGCGCGAAGAGCTGCGCAAGGTCGTGGTCGCCGAGGCCGGCTCTCCGGTGCTGCTCAGCTACGGCGTGCAGTGCAATTCGTGCATCGACGACATGCTGTACTGGGCCGATCTCGCCGAGCGCTACGGCTACGAAGCGCCGATGAGCGACATCCCATTCATGGGCCAGCCGCAGCGACGCATCCTGCGCCGCGAGCCGGTGGGCGTGGTCGGCGCGATCACGCCCTGGAACTTCCCGCTCTATCTGAACCTCACGAAGCTCGGACCCGCGCTGGCGGCCGGCTGCACGGTCGTGCTGAAGCCGGCGCCCGATACGCCCTGGAGCGCCACCGTCGTGGGTCGCCTGATCGCCGAGAAGACCGAGATTCCGGCGGGCGTCGTGAACATCGTGGCGTCGTCCGATCACGCGCTCGGCGAGATGCTGGCTGCGGACCCGCGCGTGGATGGGGTCACCTTCACCGGCTCGACGGCGACCGGACGGCGCGTGATGGAGGTGGGCTCGCGCACCGTGAAGAAGGTGTTCCTCGAACTGGGCGGCAAGTCGGCCAACGTGATCCTCGACGACGCCGACGCGGGCGCCTTCGGGGCGGGCATCCTCACCTGCACCCATGGCGGCCAGGGCTGCGCGCTCACCACGCGGATGCTCGTGCCGCGCAGCCGCTACGCCGAGGCGCTCGGCATCCTCGAAGCCGCCTTCCGCGGCGCCCGGTACGGCGATCCCACGGATCCCAGCGTGCTGCAGGGGCCGCAGATCTCGAAGCGGCAGCAGGATCGCGTGCTCGCCTACATCGAGAAGGGGAAGCAGGAGGGCGCGCGTCTCGTCGTCGGCGGCGGCCGGCCGGCGCATCTGCCGAAGGGTTTCTACGTCGAGCCGACGCTGTTCGCCGACGTCGATCCCAATGCGACGATCGCGCAGGAGGAGATCTTCGGCCCGGTTCTCTGCGTGATTCCCTACGGCGACGACGACGACGCGGTTCGCATCGCCAACAACTCGATCTACGGACTCTCCGGCGCCGTCGTCTCGAAGAGCGAAGAGCGCGCCCTCGCCGTCGCGCGCCGGATCCGCACCGGGACGCTCGCCATCAACGGCGCGATGTGGTTCCACGTCGATACGCCGTTCGGTGGCTATAAACAGAGTGGCGTTGGCAGGGAAAATGGCTTGGCAGGTTTCGAGGAGTACCTCGAGACGAAGGTGATGGCGCTGCCCAAGAAATCCTGAGGGAGCACGCTTCGGGCGGGCGGGGCGCCACGCGCTGGAGCGGACCGGCCTGCGGCCGGCCGCTCAGCGCTGCTGCGGTCCGTTCAGAAGTAGTGATTCCAGAAGAGTCCCGCTTCGAGCCAGGATTCGCCGAAATCGCGCTGCGCCGTGAGTCGCAGCTCCAGCGCGTCGTCGTGCGTGAGCGAGAGGCGCTGATCGAGCCCAATCGCGATCCGGGTGTGCGGATCGCCGAGCGCATAGCGGATCGCGCTGGCGTGCAGATGCGCGCGCCAGCGATCGTCCGCGTCGCCGAAGAGAACGCCCGCGCTGCCGCCGCCGCCGAGCGCCCACGCGGGTTGCAGGTGGGATGACACTTCGCCGCGCGCTTCGACGAAGCCGTAGGCGAGACCGAGCGGGCCGAGCGACGTGGTGAGCCCGGCGCCCCCGCCGGTGTTCCAGAAGTACGCTTCATGCAGCGCGCCGTGACGCGGGACGAGCTGGCTCTCGAGCGCCGTTCCGAAGCGCCACGAGATCGGGCGGAACAGCGCATCGCGCGGGGCGAGCGAGACGATGTCGAGCAGCCGGAACTCGTGGATGCGGAGCTGCTGTGCCTCGGGGTAGTAGCGGACCGCGAGGTCGAGGAAGTCGATCTGGGCGCCGCGCGTGAAGCCGCCCTGCGGATCGAGGAGATCGTGGTAGGCGGGGCGCGCGCGCGCCTCGAGGAACGGGTGGCCGTCGCGCACGCCGCTGCCGAGCCGCAGGCGGGCGGTTTCGTGCCCGCGATCCGGCCGCACGTGCGGCACCGGCGGCGGCGGGCCGACTTCGCCCTGCACCGGCACCCCGCTGCGCGCGACGAGCAGCGCGCGCGAGCGCGGGCGCTCTTCATCTACACGATCCGGCGTCGCTCGATGGCGCAGCAGGTCGTAGGCGACGGCGATCACCGCGGCGCGGCGCACATCCGCAAGCGCGGCGATGGCGGCATCGTCCGGTGCGCGCGCTCCGCTCGCGAGTTCGCGCACCAGCCGGAGTTCCTGGTCCGACAGCGCGCGCGCGTCGTGCGCGATCTTCGTCGCGGCGGAGGCGCGCCAGGTCGGGTCGGCAGCGAGTCCGGCTTCCGCGAGCGTCGCGCGCACCGTGTCCGATGGGATCGCCCAGGCGCGGAAGCGACTCTGCAGGTCGAGCGCCGGTCGCGCGGCTTGCAGCAGTCCGAGCAGCGCCCACGAGCAGTTCTCGTCGAAGAAGTAGTAGTCGAAGCGGACGTCGCGCAGCTCCCAGACGTGCAACAACAGGCGCTCGACTTCCTCGGCGTGCAGCGCGAGCCGGTACTCCCAGATGTCGCGGTTCTCCCAGTCGCCGTACTCCTTCACCTTCTGCGAGTAGGGCCAGAACGAGAAGAAGCCGCCGTAGGCGCCGCTGATGCCCTTCACCGCGAAGATCGGTCCCGGGTCCGTGCCGGTGTCGGCCGCGAAGTTCACCGCCCAGGCGAGCAGATCGCGGCGCTCTTCGTCGGCCGTGGGCGGCGCCGCGTCGATGCGCAGCAGCGTGTGGCCGAACATCGAGGCGGGGTTGTTGAGATACGCCTCCGGGAAGATCAGCGAGACGCCGCGCACGGGACCGATCGTGGCGCGCCAGGTGTCGAGTTCGCGGCAGGGTTGCACGGGAACACCCGCAAGCTCGAAGGCAAGCTCGCTCGCGAGCCAGGCAAAGCGCGCCGCGTACGCGCATTGCGGGTGCTGGCCGACCCGCGCAATCGCGCCGGCCGGCGCAAAGAACGCCGCGAGCGTCGAGTCGAGTTCAGCTGCGGGATTGATCTTGCCGTCGGGCGCCAGGAAGAAGTCGGGCTGATCGGCGAGGCTGGTGACGCCGCCGCCGAAGCGGGTCGGGCGGTAGTGGAGCAGCGCGTGCCACTGCGCGTGCTCGGCGAGTCGGCGCGACCTCGCGGCGTCCTGGAGTGCTGCGAGAGGAGCCTCGGGTTCCGTGGCGACTGCCGCGGACGTCGCTGCGAGTGCGCAGGCGAGTGCGAGCGTCGCTGCGAGCGCCCACGGCGCGCGGCACGATTGCACGGAGTCCGCTGCCCCCCGCTCCTACAGCCCGAAGAGTCGCTTCGCGTTGGTGCCGAGTATTTTCGTCCTGGCGTCGGCGCCGAGGTCGGCGCGCTCGCGGAGCGTCTTTGCGCTGTCGGGGAACGCGCTGTCCCAGTGCGGGTAGTCGCTGGCGTAGAGGATGAAGTCGGCGCCCAGCGCCTCGACCACGGCGGGCAGCAGCGTCTCGCCCGCTTCGCACGAGACCCACACGTTCCCGGCCGCGACGTAGTCACGCGGGTCGCGCCGCCAACCGTTGGCGATCCAGTCGCCGCGCTTTTTCCAGTGTTCGTGCAGGCGGTCGAGGAAGTACGGCACCCAGGTGACGCCGGCTTCGAGGAATGCGACGCGCAGCCCCGGGTGCCGGTCGAAGACGCCCCCCGAGATCAGCGCCGTCATCGCGGTCATCTGGTCGAAGGGGAACGAGACGCAGTGCACCTGGATGTAGTTGGTGAAGCGGTCGACGCCGATCGGCGGCAGGTGCACGCCCGGCGCGCCGTGGATGCCGAGCGGGAGATCGAGATCGGCGGCGGCGGCGTAGAGGCGATCGAAGTCGGGGTGGTCGAGGTTCTTCCAGCGCAGCGCCGGGGGGAGCACCGCGCACACGTGGCCCGCTTCCTTCGCCTCGCGCAACACGTCGATCGACGCCACCACGTCTTGAAGCGGCACCACGGCCGCGGCGAAGAGCCGATCGCCGCCCATCTTGCAGTAGTCGCTGATGAAACGGTTGTAGAGCCGCGCGAAACCGACGGCGAAGGCCGCGTCCTGATAGCCCGGCACGCCGAGCGCGAGGCTCGGGAACAGCACCGTCTGGTCGATGCCCTCGCGATCCGCGTCGGCGACGATGCCGGCGGGCGAGTGCGGATCGTCCGCGTTCTCGCAGAGCCCGTGCTGCGGCGGGCAGCCGGCGCCCGGACCGTTCGACTCGGGATACACGCGTCCTTCGATGGTGAAGACCGGCGTACCGTCGGCCGTGCGCGCGAGCTTCACCTTGTCGGGCCAGCGCGACAGCGCCTCGGAGGCCAGGCCGATGCCTTCGATCACGTGGGCGTCGGCGTCGATCGTGAGCGCCATCGGGTCCTCCGCTCCGCACCGTGCCGAAGCGCTGCCACGGTATCACGAGCGACGGCGATCGCGCGCAGGTCGCCTGCTACGCGGGTTCGCTCCCCGGCGCGAAGCAGATGGTCTTCGCTTCCAGGTAGGCGCGCAGTCCTTCCGGCCCCAGCTCACGCCCCACGCCCGACGACTTGAAGCCGCCGAAGGGACTCGTCATCGCCATCATGAAGAAGTTGACGTTGTAGGTGCCGGTGCGGACCTGGCGCGCAATCTCGAGGCCGCGCGCGGGATCCGACGTCCACACCGAGCCCGAAAGGCCGTACACGGAGTCGTTGGCGATGCGCAGCGCATCGGCTTCGTCCTCGTACGGGATCGCGGCGAGCACCGGCCCGAAGATCTCTTCCTGCGCGATCGTCATGCGGTTGTCGACGTCGGCAAACAGCGTCGGCTCGACGAACCAGCCGCGCGCGAACTGCTTGGGCCGTCCGCCACCGACGACGCAGCGCGCGCCTTCCGCCTTGCCCTTCGCGATGTAGCCGAGCACGCGTTCGCGCTGGCGATCAGCGACCAGCGGGCCGATCTCGGTGGTCATCTCGCTCGGATCGCCGACCTTCAGCTTGCCGATCGCCGCCGCCAGCGCCTCGACGCCCTCGGCGTAGCGCGAGCGCGGCAGCAGCACGCGCGTCTGCGCGACGCAGGCCTGGCCGTTGTTCATGGTGCCCGCGCCGACGATCTGCGGGATCACCGCGTCGAAGTTCGCGTCGTCGCACACGATCGCGGCGGACTTGCCGCCGAGTTCGAGCGTCACGCGGCGCAGGCGCTGGCCGCACGCGGCCGCGATGCGGCGGCCCGCCGCGGTGCTGCCGGTGAAGCCGACCTTGTCGACGCCCGGATGTGTCACCAGGTATTCGCCGACCTCGCGGCCGGCGGGCAGGATGCTGACGACGCCTTTCGGCACGCCGGCTTCGTCGAGCGCGTCGGCGAGGATGTAGGCGTCGAGCGGCGTTTCGGGCGCCGGCTTCACCACGATCGTGCAGCCGGCCGCGAGCGCCGGCGCGAGCTTCAACATGATCGTGAAGAGCGGCACGTTCCATGGCACGATCGCCGCAGCGACGCCGACCGGTTCCTGCCGCACCAGCGCGGAGCCGATGAACGACGGCCGGCGCTCCTCGAACGCGAACGTGCGCGCGAGCTTCGCGTAGAAGTCGAGCACCATGTTCGTCGCGAAGACCTGGCCCGCGTGCGAAAAGCTCATCGGGCAGCCCATCTCGGCCGTGATCGTCGAGGCGATGTCGGCCGCGCGCTTCTGCAGCGCGGCGAGCAGACGGTCGAGCACGTCGGCGCGATCGGAGGGCGCGCTGCGCGGCCACGGTCCGGCGTCGAACGCCTCGCGCGCGATCGCGACGGCGCGATCCACGTCGGCCTCCTGCGCTTCCGGGACGCGACCGATCCGCTCCTCGGTGAACGGCGAGCAGACGTCGATGAAGGCGCTGCTCGAGGGCTTCTCGTGATTCCCGCCGATGTACAACGTGTCCCGAATGATCATCGCCAACCTCCAAAGTCACTCGAAGCCGTGCCTGGTTCGGCCGCGTCGGCGGCCGAACGGGATCATGAGTGGAACTCGCGAACCTGGCAACCCACTTGACCCGTCTTTGGCTCGTCGCCGTCCGGCGGCGAGCGGGATCATGAGTTGGGGCAGCGGACGCCGGTGCCGTCGATTCCGCAGTAGCCGCCCGGATTCTTCTCGAGGTATTGCTGGTGATAATCCTCGGCGTAGTAGAAGTGCAGGGCGCCGCCGGGCGCCTGGCCCTCCGGAGCATCGGGAGGGATCTCCCGGATCTCGGTGGTGATCGCGCCGAAGCCCGCGCGCTCGAGTTCCTTCTGGAACTCCTCGCACGACGCGCGCGCGGCCTGCAGCTGCGCCGGTGAGGTGGCGTAGATCGCGGAGCGGTACTGCGTGCCGACGTCGTTGCCCTGCCGCATGCCCTGGGTCGGGTCGTGGTTCTCCCAGAAGATGCGCAGCAGCGCCGCGTAACTCGTCTTCGCGGGATCGAAGACCACACGCACGGCCTCGGTGTGGCCAGTCATGCCGCTGCAGACTTCGCGGTAGCTCGGGTTCGGCGTCGAACCGCCCGCGTAGCCGACCGCCGTCGAGTACACGCCCGGTGCCTGCCAGAAGATCCGCTCGGCGCCCCAGAAACAGCCCATCGCGAAGACCGCCTCCTCGAAGCCGGTCGGCCAGGGCGGCGCGAGCGGTGTCCCGAGCACGACGTGTTCGCGCGCAACGGGCACGGGTTCGGCGCGACCCGGGAGCGCAGGGTGGGGTCGCGGACGCCGGGGCCTGTCACCAGAGATCGCCATCTGCGGTTCTCCTCTCGCGCCCAGCGTAGCCGGGGCAAACTCATGATGTCGCCGCTCGCCGTCGGCTCGCTACGCGGGAGCAGAGCATGATGTCGCCGCTCGCCGTCGGCTCGCTACGCGGGAGCAGCAGGGTTTGGTCTAGGTTGAGGGTTCGTCAGTTCGGGAGAACGCCATGGGCATCGACGATCTCATCCTGGTGAGCGTGGACGATCACGTGGTCGAACCGCCCGACCTGTTCGAGCAGGCGCTTCCGGTCCAGTACAAGGCGCGCGCGCCGCGCGTGATCCAGAACGAGAAGGGCGACGACATCTGGACCTTCGAGGGCCGCATGCTCCCGAACATCGGACTCAACGCCGTTGCCGGTCGTGTGCCAGCGGAATACGGGATGGAGCCGACGTCGTATCGCCAGATGCGCAAGGGCTGCTACGACGTCCACGCGCGCATCGACGACATGAACGTGAACGGCGTCCTCGGCTCGATGTGCTTCTCCTCGTTCCCCGGACTCTGCGGGCGGCTCTGGTGCATGGCGCGGGACAGGGAGCTCGCCGCCGCGCTGTCCCAGGCGTACAACGACTGGCACGTCGACGAATGGTGCGCGGCGTACCCGGGTCGCTTCCTGCCGCTCGGCATGATCCCGATGTGGGATCCGCAGCTCGCCGCCGGCGAGGTGCGACGCCTGGCGCGCAAGGGCTGCTACGCGATCTCGCTCTCCGAGAACCCCGTCAGCCTGAAGCTGCCGAGTTATCACGATGACGCCTACTGGGATCCAATCTGGAAGGCATGCGTGGACGAGGGCGTCGCGGTCTGCATCCACATCGGCACCGGAACCGGCATCCCGACGCCGTCGATGGACACGCCGATCGACGCGTCGATCCTCGCGACGCCGATGACGATTGCAAGCTGCGCGGCGGGTCTGCTGTTCTCGCAGGCGCTCCGGCGCTGGCCGACGCTCACCTTCGTGCTCTCCGAGGGCGGCACCGGTTGGGTGCCGTATTTCCTCGACCGCGCCGACTACGTCTACGAGCACCACCACCAGTGGACCGGCCAGGATTTCGGCGCGGTGAAGCCCAGCGAGGTGTTCCGCCGCCAGATCGTCTCATGCTTCTTCGAAGATCCGGTCGGCGTCGAGCTGCGGCACAAGGTCGGGATCGACATGATCGCCTGGGAGTGCGATTACCCGCACTCCGATTCCACCTGGCCGCAAGCGCCCGAACGGCTGTGGCCGGTGCTCGCGGATCTGCCCCGGGGCGACGTCGACAAGATGACCCACGCGAACGCGATGCGGATTTTCCGCTACGACCCGTTCGCGACGATCCCGCGCGCGCAATGCAGTGTCGGCGCGCTGCGCGCCCAGGCGAAGCACGTCGATCTGACGCCGATCCGCGGCGTCGGCGGGCGGCCGCCGGGCCTGGGCGCGGGCGAAGTCGTGCGGATGGGACAGATCGCGAAGCAACTCGCCGGCGCGCTCGACGGCTGACGCCTGGCAGCCTGCTGGTCGAGACTGCCGCGGGAGGGGTCGTTGCTGCGAGGCGCGCGGGCGGTGGACTCGGCCGAAACGTCCTCGGCGGACGGGTGTCGCAGCTTCGCGGCGAGAGGTGGGTGGCCGCCTGCGGATTGTTTCGGCCGAGTCCCCCGCCCGCGCTGGGCGTTCCGTCGTTATTTCATGAATGGAAGTCCCGGAACGAATGGCAGGTAGCGGGGGCGGGGCGTTCGGCCAGAACAATCCGCAGGCGGTCTGGAAGCCTCGACGCGAAGCTGCGACGTCCGTCCGCCGAGGACGTTCTGGACGAACGTCACGCCCCCGCGCGTCACGCATCCGCTTCCGAGAGACGCGGTCCATCGTGGAGAGCTTCCTAGGGCGAGTCGTCCTCGAGAGAGGCGTGCTCGAGGGAGAGTCCGCGGGTCTCGGGGACGACGGCCAGGAAGATCGCGAGCGCGGGCAGCAGCGTCGCGACCGACAGCACCGCGATCGCGTTGCCGAGGCTGCCGAGCGGCGCGGCGAGGGCGCTCAAACCGAACATCGCAAAGACGCCGGCGGCCGCGTTCATCAGTCGCGCGGCGCCGAGGTAGGTGGCGCGCAGCGTCGTCGGGAAGAGTTCGGCGTCGATGCAGCGATCCGCGACCGAGAACATCGCCGTCGTGATCTGGTTCGCGGCCATCAGCGCGACCAGCATCGGCAGCGGCGAGAGCGCAGCGCTGCCGGGCGGCACGAAGTAGAACGCGACACCGCTCGTGACGGAGAGCGTCACGCCGACCACCGACGTCGGCCGGCGTCCCCAGCGATTGGTGAGGCGCGCGCCGAGCGGGTTGCCGACGATGCCGATGCCGCCGCCGAGGAAGTAGACGAGGCTCGCCGTCGCGGGCGAGAGTTCGAGCGTCTTCACCATGTGGTAGTAGGGCCAGGTGGAGGTCGCCGCGAGCGCGACGGGTTTCAGCATGGCGACGGCGAGCAGGCCGATCGCGCGGCGCCGGTAGGCGCCGCGGAACAGGTCGCCCGCGCGTGTGGCGGCGACGCGGCCGCGGTCGCGTGCGGTCGTGAAGCGCTCCGTCTCGGCGAGTCGCGCGCGCACGAACGGAATCGCGAGCACCGGGATCGCGGCGAGACCCCAGAACGCGCGCCAGCCGCCCGGCAGCAAGGGAACCATCGCCCCGACCGTCAGCGCAAGTGCACCGCCGAGCGACGCGTAGACGCCGAACCAGGCCTGCCCCGAGGCGCGACCCGCTTCGGAACTCCGCTCCGCCACCGCGACCGCGAGCGCCGTGATGAGGGCTCCGAGCAATGCATTGACGCCGATCTGCGGCAGCACGTAGAGCGGAACGCCCGTGGCCAACGCGGACAGCAACGCAAGTGGTGGGATGCCCGCGAACGCGAAGAGGAGCACGCGCCGCCGGCCGTAACGATCGGCGAGGCGCGTGAGCGCTGCGGTGCCGAACGACCCGAGCGCGATCCATCCCGCGATCGCCGTGATGGCGGCGTCGTCGAGTCCGAACTCGGCGGCGAGAAACGGCGCCGCGAGCCCGCCCAGCGCCTGGACGTAGAAGCCGTAGACGATCAGCGCGAAGAGCAGGCGCACGTGCGCTTCAGCGCGCCGCGCGGTCGCGCCGATCGGCCGACAACCGAGAAAACGCGCCCGGATTCGCCGCCGTCATGCGCGCGGCAGCTTATCCGGATGCGCCGTTCGTGGGTAGCGCAGCGACGCGGCGTGGTAGGCTCGCGAAGCCGCGAGGCTCCGAACGACGGCATGCGTGCACGACCACCACATCCATCTCCTCGCAACCGCCGCGGCGCTCCAGTCCGCGCAATGCGGCCCGCACGACGCGCGCGACCGGGCCGGCCTCGCGCGCGCGCTGCGCGCGCACGCGCCCGACGCGCGGGGCTGGCTGCGCGGCGTTGGCTACTACGAGTCCGTCGCCGGCGCGCTGGACCGCGTGGCGCTCGATGCGGTGCGCGCCGACGTCCCGATCCGCGTGCAGCACCGCAGCGGTCAACTGTGGATGTTGAACTCGCTCGCGATCGAGCGGCTCGACCTCGACCGCGACGTGCAGACGCCGAGCGGCGTCGAGCGCGACGGGGCTGGGCGCGCGACGGGCCGCGTCTATCGCGCCGATGCGTGGCTCCGCGAGCGGCTCGGTCCGGTCGCGCCGCCGAGCCTCGCGGAGGTTTCGCGTCGATTGACGGCGCTCGGAGTCGAAGCCGTCACCGATGCGACGCCGACCAACGGCCCCGACGAACTCACCGCGTTCGCCGCGGCGCGCGAGTGCGGAGAGCTGTCGCAGCGCGTGATCGTGATGGGAACGCTCGCGCTGTCCGATCTCGCGCCGCCGCCCGGGATCGAGATTGGCCCGGTGAAGATCCATCTCGCCGAGGCGGAGCTGCCGGAACTCGACGAGGTGATCGCGACGATTCGCGCGGCGCACGCGCGCGGGCGGAACGCGGCGATTCATGCGGTCACGCGCGTCGAGCTGGTGTTCGCGCTGGCGGCGTACGAAGCAACGGGTGTCCAGGCGGGGGATCGCCTCGAGCACGTACACATCGCGCCGCCGGAGTGCGTCGTGGCGATCGCGCGGATGGGGCTCACTGTTTGTCTGAACGACGCGCTGGTGCGTTCCCGCCATGACGAGTGGCGTCGCGACCTGGAGCCTGAAGATTGGGCGGTGATCGGACGCGCGGACACCTTTGCGCGCGCTGGCATCGCGTTGCTCGCCGGCAGCGACGCACCCCACGGCCCGCTCTGCGCTCCGGATCGGACCGCGTCCGGGGGTCCCTAGGCGCGCTTCGCGGCGGCGATGCGCCGCGCCGCGCAGTTGCGTGTGCCGCGGGATCGAGCAGCCGCTGTATGTTCCCGCCCGCTCGCATCCCTGCACGGAGTTCCCTTGCCCGATCGACGCTTGTCGCCGGCGCCGCTGCTCGCCTACGGCGTGCCGATCCTCGGCGCCGCGTATCTCGTCTTCTTCATCCAGTTCTACTTCCTCAAGTTCGCCACCGACGTGCTGTTGCTCTCGCCCGCGATCGTGGGCGTGCTGTTCGCGCTCGCGAAACTCTGGGACGGCGTGAACGGGCCGTTGATCGGCAGCCTCAGCGACCGCTCGCGCTCGCGCTTCGGCCGGCGCCGGCCGTTCCTGTTCGCATCGTTGCCCTTCGTTGTGGTGGGCTTCGTGATGCTGTGGACGATTCCGAGCGCTCTCGAAGACAACGCGTTGATCGCCTGGGTCGGCGTCGCGCTCTTCATCTTCTACACGGCCTTCGATCTCTATACGCTGCCGCATGCCGCACTCGGCGCCGAGTTGTCGCGCGATCCGCACCAGCGAACGCGGCTGTTCGCGGTGCGCCAGATGAGTTTCACGGTGGGCATGCTGCTCGCGTTCGGCGCGATCCAGGTGGCGATGAACGCGGAAGATCCGCGCAGCATGGCAGCGGAACTCGCGATTCCCGCGGCGCTCGTCGGCGCGCTCGTCCTCGCGATCCCGCCGCTCGTGTTGCGCGAGCCGCCGGTGGAGGGAACGCGCGGGGGGCGCGGTCTGCTGCCGGCGCTGCGCGACGTCGTGTCCACGCGGCCGGCGCGGCTGCTGCTCTTCGTCTTCTTCGTCGAGAGCGCGGGCGTCGGCGCGGTGGGCACGATGGCGCCCTACGTCGCGCAGTATCTGCTGGAGCGCCCCGAAGTCGTCGGACTGCTGCCCGCGTGTTACGTGATCTCGGCGGTCGTCTCGATTCCGATCTGGGTGCGCATCTCGCGGAGCTTCGGCAAGCGCGACACCTGGTTGGCGTCCATGGCACTCGCCGCGGGCGCCTTCGGCGGGATGTGGTTCGTGGGCGCCGGCGACGTCGCGCTGGCGACGTCGTTGTTGGGCGTCGCGGGCTGCGCGATGGGCTGCGGTGGGGTGCTCTCGGCCTCGATCCTCGCCGACGTGATCGACCTCGATGAGCGGCGCACCGGCGAGCGCAAGGAAGGCGTCTACTCGGCGGCGATGACGCTGGTGCTGAAAGTCGGGACGTCGCTGGCCACCGCCGCGAGCGGCGTGGTGATGACCGCGACGGCGTTCGTCCCGAACGCCGCGCAGTCCGAGGCGAGTCTGTTTGGCATCCGGCTGCTCTTCGCCGGGTTTCCGTTCCTCGGCTTCGTCGTCGGGGCGATCCTGTTCCGGGGATTCTCGCTCGACGACGACGGCACGCCGTCCGCGGCGGCGCTCAGAGTCCCATCAGCTCCGTGACGTGCGGGTCGCGGCCGGCGGTGAAGCCACCGTCGACGGCGATCGCCTGTCCCGACACGAACGACGCGTCGGCGCTGGCGAGGAAGCATGCCACCGCCGCGATCTCCTCGGGCCGCCCGAAGCGCCGCAGCTTGTGCTCGTGGCGGATCTCGTCGCGAATGCCGGCCATCGCCGGTGCGCCGAGCACGCTCTCCAGCATCGGCGTCTCGATGAAGCCGGGGCAGATCGCGTTGGCGCGGATGCCGCTGCGCCCGTAGTCGATCGCGAGGTTCTTGGTGAGCAGCACGACGCCGCCCTTCGAGGCGTTGTAGGCGCTGCCGCCCGCGGTTCCCTCGAGCCCCTCGATGCTCGCGACGTTGACGACCGCGCCGCGCTCGCCGTCGATCGCCGGCTGCTTCAGCATCTGCGCGAGCACGTGCTTGCAGACCAGGAAGGTGCCCTTGAGGTTGACGTCGAGCACGCGATCCCACGCGGCGGCGTCGAGCAGGTGCACGGGTCCGCCGCCGGCGACGCCCGCGGCGTTCACCACCACGTCGAGACGGCCGTGCTCGCGCGCGACCTGCTGCACGAGCTGCGCGACGGCGGCCTCGTCGCGCACGTCGAGCTGCACGAGGCCGCGTGCTGCGCCGCGCTGCAGGTCGGCGCCGATGACCTGGGCGCCCTCGGCCGCGAAGCGCTCCATGCACGCGAGCCCGATGCCCGACGCGGCCCCCGTCACGACCGCGATCTTGCCCGCCAGCCGCTTCACACGTGCACCTCCGCCAGGCGAGGTAGACTGCCGCGCCGCACGCAGGAAAGGAAGCCGGTCGATGAAGTTCGCGCTTTTCTACGAGATCCCGGTGGCGCGCCCGTGGGACGCGGGCAGCGAGCATCGCGCCTACAAGGACACGCTCGAGCAGGCCGTATTCGCCGAGCGCTGCGGCTGGGACGCCTTCTGGACCGTCGAGCACCACTTCCTCGAGGAGTACTCGCACTGTTCGAATCCGGAAGTGCTGTACGGCGCGATCGCGGCGCGTACCTCGCGCATGCGGCTCGGCTATGGCGTGCGGCTGATGCCGAAGCCGTACAATCACCCGGTGCGCACGGCCGAATCGGTCGCGGTGCTCGACCTGCTTTCCGACGGACGCGTCGACTTCGGCACCGGCCGCTCCTCGACACGCCCGGAACTCGAGGGCTTCGGCATCGACCCGACCGCGACGCGCGGCATGTGGCAGGAGGCGATCCAGCACGTGGTCGGCTGCTGGACGAACGACGAGTACGCCTTCGCGGGCCAACACTGGCAGCTGCCGAAGCGCCGCGTACTGCCCAAGCCGTTGCAGAACCCGCACCCCCCGATCTGGGGCGCGACCTCCTCCGAGGACGGCCATCGGCAGATCGGCGCGCTCGGCCTCGGGCTCTGTTCGTTCGCGGTGGGTGTGCCGCCCGAAGAAGTGAAGAAGAAGATCGATCTCTATCGCGCCGCGATCGCGCGCTGCGAAGCGCCTCTCGGCAAGTGGGTGCACGATCGGGCGGCGACCTTCACGATGACGCTGTGCGCGCCGACGCGCGAAGAGGCCTGGCAGGTCGGGCGCGAGTCCTTCGAGTGGTACCCGAAGACGGGCGCGCGGCTGATCGGGTCGCTCGCGGGGTGGATGGCGGAGACGAAGACCGATCTCGGCAACTACGCCTACGCCGCCGATCTCGAGAAGGTCGACAAGAGCGGCGCGCTCGATCTGCTGACGCTCGAGTACCTCACCAGCTCGGGTGCCTGTGCGCTCGGTACACCGGAAGAGTGTCTCGCAGCCTGCCGTCGCTACGAAGCCGCGGGTGTCGACCTGCTGCTGTGTCTGGTGAACCCGTACAAGATCCCCCATGAGAAGGTGATGCAGACGATCGAGCTGATGGGCGCGCACGTGATCCCGAAGCTTCGCTGAGCAACGACTCATGATTTCCAACTCATGATTTCCGCGCCACGCCCGAAGACGGGCGCGCGCCAACACGGGTCAGGGGGCAGGGAGATGCGCGAGCGCTATGCATGATTCCGCGCCGTGGCCGGTCGGCCGCGGCGCCAACACGGGCCACGCGGCGTTGGGTCAGGGTCACGCCACGGCAGCAAACAGGGAGGAAGATCGAGATGTGCAAGAACGGAACGGTCGCTTTGCTCGGGATGACGCTCATGGGATTTGCGTTCGCCGGGGCGGGCATCGCCGCGGTGCCGCCGGCAGAGCTCTCGAACCCGGGCGGCGAGGCCCGTCGCGTGCTCGAAGCCGTGGGCGCACCGAGCTGCGTCTGCGAGGAGGAGCGCCTCGAACTCGCGCGCTACGGGGAGCTGATCGCCGCAGCGGAGAATGCGGAGCAGGCGCGCGAGCGCGCGCTGCACCCGAGTCGCCTGGCGCGCAAGGCACTCTCAGTGGCGCGCTGGTTCACTCCCGATCGAGCGCAGCTCGAACCCGCTCGGCAGCGACTTGCCGACTACGAAGCGCGCGTCGCGCGCGCGCAAACGCCCGCCGAAGCGTCGCATGAGTTCGAGGGCCTGGTGCGCGTGGCCGGCGACGTCCACGTCAGCGGGGGCGGTTGTCACTACACCAGCACCGAAGTGATCGCGATCATCCTCGGCTTCTTCTTGTTCATCATTCCCGGGATCATCTTGCTGATCGTGTTCTGCTGAAGCGGTTCAGGTCGACTCGGCGCGGCGCGCGAAGTCGGCGACCAGCGCGAAGGTCACCGAGAGCAGCACCGGGCCAATGAAGAGCCCGAGCATCCCGAACGAGAGCAGCCCGCCGAGCACACCGAAGAGCACCAGCAGGAAGGGGATGTTCGCCGGGCCGCCGCTGATCAGGATCGGGCGCAGCACGTTGTCGATCGTGCTGACGAGCCCCATGCCCCAGATCGCCATGCCGGCCGCCGCGGCCAGGTGATCGTTCGCGAGCAGCCACAGCGTCGCGCCGGCCCAGACCAGCACGGGGCCCATCGGAATGAACGACCCGACACTGGTGAGCGCGCCGAGCGCCACCGGCGACGGCACGCCGAACAGCCAGAAGCCGAATCCGGCAACCATGCCCTGGACGATCGCCGTGCCGAGCAGCCCGAATACCACGGCGCGCACCACACCGCCGACGTACGGCAGCAGCTGTTCGCGCGCCTGCGGGAAGATCACGCGGACCAGGCGCGCCGCCTGCTCGATCAGCTTCTCGCCGTCGAGGTAGAAGAAGAAGAGCGTCGTCATCGTGATGGCGAACTTGAAGGCGTTGCCGGCGAGGCTGCCCGCCACCGCGACGAGCTGGCCGGAGACGTTCGCCGCGTAGCTCGTCGCGTACTTCGCGATCTCGGTGGGTTCGACGATCGACCCCGAGCGCAACCGCTCGAGACGCGTCGCGAGCCAGGACCGCTCGGTGATCCAGCTCGGGAAGGGCGCGCCGGCGTTCACCCACTCGCGCGCCGCGCCGATCCCATTCGAGGCTTCGGTCGCGAGCGCGACCAGGATCCACGCCACCGGCACGCCGATCAGCAGCGCGACGGCGAGCGTGAAGAGCGCCGCCGAGAGCCGCGGGCGCCGGGTGTGTCGCCGCACGCCGCGGTACAGCGGCCAGGTGAGGTAGCCGAGGATCCCCGCCCAGGCGATCGGAACGAGGAACGGCCGCATCAGGAAGAGCGATGCGCCGAGCAGCACCAGCGCGCCGCCCACGCGCGCAACCACCGAGCCGGCGCGACGGTCCGGCAGCTCGGCGCGGTCGTTGCTCATCGAGGGGGACTCACGCCTTCGAATACAACTCGGCGCCGCGCGCAAGGAAGCTGTCGCTCATCTCCGCCATACCCTGCTCGCGCGCGGCCTCGGGCTCGACGCCGTGCTCGCGCGCGTAATCGCGAATCTGCTGGGTGATCTCCATCGAGCAGAACTTTGGCCCGCACATCGAGCAGAAGTGGGCGAGTTTGTGCGCGTCGGCGGGCAGCGTCGCATCGTGGAGGCGGCGCGCCGTATCGGGATCGAGCGACAGGTTGAACTGGTCGTCCCAGCGGAACTCGAAGCGCGCCTTCGAGAGCGCGTTGTCGCGCAGCTGCGCGCCGGGGTGGCCCTTGGCGAGATCCGCCGCGTGCGCGGCGATCTTGTACGCGACGACCCCCGTCTTCACGTCCTCGCGGTCGGGCAGTCCGAGATGTTCGCGCGGCGTCACGTAGCAGAGCATCGCCGTGCCGTACCAGCCGATCATCGCGGCGCCGATCGCGCTGGTGATGTGGTCGTAGCCGGGCGCGACGTCGGTGGTGAGCGGGCCGAGCGTGTAGAACGGCGCCTCGCCGCACCACTCGAGCTGCTTTTCGATGTTCTCCTTGATCATGTGCATCGGGACGTGACCGGGACCTTCGTTCATCACCTGCACGTCGAAGTCCCACGCGCGCTTCGTGAGCTCGCCCTGCGTCTTCAGCTCGCCGAACTGCGCGGCGTCGTTGGCGTCCTCGATCGAGCCGGGACGCAGCCCGTCGCCGATCGAGAAGGCGACGTCGTAGGCGGCCATGATCTCGCAGATCTCGTCCCAGTGGACGTAGAGGAAGTTCTCCTGGTGATGCGCGAGGCACCATTTCGCCAGGATCGAGCCGCCGCGCGACACGATGCCGGTGCGGCGCCGCGCGGTGAGCGGGACGTAGCGCAGCAGCACGCCCGCGTGGATCGTGAAGTAGTCCACGCCCTGCTCGGCCTGTTCGATCAGCGTGTCGCGGAACAGCTCCCAGGTGAGTTCCTCGGGACGGCCGCCGGCCTTTTCGAGCGCCTGGTAGATCGGCACGGTGCCGATCGGCACGGGGCTGTTGCGCAGGATCCACTCGCGCGTCTCGTGGATGTGCTTGCCGGTGGAGAGATCCATCACGGTGTCGGTGCCCCAACGCGTCGCCCACACCAGCTTTTCGACTTCTTCCTCGATCGAACTCGTGACGGCGCTGTTGCCGATGTTGGCGTTGATCTTGACCAGGAAGTTGCGGCCGATCGCCATCGGTTCGAGTTCGGGATGGTTGACGTTGGCCGGCAGGATCGCGCGACCGCGCGCCACCTCGTCGCGCACGAACTCGGGCGTGATGACCTGCGGGATGGCAGCGCCGAACGACTCGCCGGGATGCTGCGCCGCGAGTTCGCGCAGCGCCTCGGCGCGCTGGCTCTCGCGGATCGCGACGAATTCCATCTCGGGCGTGATCTCGCCGCGCCGCGCGTAGTGCATCTGCGTGACGCAACGTCCCGGCTTCGCGCGCAGCACCGGTCGCGTGCGCTCGAAGCGCAGCCCGGCGAGGTGCGCGTCGTGTTCGCGCGCGCGCACGAACGCCGACGAAGGCCCGCCGGCCGCGTCGACGTCGCCGCGCGCGCGGATCCACGCATCGCGCAGCGGCGCGAGACCGCGGCGCAGCTCGATCGTGACGTCCGGATCGGTGAACGGTCCCGAGGTGTCGTAGAGCACGACCGGCGGGTTCTCGTCGAGAATCGTCTCGCCGCCGGGACCGCTGCGGCGCGTCGGCGATTGGCGCACTTCGCGCATCGGCACGCGCACGCCGGGCAGCGAACCCTCGAGGTAGATCTTGCGCGAACCCGGCAGCGGATCGCGCGTCACGCGGTTTTCGAGCTGGAGCGGAGTGGCGGTGACCATGCGTCGCTTCCCTACGCCGGTTCCGTCGGGCCCGGTTCGCCCGGGGACTTGGCCGGATCAGGTTCCGGGGCTTCGCAACGCACCGGAGCCCCTCGGTCCGGAAGTCGCGTCTCAGGCCGTGCTTGCAGCCACACCCAGCGAACGACCCCAAGCTAGCAGGGGCTTCGGGGTTTGCGCCCTGAATCCGCCCATGGCGAGAGCAGCATCTCGTAGGCGTCGTAGAGCGGGTGCCGAAGCGAGTGCCAGCTCGACGCGCGCGCTCAAAGGCTCTTTTCCCAGGCGATCGTGAGGTAGTGATTCGCGAAGCCGTGGCGCAGCGTGGTGGCGACGCGTCGCAGCAGCGCATCGGGATGCGAGAGGTAGTAGCCCGGCAGATTCGCGCGCAGCTTGTCGCGCGTGAAGCGGCGGCCGCGCCGCGCCGTGCCGAGCGCCAGGCGCTGGACCTGCTTCATTCGATCGACCTCGCGCAGGCCGTGGCGGGCGCCGAACGCCGCGAACGACGCCTCGCTGAAATCGTGGAGGTGATGCGGGTTGAGATCGACGGAAGGCGTCGTCGGCACCGACGCGACGAGGCGTCCGCCAGGCCGCAACAGCGCGGCGAGCTTCGCGAAGAGTGCCGCGGGATCGGGGACGTGCTCGATCGTCTCGAGGCTCACGATGGTGTCGAAGCCGTCGGCATCTTCGAAGCGCAACGCGTCGCTGGCGACGAAGCGGACGCGCGGGCCGCCGTAGTGCGCGGTCGCGTAGGCGACCGCGTCGGGCGCGATGTCGACGCCCAGCGCCGGGCCGAGCGCCGGGTTGCTCGCGAGCAGCAGCTGTGTGCCGTAGCCGACGCCGCAGGCCAGATCGAGCAGTCGTCCCGGCCGCGCGACGCGCGCCGCGAACTCGTAACGCGCGAGGTGCAGCGAGAGCGTCTCGCGCGCCGCCCGATCCGCGGGATCGACCGCCTGCGGGACGAGGCGCTCCAGGCTGTCGGGGTCGAGCGGCATGGCGGGCGAGCCTATCGGCTGGACGATGGGGTGTGCCACGAGAGCACTCCTGCGCGCGCTCGATGCGCGTGTAGCTCGCCGTCGCAGCTCACGCGCTCCGGCTGTGAACTCGAAACTCACTCCGCTAGGTTGGCCCGCACACCCAGATCGCGATGCAGGGAGACGCCATGAACAGCTTCGGGGCTCGTCGTACGCTGCGCGCGGGCGGCCGCGAATACGAGATCTTCGCACTCGGCGCGCTCGAAGCGCGCGGCCTCCCGGTGGGTCGCCTGCCGCTCGCGCTGCGCATCCTGCTCGAGAACCTGTTGCGCAACGAGGACGGGCGCAACGTCACGCCCGCGTCGATCGAGGCGCTGGCGCGCTGGGATGCGAACGCCGAGCCCGCGCGCGAGATCAGCTTCCTGCCCGCGCGCGTCGTGCTCCAGGATTTCACCGGCGTCCCGTGCGTCGTGGACCTCGCCGCGATGCGCGACGCGATGACCGCGATGGGCGGCGACCCGAACAAGATCAATCCGCTGCAACCGGTCGAGCTGGTGATCGACCACTCGGTGCAGGTGGACGCCTTCGGAACGCCCGACGCGTTCCGCACCAACGTCGCGCGCGAGTTCGAGCGCAACCGCGAGCGCTACGTGTTCCTGCGTTGGGGACAATCGGCGCTCGCCAACTTCAAGGTCGTCCCGCCCGGCACCGGCATCGTGCACCAGGTGAACCTCGAGTATCTCGCGCGCGTGGTGATGGCGGGCGAGGGGCCGGCCGCCAAGACTGGCTTGCAAACACATGGTTCCGGAGGGCTGCCGCAGGCCTGCTTCGACACGGTGGTCGGCACGGACTCGCACACCACCATGATCAACGGCCTCGGCGTGCTCGGCTGGGGCGTCGGCGGCATCGAGGCCGAGGCGGCGATGCTGGGCCAGCCGATCGCGATGCTGGTGCCGCGCGTGGTCGGCGTGAAGCTCGACGGGTCGCTGCGCGAGGGTGTGACCGCGACGGACCTGGTGTTGCGCGTCACCCAGTTGCTGCGCAAGCACGGCGTCGTCGGCAAGTTCGTCGAGTTCTTCGGGCCGGGGATGGCGGCGCTCGCGCTCGCCGACCGCGCAACGATCTCGAACATGTGTCCGGAGTACGGCGCCACCTGTGCGATGTTCCCGGTGGACGCCGAGACGCTGCGCTACCTGCGGCTCTCGGGCCGCAGCGAGGCCCAGGTGGAGCTGGTCGAGGCGTACACGCGCGCGCAGGGCGTCTTCCACGACACTGCGACTCCGGAGGCGAGCTACTCGGAGCGCCTCGAAATCGACCTCGCGAGCATCGAGCCGAGCATCGCCGGGCCGAGCCGGCCGCAGGATCGCGTCGCACTCGCGGACGCGAAGGCGTCGTTCGCGCGGGCGTTGCCCGAGCTGTCGAAGGGCGCCCCGGCGGAGGCCGCCGTCGAGATCGACGTCGACGGCGCGCGCGCGACGCTGCGCCACGGCTCCGTGGTGATCGCCGCGATCACCAGCTGCACGAACACCTCGAACCCGAGCGTGATGCTCGCTGCCGGCCTGCTCGCGAAGAAGGCCGTGCTGCGCGGGCTCGAGACGCCGCCGTGGGTGAAGACGTCGCTCGCGCCCGGATCGCAGGTGGTGACGGCGTACCTGAAGGAAGCCGGCGTGCTCACGTATCTCGAGCAGCTCGGCTTCGATCTGGTCGGCTACGGCTGCACCACCTGCATCGGGAATTCCGGACCGCTGCCCGATGCGGTCCAGGACGCGATCGACCGTGGCAAGCTGGTGGTGTGCTCGGTGCTCTCGGGCAACCGCAATTTCGAGGCGCGCGTGCACGCTTCGGTGCGCGCCAACTACTTGATGTCACCGCCGCTGGTGGTGGCGTACGCACTCGCGGGTCGGATGGACATCGATCTCGCGACGGAACCGCTCGGCGCCGCGAGCGACGGAACGCCGGTGTTCCTGCGCGACATCTGGCCGACCACGCGGGAGATCGCGGACACGGTCGGGTCGAGCGTCGGCGCGGGCCTGTTCCGCAAGACCTACGCCGACGTCTTCCGCGGCGGCGAACTGTGGCGCGAGCTGCCGGTTCCGCCCGGCGAGCGCTTCGCCTGGGAACCCGCTTCGACCTACGTGCGCAAGCCGCCGTATTTCGACGGCATGCCGCGCGAGGCGCCGTCGCACGTCGAAGAGATCCGCGGCGCGCGCGTGCTCGCCCGGCTCGGCGACAGCGTCACCACCGATCACATCTCGCCGGCCGGCAGCATCGGCAAGGAAACCGCGGCGGAGTCGTATCTGCTCCAGCAGGGTGTCACGAAGCGCGACTTCAACTCGTACGGGTCGCGGCGCGGCAACCACGAGGTGATGGCGCGCGGCACCTTCGCGAACGTGCGACTGCGCAACCAGCTCGCGCCCGGCACCGAAGGCGGCGTCACCGTGCACATCCCGAGCGGCGATCCGATGTCGATCTTCGACGCATCCGTGCGCTACCGCGCCGAAGGCGTCCCGCTGCTGATCCTCGCCGGCAAGGAGTACGGCTCGGGATCGAGCCGCGACTGGGCCGCCAAGGGTCCCGCCCTGCTCGGTGTGCGCGCGGTGATCGCGGAGAGCTACGAGCGCATCCACCGCTCGAACCTGGTCGGGATGGGCGTGCTGCCGTTGCAGTTCGAGGCGGGCGCCAGCGCCGCGTCGCTCGGCCTCAGCGGTCGCGAGCGCTTCGACATCCTCGGGCTACGCGATGCGGTGGCAAGCGGCTTCGCGAACGGCCGCACGCTCACCGTGCGCGCCCGCAGCGACGAGGGCAAGGCGACCGAGTTTCCGGTGCGCGTGCGGATCGATACCCCGACCGAGATCGAGTACTACCGCCACGGCGGTATCCTGCTCTACGTGCTGCGCTCGCTGCTGGGCTGAGGGCGAAAGCTCGGAGCGCGACCGGTACCGCGAGGAAGGCGCCGTAGGAGAGCAGCGGACGGTCGCCTTCGCTATGCGCAGAGCGAAGGTTCGGGCGCCGCTTACGACGTCGCGATCGCTCTCGACGGTCGCGGCAGCTACGCGACGGCGTACTCCGATGATCGCGTCGAGGTCTACGCGCCGGAACCGGGCGCGGTGGCGCTCCGGGTTGCGGCGGGCCGCGCCATGGCGGGCCTGCGAAGATCGCGGGGCGCGTGGACGCGCCCTGGTTGACGTGGAGGTCGATCCCCCACGCGCGGCGGCTGCTGCGCAGCTCTCCGCCCTGATCCGCGAGACGGCGTCGCCACCGCGCCGATCCCGCGGACGTGGTATCCCTTGCGGCAGAGCGCAAGGGGGGAGGCGCGGGAAGGAGTCGGCCATGTACCTCGTTCGGCAGCTTCTCGATCGCAAGGGGCACATCGTCCACGGCGTCGGTCCCGATGCCACCGTACTCGAAGCGCTCGAAATCATGGCGAGGCACGACGTAGGTGCGCTCGTCGTGCTGGACGCGCAGGGTGAGCTGGTGGGTCTCGTCTCCGAACGCGACTACGCCCGCAAGGTAGTCCTGAAGGGCAGGGTTTCGAAGGACACACCCGTCCGTGAGATCATGGCCACCGGTGTGGTCTGTGTGAACTCGAGCCAGACGGAGCACGGCTGCATGGCGCTCATGACCAACCACCGGGTTCGTCACATCCCGGTGATCGACGACGGACGGCTCGTCGGGATCATCTCGATCGGCGACGTGGTCTCGGCGATCATCGAGGATCAGAAGTTCACCATCGAGCAGCTCGAGCACTACATCAGCGGCAGCCGTTAGGAGGCGCGAGGCGCCTCCCGCGCGCGGATAGGTCCAGATCACGACGCAGCCCAGCGGGGAGCGAGCGCCAACGGGCAGAGCGGGCGAGCAGCAGCGAGACGAGGAGGGCGATCGAGAGAATCCGCCTCCGCCTGAGTGACGTGTGGTGAGTCGCCCTGACCGAGGCAACGGCGCTCGCGATGGCTAGGTTCTCGACATGGACCCGATCGATCGACGTGAGTTCCTGCGCATCGGGACGGCGGGTCTGCTCGCCACGGCCGCCGCGCCGGCTGGCGCCGCGCAGACGCCGCCTGCCATCCAGCGGCGGGCCGTGCTCGGCAAGACGGGGCTGCGCGTGCCGGACATCGGCTTCGGCTCGAGTCGCCTCGACGGCGACGAAGCCCTCGTTCAGCACGCGCTCGCGCGCGGCATCACCTACTTCGACACCGCCGAGAGCTACACGGACGGCGCCTCCGAGACGACGCTCGGCCGGGCGCTGCGGGGTCGCCGCGACGACGTGATCGTCGCCACCAAGACGTCGTGCGGCGCGGCGACGACGCGCCAGCAGCTGATGCAGGCGCTCGAAGGCAGCCTGCGCCGGCTCCAGACCGATCGCGTCGAGATCTACTTCAACCACGCGGTGAACGACCGCGCGCGGCTCCGGAACGACGAGTGGTCGGAGTTCGCCGCGCGCGCCAGGAAGGACGGCAAGATCCGCTTCACCGGGATGTCGGGACACGGCGGCCGGCTCGTAGAGTGCCTCGACCATGCGCTCGACGACCAGCTCGTCGACGTCGTGCTGGTCGCTTACAACTTCGGCCAGGATCCCGCTTTCCACGAGCGCTTCACCAGGAGCTTCGACTTCGTTGCCATGCAGCCCGATCTGCCGCGCGTGCTGCGCAAGGCGCGCGCGCAGGGTGTCGGCGTCGTCGCGATGAAGACGCTGCGCGGCGCGAAGCTGAACGACATGCGCCCCTTCGAAGCCGGCGGTGCGACCTTCGCGCAGGCGGCCCTGCGCTGGGTTCTGGCGAGCGCGCTCGCCGACGCGCTGATCGTGACGATGTCATCGACCGACGCGATCGACGAGTATCTGGGCGCGTCGGGCTGGACGCGCAGTGCGCGCGCCGACAGCGCGCTGCTGGCCCGCTACGAGTCGCGCAACGGCAACAGCCAGTGCCGCTACGGCTGCAGCGGGTGCGCGGGCGCCTGTCCCGCCGGCGCACCGATTGCCGACCTCCTGCGCGCGCGCATGTACGCCGAGGACTACGGCGACGCCAAGCTCGCGCGCGCGGCGTTGGCGGGGGCGGGTTCGCGCGCGACGGCGTGTCTCACTTGCAGCGACGCGCAGTGCCTGAACGCCTGTCCGCACGGATTGCCGATCGCGGAGCTGGCCTTGCGCGCGGCGCGATTGGCTTGACGCATCGCAGCCGCCCTGAGTCGAGCGCGTACGGGGCGCTGCTGTGGGTGGCGCTGTCGAGTCACCGCCGTGCGCTGGACTAGACTAATGCCCGCGTTTGATCTTCTGGAACACGGTCCGTGCTCCGAGCGTCACGTTGTTCACACCGCCGGCGGTCTCGCTCTGCGCGCCGAGGAACCACAAGCCGTCGATCGGCGTCTCGTGCGGAGCGCCGCTCTTCCCCATGACCGGCGAGACGCCGCCGAACGCGTGGTGATCGAGGTGCGTGCGCAGACGGAAATCGCCGGGCGTCATCGAGACGGTGACACGCGCATGTTTCCGCAGCCCGGGGATGACCTCCTCGGCGCGATCGAGAAGCTTGTCGGTCATCTCCTGGCGTCGCGCCTCCCAACCGCCGCGAAGTTTGTTCGGCGCGACGGTGTAGATCGTGATCGCGTGCTGTCCCGGCGGCGCCATCTCCGGTGAGTGAAACGACGGGATGTAGATCAGGAATCCATCGTTGCCCTCGTGGTACTCGCCCGCCTGGATGCGCGCGACCGCGCCCTCGAGATCGTAGGTGTGGTAGTGGTAGTCGAGGGCGCCGCTCTGATGGCGGCTCGGGTCCATGTCGACGCCCAGATGCACCATCAACACCGACTCCATCAGCCGCAGGTCGTCGAGCTCTGCTGTGAACGACGCAGGCACCGCGTCCCGGCCGACGAGCTCGAAGAAGCACTCCCGCGCGCCGCCCGTGACGAGCACGAGGTCGGCGTCGTGAGCTTCACCGCTGGCGAGCTCGATGCCGCGCGCGCGGCCGCCGCTGATGACGACGCGGCTCACCGGAGCGCTCGTATGCAGGTGGCCGCCGTGTTCGGTGATCACGCCGGCGACCGCACTGACGAGACGGCTGCAGCCTCCGACCACGTACTGGAACGTCGTCCGCGCTCCGATCGACGAGAGCTTCGCCGGGAGTCGCCTGTCGAACGCCGTCTCCTGGTTCACGGCCGGCACGGCCAGGCCCAGGAAATCCGACGGCCGGACGACGAGGTCCGCCAGGATGCCGAGAAACAGCGCCTTCAGCCGGTCGTCGCCGAAGAAGTGGTCCATCAGCTGCTTCGAGTTCCAGGTCTGGAACCGCTTCACGCGGCCGAACAGCCGCGCCATCCGCAGCTTGTCCGGCAGCGACCGCAGCAGGCCGGCGCCTTCGCTACGGCGCGCGAGCAGCATGAGGTCGAGCATCGTGTCGTAGAACTCGGAGTAGCGGTCGAGCCCGTCCGCCTCGCCGGGGAAGAGTTCCTTCAGACGATCGCGGCGCCAGTACGGACCGATGTACTCGGAAGGCGGTTGTAATCGGTAATCCGGAAACACCACGCCGCGGTCAGCGCGAACGAACTCGATGCGGTCCGCACAGCCCAGCTCCGCGAGCACGCGTCCGCACGGTTCGCCCGGAGCGAATCCCTCGATCATCAGGGGGCCGAGATCCCAGGCGAAGCCGTCCTTCCGGAACGTCGTCGTGACGCCGCCGATGTGGTCCGCCTGTTCGAAGACGTCCACCTGGCAGCCGTCTCGTGCCAGGTACGCTGCGGCGGTGAGGCCCGCCATGCCCGATCCGACGACCACTGCTCGCGTCATGCTGCTTCTCGCCCCGCCGATGTCGCAGGCGCGGGCTCCGCGACCGACTCGATCCCAGCAAGTCTACATCGCCTGCGTGGAGTCCCGAAGCTGAGAGAGATCTCCCCGACACCATCGTGCGAAAGCCGCTGATCTTGCGGATTGCACCCTTTTCGCCGTAGCGTGCGCGTCCTGATGGCGCTCCAAACGGAGGACAACGATACGGTCCGTAGCGCGCGCCTCTCGCGTGCGCAGGCAGTTGCCGCCGCCGGGGGCATCGAAGAGGCCCTGGCGGGAGGGACTCTTCTCCCGATCGACGATCTCACGCTGGCTGAGGCGATCGTACTGGGACTGGTTCGCCAGGGGGTGCGCACGTTTCTCTGCGTGCTCGGTCACGGCTCGACGGAGATCGGCGAGGTCCTGCGCGTCTACGAAACGGCAGGCGTGATCCGCAGCTGCGGGGTGCGCCACGAAGTCGAGGCTGCCCACGCGGCCACCGCGTTGCGCTGGGTGACGGGCGAGAAGGCGGCCGTGGTGACCTCCATCGGCCCCGGCGCATTACAGGCGATGGCCGGTTCGCTCGCCTCCGCGAGCGACGGCATCGGGGTCTGGCATCTGTATGGGGACGAGACCTCGGAGGACGAGGGTCCCAACATGCAGCAGATCCCCAAACACGAGCAGCAACTCTATCTGCGCTTGTGCGCGACGATGGGCGAAGCGTACTGCCTGCACACCCCGGCTGCGGTTGGTGCCGCCCTGCGCCGTGGGTTGGTCACCGTCGACCATCCGCACCGCGCGGGCCCGTTCTATCTCCTCCTGCCCCTGAATACCCAACCGGCTGTGCTGCACGGCTTCAATCTGGATGAGCTTCCTCGCGGAACACTGCCGCGACTGGGCGCTGCCGTCGATGACGGCGCCTATGCCGGTGCTGCGGCGAGGTTGCACGCGGCGCAGCGCGTCGTCGTGAAGATTGGCGGCGGCGCTCGCGCTGCCGGGCCTGAACTATTGGAGTTTCTGGACGCGGTGGACGGCGTCGCGGTCACGAGTCCGCTCGTCTCCGGTGTCATCCCCTACGATCACCCGCGCAACATGACCGTTGGTGGGTCGAAGGGTTCGATCAGTGGGAACTTTGCGATGGACGAGGCGGACCTGCTGGTCGCCGTGGGCACACGCTTCGTCTGCCAGTCGGACTGTTCCCGCACCGGCTATCCGCACGTGCAGCACGTGGTGAACATCAACTCCGATCTCCGCACTGCGTTGCACTACAGCCACACGACCGCACTCGTGGGGGATGCGGCGCTGACGCTGCGGCGACTGATTGCTGCGCTGCACGCCGAAGGACGCGGGAAGAAACGCGGCGAATCGGAGTGGTGGCGGCAGTGTCGCGAGCAGCGCCGGCGCTGGGATGCGTTCAAAGCAGAACGCTACGCGCAGCCCCGCCTCCACGACCCCGTATGGGGGGGCCGCGTGCTCACCCAACCCGCAGCCATCAAGACCGCCACCGATTGGGCCCGCGCGCGGGACGTCGTGACCTTCTTCGACGCCGGCGACGTGCAGGCAAACGGTTTCCAAGTCGTCGAGGATGATCGCCTGGGCCGCACGTTCACCGAAACCGGTGCCAGCTACATGGGATTTGCCGTGTCGGCGCTCCTCGCGACCGCTCTGGCGTCGCAGCCGTTCTATGGCTTGGCGATCTCGGGAGACGGGTCGTTCACGATGAACCCACAGATCCTCCTGGATGGCGTCACGCACGGTGCTCGCGGCTGCATTCTGCTGCTCGACAACCGGCGCATGGGCGCCATCTCCGGACTGCAAGAAGCGCAGTATGGAGCGGCCTACACCACCGCCGATGGACTTGCCGTCGACTACGTCGCCTGGGCGCGCGCGGTGAACGGCGTGGCCGCGTTTGATGGGGGTCGCAGTGCGGAGTCCCTGCGCGCCGCGCTCGAGCAAGCGCGCGCCCACGGAGGCTTGTCGCTGATCCACCTGCCGGTCTACTACGGTCCCGATCCGCTCGGCGGCATGGGCGCACATGGCCGCTGGAATGTCGGCAGTTGGGTCGAGGACACGCAAGCGATCCGACACCGGATTGGGTTATGACGCAGCACCCTGTTCCGCACGACTTGTACATTGGCGGCAGTTGGCTGCCGGCTTCCGACGGCGGCCGCTTCGATGTGATCAATCCTGCGACGGAAGAGGGGATCGACTCCGTTCCCATGGCGACCGCTGCAGATCTCGATCACGCCCTGGCTGCGGCCGACGACGCGTGGCGGAAATGGCGCGAAGTCGATGCGTGGACCCGCAGTGCTGCGTTGCGCCGCGTCGCGCAGGTGGTGCGTGAGCGGGCCGATGCCATTGCCGGGGTGGTCACCGAGGAGCAGGGCAAACCCCTCGTGGAGGCCAGGGGGGAGATCGGGGCGGCAGCCGATCAGTTCGACTGGTACGCGGACGAAGCCCGCCGCATCTACGGACGCGTGATCGATGGCCACTCGACGGCGCACCGGCTGCTCGTGCTGCAGCAGCCGATCGGGCCGGTCGCCGCGTTTACGCCGTGGAACTTTCCCGCTTTGCTGCCGGCCCGCAAGCTGGCGCCGGCGATCGCGGCTGGCTGCTCGATCATCCTGAAACCTGCGGAGGAGGCTCCGCGCACCGCGTTGTGCCTGGCAGCGGCATGCCACGAAGCCGGGATTCCGGCCGGCGTGGTCAACGTGGTCACCGGCGACCCGGCTCAGATCAGCCGCCACCTGATCGCTTCGAGTGTCATCCGCAAGGTCAGTCTCACCGGGTCCGTCGCTGTGGGCCAGGAGATCCTGAAACGATGCGCAGACGGGATCAAGTCGGTGTCGATGGAACTCGGCGGACATTCCCCGGTGCTGGTCTTCGAGGACGCCGAAGTCGAAGCGGCGGCCGAGCTGGCCGCTCGCGGCAAGTTCCGCAACAACGGCCAGGTCTGCATCGCGGCCAGCCGGTTCTTCGTGCAGGAATCCATTGCCAAGCGCTTCGTCGACCGTTTCGTCGAGGTCGCCAAGGCGCTCCAGATTGGCGACGGTCGGGAAGCGTCCACCGAGATCGGGCCGCTGGCCAACCGCCGGCGCCTGCAGACCGCGGAATCTCTCGTGCAGGACGCCTGCGCCAAAGGCGCCGTGCTCTGCTGCGGCGGCCGGCGCCCGCCCGGGTTTGCTCGCGGCTTCTACTTCGAACCGACGGTGCTCACCCATGTAAACGCGTCGATGCGAATCATGTCGGAAGAGCCATTCTGCCCGGTGGCACCGATCGCGACCTTCGCCAACTTCGATGATGCCATCGAACAGGCCAACGCCACGGAGTACGGCCTGGCCGGCTATGTGTTCACACAGAATACCCGTACCGCCTTCCTGGCCGCCGAACGACTCGACGTCGGGATGGTTGGCGTCAATGACCTGGCGATTGCGGCGGCCGAGATTCCCTTCGGCGGCGTCAAGCGATCCGGCTTCGGCCGCGAGGGCGGCGCGGAGGGAATCGAATGGTATACGGTGACCAAGTACGTGAAGATTCGATTGTAGAGGTCGGCAGCCGAGTGTTGACAGGGAAGCAAGCCGGGCTGCAGCGTTCGACTTTCGGCGGCCGACCGTGAGCGGTGGTCCGCCCACTCGCATCGATCGGAATCCCACCTCGTACGCGGATGCCGGCTTCAGCCGCTACCTGCGTCGCGCGTTTCTCGCTTCGGCGGGCTTCGACCGCGCCGATCTGGATCGGCCGATCGTCGGCATTGCCGATACCTCCTCCGACTACACCACGTGCCACCGCGACATGCCGGGGGTCGTGCAGGCCGTGAGGCGCGGGGTGTTGGAGGCTGGCGCGCTGCCCCTGGTGTTTCCGACCGCGTCCCTCGCGGAAATCCTGTTGTCGCCGACGTCGATGCTCTATCGCAATCTGCTGGCGATGGAGACCGAAGAGATGATCCGGGCGCAGCCGATGGACGCCGTGGTGCTGCTGGGCGGGTGCGACAAGACGGTTCCCGCGCAGCTCATGGCGGCGGTGTCGGCGAACCTGCCGGCGATCTCCGTCGTCACGGGTCCGATGATGACGGGGAGTTGGCGGGGCGAACGCCTGGGGGCCTGCACCGATTGTCGCGGGTATTGGAGTCGCCACCGTGCCGGTGAAATCACTGCGAGCGAGATCGACGAGATCGAGCAATCGTTGTGCCCGACGGGCGGCACCTGCATGGTCATGGGGACGGCGTCCACGATGGCTTGCATGGCGGAGGCGCTCGGCCTGATGTTGCCGGGCGGGGCCACCGCACCGTCGGGCTCGGGTGACCGCTTGCGGCATGCCGTTGCGGCCGGCAGGCGCGCCGCGGAATTGGCGGTGCAGCCGCTGCGGCCGCGTGACATCCTGCAACCGGCCGCGTTCACCAATGCCCTGACGGTGCTCATGGCGACCAGTGGGTCGACCAACGCCATCATCCACTTGCTGGCCATTGCGCGCAGAGCGGGCGTGTCGCTCCACCTCGACGACGTCGATTCGGTGTCGGAACGCGTGCCCCTGCTCGTCGATTGCAAACCGGCGGGTGCCGGCTATCTGGAAGATCTGCACCGGGCCGGCGGTGTCCCGGTCGTGTTGAAGGCGCTTGCGCCGCTTCTCGATTTGTCCGTGGTCGGTGTTTCTGGACGCACGCTGGGGGACTTACTGGGAGAAGTGTCACCGCCCGCAAGCTGGCAGAATACGATCCGCACCTTGGAGGCGCCGCTCGGGCCGACTGGCGCGCTCGTGACGTTGCGTGGCTCGTTGGCGCCGGACGGCGCGGTCATCAAGCGCGCTGCTGCAACGCCGGCGCTCTTGCGGCACGCGGGACCGGCGGTGGTGTTCGAGTCGCCGGAAGATGCCGCGGCGCGGATCGATGACCCCGCCCTGGCGATTACGCCACAGCACGTCCTGGTACTGCGCAATGCCGGCCCGGTCGGTGCGGGTATGCCCGAGGCCGGCTCCTTGCCGATTCCGCGCCATCTCGCCGCGGCGGGCGTGCGCGACATGGTGCGTGTCTCGGATGCGCGTATGAGCGGGACCGCCTACGGCACCGTCGTGCTGCACTGCTCGCCCGAAGCCGCAACGGGCGGGCCACTCGCGCTGGTGCGCGATGGCGACATCATCGAGCTGGACGTAACTGCCCGCCGCATCGATGTCCGGGTGGAAGACGCCGTGCTGGCACGCCGTCGGGCTGAGTTCCGACCCCCGGCATTGCCGGAGCGGGGTTGGCGACGTCTCTATGCCGAACACGTGCTTCCGGCACACCTCGGCGCCGACCTGGACTTTCTCGTCTGATTGGAGTGTCGAGGGATCCGTGACCGGGGCGGGAGCCCGACAGATCGAAGATCGTCTCGTGGTCCGACGATTCTCCGGGGCCAACCGACCGACGT
>Ga0102851_10000112_pt1 | contig 33221 bp, 28 predicted proteins | sample Mud3Dept3metaG_FD_79558 | JGI IMG/M metagenome (GOLD analysis project Ga0102851, IMG submission 79558) | Freshwater wetland microbial communities from Ohio, USA, analyzing the effect of biotic and abiotic controls - Mud 3 Core 4 Depth 3... | ecosystem: Environmental > Aquatic > Freshwater >... | reverse complement strand
CGGCGCCGCCGACCGGGCCGGCGGTGCGCGCCCCGCGCGCGCCGCGCTCGCCGCGGCGCTCGCCGAGGTCGCCACCGAGCTCGAGCTGCCGCCGGGAGAGCGCGCGGCGTGGGACGAGGCCGCAGCGGCGCTGGTCGCCGCGGCGGGGGAGAGCGCGATGCTGGTGCCGCTCTCGCCCGAGGCGCCGAGGGTGCTCGCCGACCTCGCCGCGCGCCGCCGCCTGGCGCGCGCGCGCGCCGCCTTTGCGGCCGAGGCGCAGGAGCTCGCCGCGACGGCCGAGGCGCTGCTCGAAGCGGACCGCGCGCGCCGTCCCGACGGCGAGACGGCCGGCGCGCGCGCTGAGCGCCTGGGCGCGCTCGCCTCGCGCCTGCTCGATGCCGAGCGGCTGTCGGGCGTGGTCGCCCATCGCCGCGCCGGCGCGCCGTTCGCCGAAGAGCGCCGGCTCGGCCTCGAAGTCGCGCGGGCGCGGCTCGCCGCGTTCGGCCGGGAGCCCGGCGAGCCGGTCTGGATCGTGGCCGAGGCGGGCGCGGGCGAGCCGCCGCGCGCCGGCGCGCGGACCGCCGGCGACCCCTTCGCGGCCGCCGCCGAGCGCTTCGACGCGGCCGCGGCCGAGGTCGCCGAGCTGGTGCGCGCGGTGCGGCGGGTGCGCCTGGAGTCGGCCGAGGCCTACGAGCCCGAGCGACACGGGCCGGGTCTGGAGCGGCTCGACTGGCGCGCCTTCTCGCGCGAGGAGCTGGCGCTGGTGCCGCCGGTGCTGGTGCGGGTGGCCGAGCGGGACCTGCTCTCGGGCGCGCTGACGTCGCTGGTGCGGCTGCTGCTCTCGGGGCGCCCGGTCCAGGTCCTGGTCGCGCGCGACTTCGAGAGCGAGGAGCAGGTCGGCTGGCGGCTCGAGCCGGCCTGGCTCGGTGTCGGGCTGCGCGAGGTCTTCGTCCACCAGGGCTCGATCGCACGCCCGGGCGCGCTCGCGGCGGGCTTCTCGCGCGCGCTGGCGGGTACGCGCTCCGGCCTCCACGTGCTCGACGCGCCGGTCGCCCCGGTCGACGGCGTGGATCCCTGGCTCGCGGCCTCGGCGCGGGTGGCCGGGCGCGCGACGCCGCTGTTCCGCTACGACCCGGAGGCGGGCGAGAGCGCGGCGCGCCGCTTCCGTTTCGACGACAACCCGGAGCCGGCCGCGGACTGGCCGAGCGAGGCGGGCGGGGCGGACGCGCCGCCGGCGCCCTTCACCTACGCCGACGCGGCGCTGCTCGATCCGGGCTGGCGCGCGCACTTCGCGGTCGCCGCGCAGGAGTCGGAGGACCTGGTGCCGGTCGCCGACTGGCTGGCGCTCGAGCCCGAGGAGACCGTGCGCCGGCTGCCCTGCGTGGCGGCCGTGGACGGCGACGGCGGGACGCGGCGCCTGGTGGTGTCGCGCGCGCTGGCGCTCGCCACGCGCGACCGGCTCTCGTTCTGGCGCACCCTCGAGGAGCTCGCGGGCGTGCGCAACGAGCACGTCGAGGAGGCCGCGGCGCGCGCGCGCCGCGAGGCCGAGGCGGTGGAGGCGGCCGAGCGCGCGGCGGCGGCGGCGCGCCACGCCGCCGATCTCGAGCGCGTCGCCGCCGACGCCGACGCCGCGGCGGTGGAACGCCTGGTGTCGGCCCTGTTCGAGGTCGAGCCCGAGGGCGGCGCCGCGCCGGCGGCGCGGGCGCGCCCGGCGCGCGCCGAGGGCGGGCCGGTGGCGAGCGGGATGGGCGCGGCCGCGGAGAGCAAGGCGGCACCCGCCCCCGCGCCCGCCGCCGCGCCGGCCCCCGCCGTGGGCGCGGCCGAGGAGGCCTGGGTGGACACCCCGATGTGCACCTCCTGCGACGAGTGCGTGCGCAAGTACCCGGCCATCTTCGTCTACAACGGCGACAAGCAGGCGATCGTCAAGAACGCGCGCGGCGGCACCTTCCGCGACCTGGTCCTGGCGGCCGAGAAGTGCACGGCCAAGGTGATCCATCCCGGCGCGCCCTGGAACCCCTCCGAGCCCGACCTGGCGGCCTGGGTCGAGCGGGCGAAGCCGTTCGGGTGAGGACCGCAGAGCGATGAGCGCGATCCTGGTCGCGGGCGGCGTGCTGGCCGGGCTGGGGCTGCTGTTCGGCCTCCTGCTCGCCGTCGCCGACCGCTTCTTCAAGGTCGTGGAGGACCCGCGCATCGACGCGGTCGAGAAGCTGCTGCCCGGCTCCAACTGCGGCGCCTGCGGGCAGCCCGGCTGCCGCGGCCTGGCCGAGAAGATCGTCGTCGGCGCCGAGAAGCCGTCGCGCTGCTCGGTCTCCTCGCCGGCCGGGCTCGAGGCGATCGCCGACTTCCTGGGCGTCGAGGTCGGAGACGCCGACCGGCGCGTGGCGCGCGTGCACTGCGGCGGCGGCCTCGGCCGCGCGCGCCAGCTGGCGAGCTACGAGGGCTTCGCGAGCTGCCGCGCCGCGCACCTGACCGGCGGCGGCGGGCTCGAGTGCTCGTGGGGGTGCCTGGGGCTCGCCGACTGCGTGCGCGCCTGCACCTTCGACGCCATGCGCATGAACGCCTGGCGGCTGCCGGTGGTGGATCCGGACAAGTGCACGGCCTGCGGCGACTGCGTCGAGGCCTGCCCGCGCGACCTCATCGACCTGATGCCGGTCTCCCACCACCTGATCGTGCAGTGCCGGGTGCCGCTCGCCGCCGACGAGGCGCGCCGGCTGTGCACCGCCGCCTGCGACGCGTGCGGGCGCTGCGCCGCCGACGCCGCTCCCGGGCTGATCCGGATGGCCCAGAACCTGCCGGTCGTCGACTACGCGGCCGGCGGACCGGCTGCGCCGGCCGCCACGTTCCGCTGTCCGACCGGCGCCATCCGCTGGGTGGTCGGCGAGCAGTTCGCCGGCGAAGAGGCTCCGGCCGAGGCGAGGAGGATCCATGCCTGAGCGGGAGTCTCCCGCGCGCCGTCTGGCGCGGCGCTGGTTCGCGGGCGGCGGCGCGGCGGAGCCCGAGCGCGGCGACGCTTTCGCCGGCACCGGGCTCGCCGCCCTGGCTGCGCTCGAGCGCGCCGCGGGGGCGCGCCTCGTCGCCGGTCCGGGGCTCGCCGCGCGAGCCGAGCTGGCCGCCGCCGAGCGCGGTGGCCTCGCCACCGCGCTCGGGCTCGCGCTGGGTGGCGAGCGGGTGGCGGTCTTCCTGACCGGCGCCGAGCTCGCGGCGGCGGCGCCGGTCCAGGCCGAGGCGCTGCGCCTGCGGGCGCCGCTCGTCGTCTACCTGGTCGGCGCCCTCGAGTGTGCGCGCGGCGCGGCGGTCTCGGGCGCCGCGGTGCTGGTGCCGTTCTCGGTCGCCGAGGCGGTCGACCTGGCGCTCGTGGCGCGCCGGTTCGCGGAGGAGTCGCTGGCGCTGGCGCTGCTGGTGCTCGACGGCCCGCGCCTCGCCTTCGCCGTGCAGGAAGCGTGGCTGCCCACCCCGGACACGCTCGCGCGCCGCCTCGGCGGCCCGGCGGACGACGTGCACCCGGTGACCCCCGCGCAGCAGACCCTGTTCGGGCGTCACCGGCGGCGCGTGCCGCGTCTGCACGACGCCGGCCGCCCGGCGCGGCTGGGCGGGGAGGCCGGGCCGCTCGCCGGCGCGCCCGCGCGCGCCGCCGCCGAGGTGCTGTTCGCGGCCGAGGCCGCGGCGCGCTTCGAGCGCCTCGCCGCGGAGATGGCGGCGGCGACCGGGCGGCCGCTGCCCGCGCTCTCGGGCCGCCGCCTGTCGCGCGCCGACGTCGGCGTGGTCGCCTGCGGGCCGCTGGCCGAGACCGCCGCCACGCTCGCCGAGCCGCTGCGCGCCGCGGGCGTGCGCGTCGCGGTGTTCGGCGTGCACCGGCTCTCGCCGTTCCCGGCCGAGGACCTGGCCGAGCTCGCCGGCTCGTGCGCGCGCGTCGCGGTGCTCGAGCGCCTCGACGAGCCGGTGCGGCGCGGCGCGCTCGCCACCGCGGTGCGCGCGGTGCTGGCCGCCTCCGAGCACCGGCCCGAGCTGGTCACCATCGTCGTCCCCGGCGAGGAGGCGCCGCTCGGCGTGCGCGACCTCGCGGCCGCCTTCCGCGCGCTGTCGAAGGGCACCACGCGGCGGGTCGTGCTCGGCCTCGCGCCGGGCGCGGGCGACGACGAGTATCCGAAGCGGCGCGCGCTCCACGACGCGCTGCTGCGCGAGCACCCCGAGATCGAGACCCTCGCCGTCCACGCCGGGGACTTCGAGCCGATCGAGGCGCGTCCGCAGGGCAGCGTCACCGTCGCGCTGGCCGGCTCCGGCCCCGACGCGCTCGGCGGCGACGCCGCGCGCCTGATCCTCGGCGCGCTCGGCGGACATCTCCGCTCGAGGCTGGCCGTGCCGGCCCGGGCCGCGGGCGCGCCCGCGGTCGAGCGCGTCACCTGGTCGCCGGTGCCGCTCGCGGCGCCCGCCGACGACGCTCCGGTCGAGCTCGTGATCGCGCTCGAGGGCGCGCTGCCGGCCGGGCTCGAGCCGGCACCGGGCGGCACGCTGGTGGTGCCGGCGCCGGCGCCGCCGCTCGCGCCGGCGCTGGCGCGACGCGCCGCGGCGGGCGATCTCGAGCTGCTCGAGCTCGACCGCCCGCAGGGTGGCGAAGCGCTCGTGCGCGAGTGCTGGCTGGGCGCTCTCGTCGCGGTGCTCGCGCGCCGGAGCGGCGTCGAGATCAAGCTGCGCCAGCTGCGCGCGGTGCGCGAGGGCGCCCTGATCGAGGTGCCGATCGAGGCGCGCGAGGCGCGGCTCGAGGCGCTGGCCGCGGGCTTCGAGAGCCTGCGCGCGGTGGCGTCTCCCGCCGTCGAGGCGAGCGCGCCGCCGGCGGCGCCGCCGGTCGCGCTGCTGCGCGGCCTGGCGCTGGCGCGCTCCGAGGCCGCGCTGGGCGACGCGGCCCGCTTCCGCGACCTGGCCGGGCTGCTGATCGCGGAGGGGCACGGCGAGCGCATCCTGCCCGACCCGACCCTGGTGTCGCTCGCTCTGCCCGCCTTCTCGGCGCCCGAGCGCGCGCACGCCGCCCGCCTGCCCGGTCTCGATCCGGCGCCGTGCACCGCCTGCGGCGCCTGCTGGAGCGGCTGTCCGCACGGCGCCATCGAGGCGCGGGTGCTGGCTCCCGCCGCGCTCGTCGAGCACGCGATCGGCCGCGCCGCGCGCCGCGAGCGGGGCGCCGAGGCGCTGCGCCGCTTCGCCGGCAAGCTCGGCGCGCGCCTGGCGACCGCGACCGCCGAGGCCCGGGGCGGCGTCGCCGGCGAGCTGCTGGAGAGCGCGGCGGAGACCCTCTTCGCGGAGGCCGGGCTGGCCGGCGATCGGCTGGCACAGGCGCGCGCGGCGCTCGCCGCCGTGCGCGCCGAGATCGGCGCCCTGCCCCTGGTGGCGAGCGCCGTCTTCCTGGGCGAGCCGGAAGCCGCGGCGCGCGGCACGGGCGAGCTGCTCGCCCTGGCGCTCGATCCGGATCGCTGCACCGGCTGCGGCCTGTGCGTGGCGGCGTGCGCGCCGGGCGCGCTCGCCGACGCCACGGCGACCGGAGGGGCGGTCGCCGCCGGGCGGGCCGCGGCGGCGGCGGTCGCCGCCCTGCCGGCCTCCTCCGCGGCGACGATCGCTCGCGCGCGCGCCGACGCGCGCGTCGGTCCGCTCGCGGGCGCGTTGCTCTCGCCCGTGGCGGAGCGGCCGCTCGCGGGCTTCGACGCCGCGCCGGCGGGCTCGGCGCCGAGGCTCGCCGCGCGCCAGGCGCTCGCGCTCGCCGCCTTCCATCTCGAGGCCGGTCGCGCCGGGGCCGTGGCGCGCGTGGACGAGCTCGCCGGGCGGCTCGGCCGCGAGGTGCACGAGTCGCTCTCGCGCGCGGTGCCCGACGGCGACCTCGCCGCGCTGGCGCGCGGGCTCGACGACGTCGAGCTGCCGAGCGCCGACCTGGCCGAGGTCGCAGGCCGGCTGGCGGGCGCGGTCGAGTCGGCGCGCGTCGACATCCCGCGCCTGCGGCGGCTGGTGGAATCGGCGCGCGCGATGGCCGACCTGGGCGAGCGACTGCGCGGCGCCGAGTCCGGGAGCGAGCGCGCGCCGCTCTCCGTCGTGGTCGGTCCGGGCGCGGCGCTGGCCTGGGCGCGGCGCTTCCCGGACAACCCGTTCGGCGTGCCCGCCACGGTCGCCGACGCGTCGCCGCTCGGCCTGGCGCGCGGCCTGGCGCTGGCCGAGGCCGCGCGCGCGGTGGCCGAGGCGCGCGCGATGCGCCGCGCGGCGCTCGAGCTCGAGCGGCCGGCCGAGGCCGCGCACGCGGCGAACGCGCCGCTCGAGCTCGGTTGGCGCGACCTCGATCCGGAGGAGCGCGCGCTGGCGACGACGGTCGTCGCGCTGGTCGACGAGACGGCGGGCGAGCCCGAGCTCGCCGAAGCGCTCGACATCCTGTCGGCCGGGCTGCCCGTGGCGATCGTCGCGCTCGCGCCAGCGCCGGGCGCGGCGCCCTCGCCCTGGGCCGCGCTCGCCTTCGCGGCGCCGTCGGGCGTGGTGGCCCACGCCACCGTCGCGCAGGCCCAGCCGCTCGACGAGGCGGCGGCCGCGCTCGCCACGTCGCGCGGTGGCGCGCTGGTGCGCGTGCTGGCGCCGATGCCGGCGGTGGCCGGCGAAACGCCGGTCGAGATCCTGATTCGTACCCGGGGGGTGGCGGAGGCCCGTGAGTTCCCCCTCGGCTGCCGCGTCGCGGCAGTCCACCCCGCCAACGCCGCCCCCCGGGTCGATCCTTCCGCCGAGGCCGCCGAGGCCGAGCGCCGCCACGCCGCGGAGCTCGCCGCCGCGGCGGCGAGCCACCGCGAGGAGCTCGCGCAGCTCGAGGCCGAGGTGCGCGCACGCCTCGCCGCGCGTGCCCGGCAGCGCCTGCTCGAGCTGGCGGCGCGCGCGCGTTCCGGCGGCGGCTCCGCGCCGGAGGCGACTTGAGCTTCGCGCGCACGTTCCGGCACGGCGTCCATCCGCACGCGCACAAGGAGGCGACCGAGGCCCTGCCGGTCGAGCGCATGCCGTTCGTCGAACGGCTCGTGCTGCCGCTCTCCCAGCACGCGGGCGCGCCGGCGCGGCCGGTGGTGGCGGTGGGCGAGCGCGTCGAGCGCGGTCAGCTGATCGCCGAGGCCGCCGCCTTCGTCTCCGCTCCCCTCCATGCGCCGGTGGCCGGCCGCGTGGCGGCCATCGCGCCGCGGCCGCACCCGTCGGGCCGGCTGGTGCCGGCGATCGAGCTCGAGACCGACCCGCTCTCTTCGCAGCGGCTGCCGGCCGGGCCGCCGCTCGACGCGGGCGCGCTCGACAACGAGAGCTTCGTGGCCGAGCTCCAGAACGCCGGGCTGGTGGGGATGGGCGGCGCCGGTTTCCCGACCCACGTCAAGTACCGCCTGCCGGAGGGGCGGCGGGTCGAGCGGCTGCTGGTCAACGGCTGCGAGTGCGAGCCGTTCCTGACCTCGGACCACCGCCTGATGGTCGAGCGCGCGGGCGACGTCGTGCGCGGCGCCGAGATCGCCGCCGCGCAGCTGGGCGTGGCCGAGACCGTGTTCGGGGTCGAGCTCAACAAGGCGGACGCGATCGCCGCGCTCGAGCGCGCGGTCGACGGCCGCGCCGCGATGCGCGTCGTGCCGCTGGCGGTCAAGTACCCGCAGGGCGCCGAGAAGATGCTCATCCGCGCCGTCTACGGCGTCGAGGTGCCGAGCGGCAGGCTGCCGCTCGATGTCGGCATGCTGGTCAACAACGTGGCGACGATGACCGCGGTGGCGGACTGGTTCGACCGCCGCCGGCCGCTGGTGGAGCGCGTCGTCACGGTCTCCGGGCCGGGCGTGCGCCGCCCCGCCAACCTGCTGGTGCCGGTCGGCACGCCGGTGCGCGCGGTGCTCGATCACTGCGGCGGCCTCGCCCCCGAGACGCGCGAGGTGGTGATGGGCGGGCCGATGATGGGCTCGCCGCTCGCCAGCCTCGACGTGCCCGTGGTCAAGGGCACCTCGGGCCTGCTCGCCTTCACCGCCGAGGAGGCGCGCCTGCCGACCGAGTACGCCTGCATCAAGTGCGGGCGCTGCGTCGAGGCCTGCCCGCAGTTCCTCAACCCCTCGCGCCTCGGCCGCCTCTCTCGCGCCGGGCGCTTCGAGGAGATGATGGGCTACCACGCCATGGACTGTGTCGAGTGCGGCTCGTGCAGCTTCGCCTGCCCGTCGGGCATCCCGATCGTGCAGCTGATCCGGGTCGCCAAGGGCGCGCTGCGCGAGCGCGCGGTGGCGGAGGCCGCCCGGTGAGCGAGCCGCATCCGCCGCGCCTGCTCGTCCAGCCGGCGCCGTTCCTGCGCCCCACGGTCTCGACGCCGGGCATCATGGGCGACGTGCTGATCGCGCTGGCGCCGACGGTCGTGGCGGCGGTCTGGTTCTTCGGCATCTCCGCCCTGCTCCTGATCGCGGTCTCGGCCGCGGCGGCGGTCGCCACCGAGTGGGGGCTGGGCGGCGAGCGGGGCCGCGCCGCGGTGCGCGACCTCTCGGCGCTGACCACCGGCGTGCTGCTCGGGCTGGTGCTGCCGCCCTCGCTGCCGCTCTGGATGGCGGCGCTCGGCAGCGCGGTCGCGATCGCGCTCGGCAAGCTCGCCTGGGGCGGGCTCGGTCACAATCTGTTCAACCCGGCGCTGGTCGGGCGCGCCTTCCTGCAGGCCGCCTTCCCGGTCGCGATCACCACCTGGGTGGCGCCGGGCGGGCCGCTCGCGCTCTACCGTGGCACGCTCGCCTGGCCCTTCCTGTCGGCCCCACCGGATGCGGTCTCGGCCGCGACCCCGCTCGGCCAGATGAAGTTCCTGGGCGCCGCGACCCCGGCGGGAGCCCTGTTCTGGGGCGACGTCGGTGGCTCGGTGGGGGAGACCAGCGCGGCGGCGATCCTGCTCGGCGCCGCGTGGCTGCTGGCGCGGCGCGCGTGCGACTGGCGCCTGCCGGTGGCGACCCTGGGCAGCGCCGCGCTGTTCGCCGAGATCTGCCACCGGGTGAGCCCGGAGAAGTACCCCGGAGCGCTCTTCACCCTGCTCTCCGGCGGCCTGCTGTTCGGCGCCGTGTTCATGGCCAGCGACCCGGTGACCTCGCCGCTGGCGCCGCGCGGCGCCTGGCTGTTCGGCGCCGGCGTCGGGTCGTTGGTGGTCCTGATCCGGTTCTGGGGCGGCCTGCCCGAGGGCGTGATGTACGCGATCCTGCTCATGAACGCGGTGAGCCCGCTCATCGACCGCGCGCTCCAGCCGCGCGTGTTCGGCGCCCGGCCGGCTCCCTCCGCCGCGCCGGGCGCGGGGACGGGGCCGTGAGCGACGGCGCCTCGGCGGGCGGCGAGAGCCTGCGCCTGGTGGCGACGCTGACCGTCGCCGGCCTCGTCTCCGGCCTCGCCATCGTGCTCGCCTACCGCTGGACCCTGCCCGCGATCCGCGCCCACCAGGCGGCGGCGCTCGAGCGTGCGGTGTTCGAGGTGCTGCCGGGCGCCGAGCGCATGGAGCGGCGGGTCTGGGACGGCTCCGGGCTCGCCGGCGCCGGAGCGGGCGGCGAGGCGGGCGAGTCGGTCTTCGCCGGTTACGCCGCCGACGGCGCGCTCGTCGGCTGGGCGGTGCCGGCCGCCGGCGCCGGCTTCCAGGACACGATCAAGCTCATCTTCGGCCTCGAGCCGTCGGGCGCCCGCACCCTCGGCATGACCGTGCTCGAGAGCCGCGAGACGCCCGGGCTGGGCGACAAGATCTACAAGGACCCGAAGTTCGTGGGCGAGTTCCGCGGCCTCGCCGTGGCGCCGGAGATCAAGCTGATCAAGGGCCACGGCGAGGCGCCCAACGAAGTGGACGCGATCACCGGCGCGACGATCTCGTCGAAGGCGGTGGTGCGCATCGTCAACCAGGCGGCCGCGCTCTGGCGGCCGCGCCTTCCTGCGCCCGGCGCGGAGCCGTCGGCGGCCGCCGGGACAGCCGCGGCGGCGCCTGCCGAGCAGGTCCCTCCCGACGTCGAGCGCGGCGGGCCGGTGCCGGGCGGCAAGCCGGGAGGACGGAGCTGATGGCCGGGCCGGGACGCTTCCGCGCCGAGCTGGTCAAGGGCATCGTCGCCGAGAACCCGACCTTCGTGCAGGTGCTCGGTATGTGCCCGGCGCTCGCGGTCACGAACTCCGGTCTCAACGGCGTGGTCATGGGCCTCGCCACCACCTTCGTGCTCGTGATGTCGAGCCTGATGATCTCGGCGCTGCGCAAGCTGATCCCGAGCCAGGTGCGCATCTCGACCTACATCGTGGTGATCGCGACCTTCGTCACCGTCGCCGACTTCACGCTCCAGGCCACCATGCCCGCCGCCCATCACGAGATGGCGGCGTTCATCGCCCTGATCGTGGTCAACTGCATCATCCTCGGCCGCGCCGAGGCGTTCGCGTCGCGCAACCCGGTCGGGCTCTCGGTCGCCGACGCGCTCGGCATGGGCACCGGCTTCACGCTCGCGCTGATCCTGATCGGCGGCATCCGCGAGGTGCTCGGCAGCGGCGCGCTGTTCGGATTCCGCGTGCTGGGCGCCTCGTTCGAGCCCTGGGTGGTCATGGTGCTGCCGCCCGGCGGCTTCCTGGTGCTGGGCGCGCTGCTGCTCGTGTTCGCGAAGGTCGCCGAGCTGCGCCAGCGCGCCGCCGCGCGGGCGGCCGCGGCGCAGGAGGCCGGGCGATGAGCTCCGAGCTGGTCTCGATCTTCGTCGGCGCGCTGCTGATCAACAACTTCACGCTCGCCTACTTCCTCGGGCTGTGCCCGTTCTTCGGCGTCTCGGGCCGGCTCGAGACCGCCTTCCGGCTGGGAGTCGCCAACACCTTCGTGATGGTGATCACCTCGCTCGCGACCTGGGCGCTCAATACCTATGTCCTGGTCAAGGCGCCCTACCTGTCGCTGATCGCCTACATCCTGGTCATCGCCAGCACGGTGCAGTTCGTCGAGATGGTGATCAAGAAGACGCTGCCCGCGCTGTTCCGCGCGCTCGGCATCTACCTGCCCCTGATCACCACCAACTGCGCCATCCTCGCGCTCGCGCTCTTCCAGACCAGCCGCGGCTACGGCCTGATCGAGGGGCTGGTCTTCTCGGTCGCCTCCGGCCTCGGCCTCATGCTCGCCCTGGTGCTGATGGCCGGCATCCGTGAGGAGGCCGAGCTCTCGGACGTGCCGCGCCTGCTGCGCGGCACGGCGATGAGCTTCCTGATCGCCGGCATCCTGTCGCTCGCCTTCATGGGCTTCGCGGGGCTCTTCTCGGGCTCGTGAGCGCCGTCGACCTGATCGCGATCGCGGCCCTGGCGGCAGCGTGCGCCGGCTGGGTCGTCCTCCAGCGCTGGGTCGCGCGCCGGGATCCGGGCAACCCGGGCGTGAAGCGCGAGTGCGACGGCGGCTGCGGCGGCTGCGAGCGGAGCGGCGACGCGAGCCGCGACCCGATCTGCGACCGGAGCTGCGATGGCTGAGCCCCGGCCTCGCCCCCGCTACCGCTCCGCGGTGCTCGGCGCGCTGGCGACCGCGGTCGTGGTGGCGCTCGCCATCGCCGCGGCGCGCGGCGAGCGCTTCGAGACCTTCGCCGGCGAGGCGATGGCGACGCGCTGGGAGGTGACGCTCCCGGCGCGCGTCGGAGCCGAGCCGGCGGCCGCGGAGTGCTTCGCGCTCTTCCGGCGCCTCGACCTGCTGATGTCGGAATGGAAGGAGGACTCGCCGCTGTCGGCGGTCAACCGCGCGGCGGGTGTCGCCCCGGTCGAGGTCCCGGAGGAGCTGTTCGAGCTGCTCGACCTCTCGGTCGAGCTCGGCCGGGAGACGGACGGCGCCTTCGACATCAGCTGGGCGGCGCTCTGGGGGCTGTGGGACTTCCGCGCCGCGGTGCCGGAGCTGCCGGACGCCTCGGAGATCGAGGCGCGCCGGCGGCTGATCGACTACCGGCGCCTGGAGCTCGACCGCGCGGCGGGCACCGCCTTCCTGCCCGAGGCCGAGATGCAGCTCGGCCTGGGCGCGATCGGCAAGGGCTACGCGCTCGAGCGCGCCGCGGAGCTGCTCGAGGCGCGCGGCTTCGGCGACTTCATGCTGGTCGGCGGCGGCCAGGTGGTGACGCGCGGCCGGCGCGGCGGGCGGCCCTGGCGCGTCGGCCTGCGCGACCCGCGCGGCGCGGCGGACGAGGTCTTCGCCCGCGTCGAGCTCGAGGGCGCCTCGCTCTCGACCTCGGCCGACAACGAGAGCTTCTTCGTCATCGACGGCCGCCGCTACCACCACATCCTCGACCCGCGCACCGGCTGGCCGGCCGCGAGCGGCCTGAGGAGCGCCACCGTGCTCCACCGCGACGCCACCGTGGCCGACGCCCTGTCGACCGCGGTGCTGGTGCTCGGCTGGGAGCGCGGCTCCGAGGTCGTGCTGCGCCTCGGCGGCGAGGCGGCGGCGGTCGACGAGCGCGGCGAGGTCGCCGCCACCCCCGGCCTCGAGCCGAAGCTCGAACGCCTGCGCGTGCCGCGCCGGGACTGAGCCCGGGTTCAGACTTCGTTCAGATCGAACGCGCCGCTCGAGGGCGGGTCCCGGAAGCGGTCCTGGATCTGCTCGACCTCGGCGCGGCGGGTGGCGAGCGCGTGCACGCACTCGGCGTCGAGGGTGTGGCCGGCGAGCTCCTCGAGATGGACGAAGGCCTCGTCGTTGGACCACGCCGGCTTGTAGGGGCGCACGCTGGTCAGCGCGTCGAAGACGTCGGCCACCGCCACGACGCGCGCCTCGAGCGGAATCTCCGCGCCGGTGAGGCCGGCCGGGTAGCCGCTGCCGTCGACGCGCTCGTGGTGGGCAGCGACGATGTTGCGCATCATGCCGAGGTGGGCGTCGTGGGCGAGCTCGAAGCTGTGCGCCAGCAGCTCCACCATCTCGAGGCCGCGCTCGACGTGCCGCCGCATCGCCTCGATCTCGCCGGGCTCGAGCCGCGCGGGCTTGAGCAGGAGCTGGTCGGGGATGCCGATCTTGCCCACGTCGTGGACGGGGGCCAGCAGGTGCACGAACTCGGCGAACTCGTCGTCGCGGCCCTCGCGCCCGGCCACCTCGCGCGCGATCAGACGCGCGTAGCGGGACATGCGCTCGAGGTGGGCGCCGGTCTCCTCGTCGCGCAGGCGGGTGACCTCGCGCGCCAGCGCCACGGCGCCGCGCAGCGAGCGCGCGGGCGCGAGCGCGGCGGCCACGCGCAGGTGGACGAGCTCCGCCAGGGCGGCGAGGCGCCAGGGCGGCGGCGGGCGGAAGGCGCCGGTCCGCAGCGAGTCGAAGAAGACGAAGGCGGCGAGCCGCCCGCCCTCGAAGAACGGGCGCGTGTAGCTGGAGCGGAAGCCGCGCGAGAGGAGCAGCCGCGAGTGGGCGCTCGGGCTGCCCGCGAAGACGCGCAGGTCGTCCACGATCCGGTCCGTCCCCGACTCGGCGAGCTCGACCAGCGACGACACATGCTCGAGCGGGACCTCGTAGAGGGCGAACGGCGCCGGCCCGTGGGTGCTGTGGACGAAGGTGCGCAGCCCGCCGGTGGCGCTGTCGTGGAGCGCGACGGCGACGCGGTCGAGTCCCTCGATCTCGAGTCCGAGCTCGCGGTGGAGAGTCTCGAGCTGGGCGCGCACCGGGGTCGCGCCGCCGTGGGGCTCCGGGGGCATGGCGGGGCCTCCGTCCACCGCGATTGTCCTCCCCGGCACCCGACGCCACCCGACCCGGCCGGGCGGGGGCCTAGAATCCGGGGCTCGGGAGGGCGCATTGAGCCAACGCAGACGGAACCGAGGACGGCGCGAGACGCGGCAGCCGGGCACCCCGCCCGCCCCGGCCCTGGCCGAGCGGCTCGCGCGGCGCGTGCAGCGCGAGCACCCCGCCCTGAGCTTCACCCGCGCCAAGCAAGCGGTGGTCGCCGGGCAGGTCACGGTGGGCGGCGAGGTCGTCCAGGACCCGGGCTTCGTGGTGGCGCCCGGCGTGCGCGTCGTCTTCGATCCCGCGCTGCCCGCGCTCGCGCGCCCGCTCCAGCGCAAGGTCGAGATCCTGCACGCCGACCAGGACGTGGCGGTGGCGCTCAAGCCGGCCGGGCTGCTCACCCAGCCCACCCCCGAGCGCGAGCAGGACACGCTCGTCTCGCGCGTCTCGCTCGCGCTCACGCGCCGCCGCGGCGAGCGGCCCTACCTCGCGGTCGTCCAGCGCCTGGACCGGAACACCTCCGGGCTGATCGTCTTCGCCACCAGCCGGCGCGGGCTCGAGTCGCTCCAGGCGCAGCTCGGAGAGCGCTCGCTCGGACGCGTCTACGAGGCGGTGGTGGAGGGCGACCTCGAGGGGGAGGCGGGGACCTTCGACCAGGACCTGGTCGGCGACGGCACGCACCGCCGGCGCTGGATCGCCCACCCGGGCGAGGCGGGGCGGCCGGCGGTGACGCACTGGGCGGCGGTGCGCCGCTTCGGGGTCGCGACCCTGGTGCGGGTCACGCTCGAGACCGGGCGCACCCACCAGATCCGCATCCACTTCGCCGCCGCCGGCCACCCGGTGCTGGGCGACCGCGTCTACCGCCGCCGGGGCGGAGAGCCGCCGGCGCCGTTCCCCCGCCTCGCGCTCCACGCCGCCGAGCTCGCCTTCCGTCACCCCGCCGACGGCCGGCCGATGCGCTTCCAGTCGCCGCGCCCGGCCGACCTCGCCGCCCTGCTCAACAAGCTCGCCGCCAAGCGCTCGACCGCGCCCAGCTCCCGGCGCCCGCCGTCCCGGCCGGCGCGCGCGAGCGGCCGCCCGCCACGGCGGCAACGTTAGGAGGATCGCATCGCCATGAGACCGCTCGCGTTCGCCGCGTTGCTGCTCGCCGGGGACGCCGCCCTGGCCCAGAACCTGCTCGTCAACCCGGATCTCGACGACGGCCCGTCGGGTTGGGTCCTCGGCTGCGGCACCGACCTGCAGTGGATCGCCGACGACGAGGCGTCCTGCCCGGGCTCGGGGTCGCTGCACGTCACCGGCGCCCCGTGCATGGGATCCGAGGGAGCCGGCGCCGGCCAGTGCGTCCCCGCCACGGGGCTCGCGCAGCTCTCGGTGTCCGGACGCGTGCGCGCCACGGCCGGCTTCGCGGTGATCTTCCTCGCCTACTTCGAGTCCGTGGACTGCTCGGGCGCGGAGATCGACACGGCCCTCCTGCCCGTCGGCGCGCCTCCGGGACAGTGGCAGACGGTGTCCCTGCCGGTCGCGGTGCCGCCGCCCGCGACCAACTCGATCCTGGTCGGCATCGGGGCCGGCAGCAGCGGCCCCGTCGACGCCGACATCGACGCCGGCTACGCCGGCGCGCTGCCGCTGATCTTCCGCGACGGCTTCGAGGGCGACCTGGCGGCCTTCCCGCCCGGCTGCCGGTGGGACGCCGCGGTGCCCTGACCCGGGGGCGGTGGCCGCCGGTCGCGCGCTCCGCTACTCGAGCTTCGCCAGCGCCCGCTCGGTGGCGGCGAGCAGCGCCTCGGGGCCGACCGGGGCGCCGGTGGCCTGCTTCATCCACAGGTCGGGAGCGATGTTGCCGAGGCGCGCCATGCGCTCGAACTCCGGTCCCAGCGCGCCCGCGCGCTCGACCTGCTCCTGGATCTGGAAGGCGATGAAGTGTCCGATCGGGTAGTCGGGCAGGTAGAGCACGTTCGAGATCATGTGCGAGTAGATGCCGAGGAGCGGCGAGTCCTTCACGCCGAGCACCGGACCCCAGGTGCGGTTCCAGACCCGCCTGGCGATGGCGACCGTCGCCTCGCGCAGCTCGGCCGGCGTCGCGCTCGGGTGCTCGTACATCCAGTGCCAGACCTCCATGTCGACGAGCGCCACCGCGGCGATCTCGGCCGTGCCCCAGAAGGCATCGAGCGTCTCGAGCGCGCGGCTCTCCTCGGTCGGCTTGGCGAGCCCCAGCAGCTCGAGGTCGCGCGCCTGGAAGGTGAACGCCAGGGCCTCCGTGAAGGCCGTGTTGGGGACGCCGGCGAGCAGGGCGAAGTCGACGTCGTTGAGCGAGATCGTCTGCTCGATGTTGTGGCCGAGCTCGTGGACCGCGATGTTGTAGCCCTTGTAGTTCATGCCGCCCGGCTCGACGCGCGTGCGCAGGTAGGCGGGCAGGCCGGGCAGGCCCGCGCCGAAGGCGTGCCCGATACCGCGCGAAGGGTGGACCTCGACCATGGCGGCGAGACGGCGCGCGCTCTCCGGGGCGAAGCCCAGTGCGCCCAGGATGCGCGGCAGGTCTTCGGCGAACGCGCGCGCGCTCGGGTAACGCGCGGCCACCGCCGCGTCGAGCTCCGCCTGGCCGTGCTCGGAGCGCGGCCGGAAGCCGTTGTACCAGACGTCGAACGGCTCGAGCGGACGGCCGAGGCGCGCCCGGACCAGCGCGGCGACGCGCGGCAGGAGCGGCGAGGCCAGGACCTGCTCGAACATCGCGCGCACGCGCGGCTCGGGCAGCTCGCGGCCCTCGTCGAAGCTGCGCGCGATGAGCGTCGGCGCGGTCGGCGACCAGGGGTCGGCGAGCCGGGCGGCGCGATAGACGTCGAGCAGCTTGGCGTAGCGGGTGTCGGGCTCGGGAGCGGTACCGGGCGCGGAGCGGGGCGCCGCGGCGCGCCCGCGCCCGCCGCTGTCGTCGACCGGCGAGGCGGCGACCCGGTTGGAGAGCGGGCGCCAGTCCACGCCCGGGTTGTCGATCACCGCGGCGGGGATGGTCTGGGTGACGATGCGCTCCATGGCGGCCGCGATCAGGCGCTGCCGGGCGAGGCCCTGCGCGTCGGCGTAGGCGGCCTTGATCTCGTCGCGCAGGTTCCAGTGCGTGACCAGGCGGAGGCCAGCGGGAAACAGGCGCCGGCCCTCCTCGTCGAGCACGTGGTGCATCCAGAGGTTGTACTGCGCGATGTAGTTGTCCGCCGCCGAGGCCGCCGCGGTCAGCGCCTGGGTGGCCGCGGCCGGGACGCGGCGCGAGAACGGCCGGGTCAGGCGCGCCTCGGCCCACTCGCGGCGGGTCCAGCCCTCGCCCGCGGCGAGCCGCTCGTCGAGGGTGGTGAGCGGGAAGTTCAGCAGCACCACGAAGGCGAGCCGGTTGGCGAACAGGTCGTCGGACAGGTGCGCGTCCGGGGCGTAGCCAGCGAGGATCTCGTCGAAGGGCAGGATCGCGCCGGCGTCGAGGTCGACGTGCATGCGCAGCGCGCGGACGATCTCGACCAGGTGTCCGCCGGTCTGCTGGAGGGCCGCCTCGAGGCGCGCAAACATCGCGTCGCGGGTGGCGGGATCGGCCGCGAAGTGGGTGCGCGCGAGCTCTTCGAAGGCGGCGGCGTCGCCGTCCTCGGCGCGCCAGAGGCTCGAGGCCTGGGCGAGGCCGCGCGCGAGCCGGGCGCGGACCGCTTCGCCGTGGCGGGCGACGAGCTCCGCCTCGAGGCGGGCGATCGACGCCGCGAGGTCGGGCGCGGCGGGCTCGGCGGCGGGCAGCGCGCCCGCCTGGAGGGCGAGCGAGAGGGCGAGCAGGAGGGCGGACATCGGGACGATCGGGGCGCGGCGCATAGGGACCTCCGGGTGCCCGGAGTCTGTCATCGCGGCGGGGCCCGGCGGCCGCCTGGACGGGTGGGCGCACGGTTGTGGCGGCGCGCTGCGCCGCACTAGGCTCCCGCCATGGCCGAGGAGTTCGAGAGCCTGATCGAGGCGAGCCTGCGCCGCGGCGAGCCGGTGGCCCTGGCGACCGTGCTGAGCGGCCCCACCGCGGGCCGCCGCCTGCTGGTCTGGGTCGCCGGGCATACCTTCGGGGATCTGGGCTGGCCGCGCCTGAACCAGCGCGTAGCGCTCTACGCCGAGCAGCTGCTCGAGCGCGGCGCGCGCCCCGCCGCCGCCAAGAAATTCGAGCTGCCGGGCGCCGGCAACGTCGAAGTCCGCCTCGAGCTGCGCCTGCCCTGAAGGGCGCCGCGCTACTCGCGGCGCGCGAGGCGGACGAGACTCTCGAGCGTGCGCAGCTTCCGGTCCTTGGCAGCGAACAGGCGCGCCGCGAACAGCGCCGAGGCGGCGTGCGCGGAGAGCAGGTCGAGCAGGTCGCGGTCCTCGCTGCCCAGCGCGGGCTTGTGGTCGAGCAGCTTGAGCACGACCAGCGCGCCCACGATCTCGTCCTGGATCTTGAGCGGCACCGCCGCCAGCGCCGAGGAGCCCTCGCGCGGCCCCAGCCGCAGCACGCCGTCGGCGAGCGCGCCGTCCACGAGCGGGTCGCCACCCTCGTAGACCGCACCCGCGAAGCGGGGCGCCTCGGTCGCGATCCTGCCCTGGGTGTGGACGATCTCGCATTCGAGCCCGCCCTCCCGGCGCAGCAGCAGCGCGAAGCGCTCCGCCCCCAGCAGGTTGATCGCGATGTCGGCGATCGCGTCGTGGACCTGCTTCGGATCGAGGAAGGAGTGCAGCTGATACGTGGCGACGTAGAGGCTCATCAGGCGGTCGAGCTGGTGCTCGGTGTCGACCAGCCGCGTGGAGAGCTCCTGCACGTCGAGCCGGGCGGCGGACAGCGCGCGCGTGGTGTCGTCCTCGGAGCGCGGCGCCGCCGCCGCGGGTCCGGCGCCGGGCTCGCGCGCGGCGACCGCGAGCGTGGTCGACAGGTGCGCCACCAGCTCGCTCGCGCGCCCGAGCGCGTCGCGAAGCTGCTCGACCAGCGCCTCGTGGCCGGGCGGCGCCTCGGGCCGGTGCGGCTCCCGGTTCATCATGGCGCGTGCGACTCGCCCAGGCGCGCGATCGCGGCGCGCACCTCTTCGCCCCGGAACGGCTTGGTGAGGTAGGCGGCGGCGCCCGCGGCGAGCCCGCGCGAGGCGTCCTCCTCGCGGCCCGCGGTGGTGACCACGATCACCGCCAGGCCGGGCACCGCGCCGCGCGCGCCGAGCTCGGTCAGGAGCTCGAAGCCGTTCATGTTCGGCATGTTGATGTCGAGCAGGACGAGGTCGATGTCGGGGTGCTGCGCCAGACGCTCGAGCGCCTCGTTCCCGTCGCGGGCGTGCAGCAGGGGCACGCCGCGCAGCATGACGTCGTACATCCGGTGCATGAGGTCGGAGTCGTCGACGGCCAGGACTTTCGAGGGCTGCAAGGGGCGGGGACCTCCGCGGCCGGGGTTTCCGCGAGCGAGTGTAGACGAAGGGTGGGGACGGTTCAAGAAACGCCGGCGGCCTTGCTTCCGCGGCGGATCTGCGCCACGATGCAGCGGTCGTTTTCGTCTTCGCAAGAGAGGGGGCGTGGCCACGTCCGTCGAGCGCACGACCAGCGGCAACACCGGGGGTAGCGCCCCGGGTGCGCCGGTCGGGCCCGCGGTGCTCGCGCTCCTGATCGCCTGGGCGACGGGCGCCTGGCTGGTGGGCGGCGCCGCGCGCGAGGCCGCACTCCCCGCCGCGACCTGGATCCTGCACGGCACCGCGTTGGCGGCGGCGGTGGCGCTCGCGCTCGCCCTCGCGCGGAGCGCACGTCGCGCCTCGGCCGCGGCGGCGGCCGCGCGCCGCGCCGCGCTCGGGGCGGCCTTCCGGGAGCTGGGCGCGGGGGACCTGACGCGCGCCTCGGCGGCCGGCCGCGGCCTGCCCGACGAGTTGGGCCCGGTGCTCGAGCGCGCGCTCGAGGGCATCGGCGGCCGGGTCGAGCGTCTCCAGGAGAGCTCGCTCGCGGTGGCGGGCGCCGCCGAGGGCGTGGACCGGACCGCGAGCTCGCTCGCCGCGGGCGCCGCCCAGCAGGCCGCGGCGGCGGGCGAGGTCACCGCGGCGATGGAGGAGCTGGCGCGCACCGCGGCCGAGATCGCGGAGCACGCCGAGAGTCAGAACCGCATGGTCGCCCAGGCCGAGGCGGACGGCGCGGCGGGCGCCGAGGCGGTGGGCGAGGCGGTCGCCGGCATCGGCGCCGTCGAGGCCCGGATCGGCGACGTCACCTCGCGCGCCGACACCCTGGGCAGCCGCTCGCGCGAGATCTTCCGCGTGCTCGAGCTGATCAGCGACATCGCGCAGGAGACCCACCTGCTCTCGCTCAACGCCGCGCTCGAGGCGGCGGCGGCCGGCGACCGCGGCCGGCGTTTCGCGGTGGTCGCGGGCGAGGTGCGCGTGCTCGCCGAGCGCGTGCGCGACTCGGTCGCCACGGTGCGCAGCCAGGTCGAGGAGTTCGCGAGCGCGATCCGCGCCACCGTGGTGGCGACCGAGGAGGGCGGCAAGGAGGTCACGCGCGTGCTCGACGAGGCGCGCGCGGCGAGCGCGGCGCTCGAGGCGCTGCGCGGCGCGCTCGGCGAGAGCTCGGGAGCGGCGCGCCAGATCTCTTCGGTCACGCGCCAGCAGACCGCCGCCTCCGAGGAGGTGGTGTCGACGCTGCGCGAGCTGCACCAGGTGGTCGAGCGCATGTCGCGCGACCTGACGCAGCTGTCGGGCACCGCCGGGCGCCTGCGCGACGTCGGCCTCGACCTGCAGCTGCTGGCGCAGGCCTTCCGGCTCGACTCGCCGCGCTCGCTCAAGCGCATGGTGGACGCCTGGAGCGCGCGCCTCGACGGCGCCGACGCCGGCGAGATGCTCGGCGAGCTGGTCGGCGCCACGCGCTTCGTCGAGGCCGGCTATCTGGTGGACGCCGGCGGCCGACTGGTCGCGATCCGGCTGGGCGAGGCCTTCGCGGCCTCGGCCGCGGCCACCGCCGAGGAGCTGCGCCGGCTCGACCTGCGCGAGCGGCCCTGGTACCGGGCGGCGGTGGACGCCGGGCGGGCGGTGGTGATCCCCCCGGAGCGTTCGCTGCTCTCCGGCGAGCAGGTGCTCACCGTCGCGCTGCCCCGGCGCGGCGCCGACGGGGAGCTCTCCGGCGTGGTCGGCTTCGACGTCAACCTGCGCCACTGGACGGAGATCGGAGCATGAGCGGCGCCCACCTGCTGGTGCGCGTCGGCGAGACGACCGCGGCGCTGCCGGCGGCGGCGGTGCGGCGCGTCGTGCGTTCGCTGCGCCTGCACCCGCTGCCGGGCGCCGGCGAGGGTCTGCTCGGCCTCGCGGAGTTCGCGGGCGAGCCGCTGGCGGTGCTCGACCTGGCGCGCCTGATGGGCGCGGCCGGGGTCGCGGGCGCCTCGCCGGCGGTCACCGTGGTGACCTGGATCGGGCCCGCCGGCGACCGCGAGCTGGTCGGGCTGGCGGTCGACGAGGCGCTCGAGGTGGCCGAGCTCGACCTCGGCGCGGCCGCGGCGGGCGCGGGCGAGGTGCTGGTCGCCGAGCGCCCGGTGCGGCTGGTCGATCTCGAGCGCCTGGGAGAGGAAGCGTGAGCCCGGAGCTCGTCGTGGTGCGGCGCGCGGGAGCGCTCTGGGGCGTGCCGGCGGCGGCGGTGGCAGCGATCGAGCGCGGCCCGGAGGGGGTCACGGTGCGCCTGGCGGGTGGGCGCGAGCTCGGCGCCGAGGCGGTGGTCGGCCTGAGCGGCGAGGTCTCCGTGCGCGGCCTGGCGCCGCCGGTGCGGCGTCGCCTGCCGCCGGCCGTGGCCGGGCTCGCGCTCTGGAACTCCGAGCCGGTGGCCGTGCTCGGCGTGGCGGCCGCGCCGGCCGGGGGGAGACGATGAGCGCGCGGCGCGGACTCGGGCTCGCCGCCCTCGCGCCGGCCGCGGCGGTGCTGGCGGCGACCTTCGCGCTGCTCGCCTGGACGGGCACGCGGGGCGCGGCGCCCTGGCGCGCCGCGGCGGCCGCGGCCGCCGCGGTGGCGGCGCTCTCCGCGGCGCTGCCGGCGGCGCGGCGCGCGTTCGCCGAGACCGACCTCGAGCTCGGCGACCGGGCGCGCCTGGCGACCTCGCTCGCCGAGCTCGCGGCCGGCGACCTGGTGCGCGCGCGGCGGGCGGCGGACGGCCTCGGCAGCGAGGACGCCGAGGCGCTCGCCAGCGCGCTGGCGCCGCTCGAGGTGCTCGCCCACCGTATCCAGCGCTCCTCGGTGGAGGTCGCCGGTGCGGCGAACGTGGTCAAGCGCATCGCCTCGGAGCTCGCCGCCGGCTCCTCCGAGCAGGCCGCGTCGGTGGTCGAGATCACCGCCGCGATGGAGGAGCTGGCGCAGACCGCGTCGCAGATCGCCGGCAACGCCGAGGCGCAGGCCGAGCTCGCGCGGCGCGGCGAGACGAGCGGCGACACGGGCGCGGCGGCGGTGGCGCGGGCGGTGGCGGGCGTCGAGCGGCTGCGCGAGCGCATCGCGGCGATCGCGCGCCGCTCGTCCGACCTCGAGCGTCGTGCGGAGGAGATCTTCGGCGTGCTCGCGCTGGTCGAGGAGATCGCGCGCGAGACCCACCTGCTCTCGCTCAACGCCGCGATCGAGGCGGCCGGGGAGAGCGGCGAGGCGGGGCGCCGCTTCGGCGAGGTCGCCGAAGAGGTGCGGCGCCTGGCCGGGCGCTCGCGCGAGGCCGCGGGTTCGGTGCGCCGGCTGCTCGAGGAGTTCTCGGTCTCGATCCGCGCCACCTCGGAGGCGACCGCCGCCGGCGGGCGCGAGGCGGAACGGGGCCTGGCGCGCGTGCGCGACACCGCGGCCGCGATCGCCGGCCTGCGCGGCGCGCTCGCCGAGACCGCGGCGGCGGCGCGCGAGATCTCGGCCGGCACCGGCGAGCAGAAGACGGCCTCGTCGCAGGTGGTCCAGACCCTGCGCGAGGCCGCCAACGTGGTCCAGCAGATCGCCGACGGGCTGCGCGGCTTCTCGGGCGCCGCGCGCGGGCTCGAGGAGACCGCCGTGTCGGTGCAGCTGCTGGCGCAGGGCTTCCGGCTCGACTCGCCCTCCTCGCTGCGCGACCTGGCCGAGCGCTGGGCGGAGGACGTGCGGCCGCTCGCGGGCAGCCCGGACGCCCTCGAGCGCCGGCTCGAGGTGCTGCTCGAGAGCCGCCCCGACGCCGAGTGCGCCTACGTCTTCGACCCGCGGCGCCGCGAGGTGGCGATCGTCGCCCAGCGCGCGCTCACCGGCTCGGCGGAGATCCCCGAGGAGATCCGCACCGGGCGCGGCTTCGCGGACCGGCCCTGGTACCGGGCGGCGATCGCGGAGCGGCGCGCCATCGTCACGCCGGTGTTCGTCTCGCTGCTCACCAGCGAGCGCGTGGTGACCGCCGCGGCGCCCATCCTCGCCGGGGAAGGCCACGCCGGAGCGGTGCTCGGCGTCGACATCAATCTCGAACGCTGGTCCGCGGGTTGAGGCGGTGGACGACGAGCTTTCGGAGCTCGTGCCGGTCTTCGTCGGCGAGGCACGGGAACGGCTGCAGCGGCTCGTCGACCTGATCCCTGCGCTGCCCGGCGACGCCGCCGCGCTCGCCGAGGCGAAGCGCGAGCTGCACACCCTGAAAGGCGCGGGGCGGATGATGGCGATCACGGCCTTCGCGGAGCTCTGCCACGCCGCCGAGGAGGTGGTGCTCGCGCGCCCCGAGCGGATGCGGGTCCTGCTCACCGCCGCCCACGACGCGCTCGCGGCGCAGGTCGACGCGCTCGAGCTCGGCGAGCCGGTCGAGCGCGACCCGAACCTGCTGGCGGCGCTCGAATCGGCGGCCGCGGGCGCCGCGCCGGCGAGCGCGCCGCCGGCGCCCCTCGCGACGGTCGCGCCGGCCTCTCCGCCGGCCCCGGCTCCGGCGCCGGAGGTCCCCGAGCCGGCGGTGCCGCAGGAGCGCATCGACGCCGGGAGCCTCGACGCCTTCGCGGAGCGGGCGGTGCGGGTGCGCGCGGCAGCGGTGTCGACCGGACGCCTGCTCGGACGGCTCGACGAGCTGGCGCGGCTGGCCGAGGACGGCGTGCGCGACCCGCAGCCGGCCCAGGCGCTCGCCGTGGTGGCGGCCTCGCTGCGCCAGGCCGCGGCCGAGGCGGGCACGATCGAGTCCCGCCTGGCGCGCGCCGGCGAGGAGCAGATCGAGGCGGTGCTCTCGCTCCAGCTGGCGCCGCTCAAGCCGCTCCTCCAGTCGCTCGCCCGCTACGCGCGGGACCTCGCGCGCTCGCTGGGGCGCGAGCTCGAGGTCGTCCTGGACGGCGAGGAGACCCGGCTCGACCGGCGCATCGCGCGCGAGCTGGAGGGCGCGCTGCGGCACCTGGTCGCCAATGCCGTCGACCACGGCGTCGAGCCGCCGGCCGAGCGCGAGGCGGTGGGCAAGCCGCGCGCCGCGCGCCTGACGCTCCAGGCGCGCGCCGCGGGGCGCGGCGTCGAGATCGCGCTCGGCGACGACGGGCGCGGCATCGACCGCGCGCGCCTGGTCGACCGCGCGGTCGAGGCCGGCTTCCTGCCGCGCGCGGCGGCCGAGGCGCTGTCCGAGGCGGAGGCGCTGCACCTGGTCTTCCTGCCCGGCTTCTCGACCCGCGAGCAGGCCTCGCAGCTGTCGGGGCGCGGCGTCGGGCTCGACGCGGTCGAGGCGGCGGTGGCCCGCCTGGGCGGCGAGGTGCGCGTCGCGTCGAGCCTGGGCCGGGGCACCCGCGTGCTGCTCGACCTGCCCTCCGCGCGGCGCGGCGAGCGCGTCCTGCTGCTGCGCGCCGCGGGTCTCCGGCTCGCCGTGCCGGCGGTCGCGGTGCGGCGCGTCGCGCCGCTCGCCGAGGCGCGCATCGAGGAGCGGCCGGGGCACCGCGTGGCGATCTTCCCCGACCGGCTGGTGCCGTTCGTGGCGCTCGCCGGCGCGCTCGGCTTCGGGGAGGAGGAGAGCCCCGAGCTGCTGGTCGAGGGCGCGGTGGCGGGCCGGCCGGTGGCGTTCGCGGTGGAGCGACTCGAGGGCGAGGAGGAGATCCTGGTGCGGCGCCTGCCGCGGCGCGCGCGCGTGTCGCCGCTGGTCGACGGCGCGGCGTTGCTGCCCTCGGGCGAGCCGGTGGCGGTGCTCGCGCCCGCGGCGCTGCTCGCGCGCGAGGCGCCGCGGCGCGCGCCCGCACCGGCGCCGGTGGCGCGCGAGGCGCCGCGGCTGCTGCTGGTCGACGATTCGCGCGTGACGCGCGAGATGGAGCGTCGCATCCTCGAGGACGCCGGCTTCCGGGTCGAGGTCGCCGCCGACGGCGACGAGGCGATGCGGCGCCTGGCCGCAGAGAGCTTCGACTGCCTGGTCACCGACATCGAGATGCCCGGCCTCGACGGCTTCCAGCTCACCGAGGAGCTGCGCCGCGCCGAGCGCTTCGCGCGCCTGCCCATCGTGGTGGTCTCGACGCGCGAGCGGCCCGAGGACCGGATGCGCGGCCTGCGCGCGGGGGCCGACGCCTACCTGACCAAGCAGAGCCTGGTCGCCTCCGACCTGGTGGAGACCGTGCGTCGCCTGACCGGAGTCTGACGCCTTGCGCGTGCTCTCGGTGTTCATCGTCGACGACTCCCCCTCGGTGCGCGCCGTGCTGCGCCGCTTCCTGTCGCGCTCGCCCGAGCTGCGCGTGATCGGCGAGGCGGCCGACGGCGAGGCGGCGGTCGAGGGCGTCGAGCGACTGCGGCCGGACGTGCTGCTGCTCGACCTGGCGATGCCCAGGCTCGACGGCTTCGGCGTGCTCGAGCGCCTGGCCCGGAGCGGGCCGGTGCCGACCGTCGTGCTCACCTCGCGTGCCAACCGCGCCGAGGTGCGGTCGGCGTTCGACGCCCTGCGCGCGGGCGCGGTCGAGCTGCTGCCCAAGCCCGAGGACCCCGACAGCTGGCGTCAGCTCTCGGAGACGCTGCCGCGCGTGCTGCAGGCGGCGGCCGCCGCGGCCGGGCGGCGCGGTGCGCCGGCCCCCGCCGTCGCCGACGGCGCGCGCCGGCGTGGCCTGGCGCCCGCCCCGGCGCGCGCCGGCGCCGGGCCCGCGCCGGGCGCGAGCTGGCGCTGGCTTGCGCTCGGTGCCTCGACCGGGGGACCCGCCGCGCTGCGCGACCTGCTGGCGGAGCTGCCCGTGCCGCCGCCGCTGCGCGTGGTCATCGTGCAGCACATCGCGCGCGGCTTCGAGGCCGGTCTCGCCGACTGGCTGGCGGGCTCGCTCGGGCTCGACGTGCGCGTGGCGCTGGACGGCGAGCAGCCGCGGCCCGGCACCGTGCGCGTGGCGCCGGCGGGCGCGCACCTCAGGGTCGCCGCCGACGACCGCCTCGCGCTCGACTTCGAGACGCCGCCGCGGCGCGGCCACCGGCCCTCGGTCGACGAGCTCTTCCTCTCGCTCGCGACCGCGGCGCCGCACGACACGGCGGCGGTGCTGCTCACCGGCATGGGCACCGACGGCGCCGAGGGGCTCTCGGCGCTGCGCCGCGCCGGCGCCTGCTGCCTGGCGCAGGACGAGGCGAGCTCGGCGGTGTTCGGCATGCCGCGCGCGGCGATCGAGCTGGACGCGGCAGAGCTGGCGCTGGCGCCGCGCGCGCTCGGCCTCGAGCTCGCGCGCCGGCTGGAGGGCCGAGCGTGAGCGACCCGCTGCTCGACCTCTCGGCGCTGGTGCGCGGCGAGACCGGCAACGACCTGCCCGAGGGGAGGTTGCCGTTCCTGCGCGAGGCGGCCGAGCGGCGCGCACGCGCGGCGGGCTGCGCGGACCTCGCCGCCTACGTCGCCGCGCTCGGCGCCGGCGAGCTGCGCGGCGAGTGGGAGCTGCTGGCGAGCCTGCTCACGATCAAGGAGTCGTCGTTCTTCCGGGTGCCGCAGCAGTGGGAGCGCATCCGCTCCGAGGTGCTGCCCGAGCTCGCCCGCGCGCGCGCGGCGACGCGCCGGCTGCGCTTCTGGAGCGCCGCGTGCGCGGCCGGCGAGGAGCCGGGCACGCTCGCCCTGCTGGTCGCCGACCTGCCCACGCTCGCCGGCTGGGACTGGTCGGTCGTGGCGACCGATCTCGATCCCGACGCGCTCGCCCAGGCCGAGCGCGGCCTCTACGGCGAGCGCGCGGTGGCGGCGGTGCCGCCGGCGCTGCGCGCGACCTGGTTCGCGGCGCGCGGCCGGCTCTACGAGCTCGACCCGCGACTGCGCGCGCGCATCGCCTACCGGCGCCTGAACCTCGCGCGTCCGCCGTGGCGGCTGCCCGAGGAGCGCTTCGACCTCATCCTGCTGCGCAACGTGCTGATCTATTTCCGCGCCGAGCTGCAGCGCGCGGTGGTGGCCGAGGCCGCGCGCCGGCTGGCGCCCGACGGCTGGCTCTTCCTGGGCGGCTCGGAGACGCTCTGGCGCCTCCAGGACGAGTTGGTGGCGGTGGACCTGGGCGACTGCTTCGCCTACCGGCATCCGCGCCCGGGAGAGGTGCTGCCGGAGCCGGCGCGGCGGGCGAGCGCGCCGCCGGGACCGCCGCGTCCCGTGCCGGCGCCGCGCGAGGTCGAAACGCCGCCGGCGCCACCGGCGCCGACTCCCGTCGAGCACCTGCTGGCCGCGATCGCCCACCTCGAGGCGGACCGCGCGAGCGACGCCGAGCGCGCCGCCGCTGCGGCGCTCGAGGCCGACCCGGCGGACCCGGCCGCCCACGCGCTGGTCGGGCTGCTGCACGATCTCGGTGGGCGCACGCAGGAGGCGGTCGAGTCCCTGCGCGCCGCCCTCTACCTGGAGCCCGACCTCGTGCAGGTGCGCTGGCTGCTGGCCGGCTGCCTGCGCCGGCTGGGCGAGGCGTCGCACGCCGAACGGCACTTCCGGGAGGTGGTGGCGACGCTCGAGCGCGGCGGCGGGCGGCGGCTGGCGCTGCTCGACGGCCGCCTGCTGCCCGACCCCGCCGAGACCCTCCGCCGCGCGCGCGCGGCGCTCGCCGTTCAAGGCAGGGCCTGAGGGAGGCTCGTGCCCGGGGCCCGCCGCGACCTGCGATTCGCGCGCGCGGGGCTGGTGCTCTTGGCGACCTGCCTGGGAGTCGCCTATTCGTTCGTGGCGCCGCTCGGCGAAGCGCCGGACGAGGCGGCGCACGTCTACTACCTCGACCAGCTCCTGGAGTCGGGCGCGCTTCCGCGCTACGCGCCCGCCGCAGAGCGCCAGAGTTACGAGGCTCACCAGCCTCCGCTCGACTACGTGCTCGTCGCTTGCGCGGCGCGCGCGCTCGGAGTCGGACCGATCGGCTTCCCGTTCGTGCCGAATCCGGACCTGGACTTCCGCAGCTCCGCCAGCCGGGCCTTCCTGCCCGTCGCCGCGCCTCCCGATGCCGTCCGGCGTTTCCACGTCGTGCGGCTGATTCGACTGGCCTGGCTGCCCCTGACCCTGCTCGCGATAGCGGGCGCGGTCGGGCGCGTCGTGGGTGCCGGGTCCCATGCGGGTCTGGCGGCGATCTGCCTGGTCGGCCTCGCGCCTCAGCTCCTCCACACCAGCGCCACCTTCAACAACGACGGCGGCGTCGTCGCCTTTTCGTGCCTCTGCCTGCTGCTGCTGCTGCGGCTCGTGGGCTCCGTGCCCTTCTCGCCCGGACTGGCGCTGCTCGCCGGTGCGAGCGCGGCGTGCGCAATCCTCTCGAAGGGCTCGGGGCTGGCCCTCGTCGCGCCGCTCGGCCTCGCCGCCTGGTGGGCCCTCCGCGGCCCGCGCGGGTGGCGGGTGGCAGCGGCGCTGCTCGCGCCCCTGGCGCTGGCCGGGGCGGCGCTGCTCGCCCTCAACGCCCTTCGCTTCGGCACGCCCCGCTTCGCCTTCCCGGCCGCGCCCGGGCACGACGTGCTGGCCTCGGCGCTGCGCCTGGTCGCGGAGCCGGAATGGCTGGCCACGTTGTGGAGCTCGTTCTGGGCCCGTTTCGGGTGGTTCAATCTGCCGCTCCCGGTCGCGGCCTACGCACTCTTCTTGCCCGCGACCGTGGCGGTGGGAATCGGACTGCTCGCGCGCGCCAGCGAGCGCGGGGGACGAGCGGCGGAACAGACCGCGTCGCGGCGCCGGAGGCTGGCGGCCTGCGCGCTCGCCGCGAACCTCCTGCTCGTGGTCGCCTTCATGGTGGCGGTGAACTGGCAGCCGCAGGGCCGGCTCCTGCTGCCTTCGCTCGGAGCGCTCGCGGTCCTGGCCGCGAGCGGGATCGAGTCCGGGTGGCGGCGCTGGCGCGGCGACCGGGCCGGACCCTCCGGCGCCGTCCTCGCCGGCCTCGCGCTGGCTGCGATGGTGGCGGTGAACCTGCTCGGCCTGATCTGGATCGGGCGCGCCTACCGCTGAGAGCGCGCGCGTCCGGCCGGCCGCCGCCTCAGAACGGGCCGCGGCTGAGCTGGCGGCGGAGGAGCTCGTTCTCGAAGGCGATGCCGACCTGGGCGGCGGCGACCTCGAGCAGGTCGATGTCGCGCGGCGGGCGCTCCACCTCGGCGTTGTCGGCGTAGACGACCGCGATCACGCGCTCGGTGCCGGCCACCGGGATGACCACCACGCGGTCGAGGGCGGGCGCCCCCAGCAGGCTCGCCAGCGCGCCCGGCAGGTCGGCCCCGACGAAGCTCGAGCTCTGCACGCGGGAGGTGCCGAGCGCGGCGAGCAGCAGGCCGCTCGGGGCGACCTCGAGGCGCCGCAGAGCCGCCGCCAGCGGGCGGCCGTCGGCGGCGGTGCCGAAGGCGCCGAGCGCCGCCAGGCGTTCTTTCTTGACCAGCAGCAGGGCGGCGCGCTCGAACGACTCCGAGACGAGCTGCATCAGGTTGAGCGCCACCGTGGCGCTCGCGACCCCGGAGCGCAGGTCGCCGAACACGCGTTGGAGGCGGCGCACGCCGCTCCCCGGGGCCGCCGGCGCCTCCGTCGCGTGGGCGGCCGTGACCTCGAGCAGGTTCACGAGGCAGGCGCACACGGTCTCCACCTCGGGCGGCACCGCCGCCGCCGCGCCGTTCCGGTAGGCGATCTGCACCGCTTCCGAGGAATCGACCAGCACCACGAGGCGCGCCTCGGGCCGTGCCGCGCGCAGCAGCATCAGGCCCTCGGGGTCGAGCGCGCCGGCGCGCGCGTCGACCAGCACGACGTCGCTCTCGCCCGGGAGCGGCGCGCCCGAGGCGCGACCGAGCGCGACCCGGCGCACGCGGGCGTGCGGAGCGAGGGCGAGGCGCAACCGGCGCACGAACTCGCGGTCGGGGGTGAGCGCGCGCACCTCCGGGCCGGCGACGATGCCGGGATCGGTGCCGAAGTCCTCCTCGATCAGGCCGTCGATGGCGTCCTCGGCGGCCTCGGCCGCCTCGGCCGGCCGGCGCCGGTCCCGCTCGTCGAAGATGCGCGCCGCCTCGAGCAGCACGACGTTGGCGGCCAGGCCCATGTTCGGCACCAGCGTGCCGGGCGCCATGCCGATGTCGTCCACCGGGCGGATCTCGTCGAGGGCGAAATCGAAGCTGCCGCGCTCCCAGGTGAGCACCTGCTCGACCGCGCGCTCGAGCTGCAGCTTGATCACCCGCTGCAAGACCTCCGGCGCGACCTGGCCGCCCTCGACCAGGATCTGCCCGAGCGAGCGGCGGACCGTGCTCGTGGCCTGCTCGGACACCGCCTGCTGCAGCGTCTCCGCGTCCACCCGCTTGGACTCGAGCAGCAGCTCGCCCAGGCGCGGGGCGCCCGGGGCCTGGGCGGTGACCAGTGTCCCCTCGTGGAAGCCGAGGCGTGCCCGCTCGCCGTCCCGCTCGAGCTCCAGCGTGCCGGTGCGCTTGCCCAGGGAGATGAACTGCAGGACGTCGGAGACCGCGACGTCCTCGAGGCTGCCCGAGATCGACATGCCGTCGCGACTCTACTGGAATTGGCCGCCGCCGCCCGCGAGCCGGTCCGGTGAGAAGATCCGCGCCATGCCGCCGGCCCCCGAACCCGCGCTCTCGGACGATCTCACCGGGGCGCTCAACCGCCGCTACCTGCGCGAGCTGTTCGAGCGCGAGTGGGACGAACTGCTGGCGGAGCACGGCCGGGTGGCGCTCCTGGTGCTCGACCTCGACGGCTTCAAGCCGGTCAACGACCGCTTCGGGCACCTGGTCGGCGACGCCGTCCTGCGCGCGGTCTCGGCGCGTCTGAGGGGCGCCTTCCGGGACGACGACCGGCTGGTGCGCTACGGCGGCGACGAGTTCGTGGTGGTGCTGCCCGGCGCGGGCGCGGTAGAGGCGCGCTCGCTCGCGGAGCGGGCGCGCGAAGCGCTCGCCCGCGAGGCCTGGGACGACCCGGCCACCGGCCGCGAGGTCGAGCCCAGGGTGAGCTTCTCGATCGGCGTCGCCGCGGCGCCGTTCGACGGCGCGAGCGGCGACGAGGTGCTCGCCACCGCCGACCGCCGTCTCTACGAGGAGAAGGCCCTCCGGCGCGCGGCCCGCCGCCGGCGGCGGCGACGGGCGCAGCTCACGCTCGCGGCGGTGCTGACCGTCACCGTGGCGGCCGCCGTCGCCACCGGGTGGCAGGTGCTGGCCCGGCCCGAAGCGCCCGAGGTGGGCGCGGTGGCGCCGCGCGCCTTCGCTCCGCTCGACGCGCGCCGCGAGGTCGAGCGCCTGCGCGCCGAGGTGGAGAGGCTGTCGAGCGCGCTCGCCGAGGAGCGCTCCGCCGTCGACCGCGAGCCCTACGAGCGCCGCATCCGTGAGCTCGAGGCGGCGCTCGCCGCGGCGGAGCGCGGCGAGCCGGGCGGGGCCGCGGTGGAGCCCGGGGCGCCGGGCCCGCTGCGCCCGCAGCCCGCGGCGCCGGGGGCGAACGTTCCGCCGGCCTCCCCGCGCTTGCCCGCGACGCCCGAGCCGGGCGCCCGCTCGGGGGGCGAGGCGGCCGCGCCCGTCGCGGCCCCGTCACCGCGGGTGCCCGCGGTGGTGCCGCCGCAGCTGGTCTCGCACCAGCCCCCGGTCTACCCGCTGCTCGCACTCCAGCGCGGGCTCGAGGCGACGGTGGAGCTGCGCCTGCGCGTGGACGAGAGCGGGCGCGTGACCGCGGTCGAGCCGGTCGGCGCGCCCCGGAGCTTCGGTTTCGACGACGCCGCGCGGCGCGCGGCGCTCTCTGCGGTCTACCGGCCGGGCACCCGCGACGGCGTCGCGGTGCCGATGGAGACCACGCTCACGATCCGCTTCGTGCTCGGCGAGCGGCGCTGACCCGCCGGCGCGCCGCGCGCCGGGGCGCGCCTCAGAACACGGCGCCCAGCTCGCCGGGCACCGGTGCCCGGCACTTCGGGCAGACCAGCAGGCGTCCGCTGCGCGGCAGCGAAGAGACGAAATGGACGCGCGCGCGGTAGAGGCGCACCGCGAAGAGCCGGTCGATCTCCTCCCGGCAGACCGGGCAGAGGACGGCCTGCTCGAGGCCGTAGATCGCGGAGGGCTCGAGCTTCCATCCCGGTGGCAGCGGTTCGTCGGCCATCGCCCGTCCTATCCCTTCTCCTCCCAGTCCCAGAACAGGTCGGCGTTGGTCAGCGTCGGCTCGTCCCCGGGCTCGTCCGCCGCCTGCGTGGCGGGCAGGCCGCGCTCGACGCGCGCCACGATCGCGGCCTGCTCCTCGAGGTCGTTCGTCTCGCGCTCCCAGGACTCGTCACTGCCGAAGTGGGGCCAGCTGCGCGGGAAGATCGGGTCGTGCCAGCGGCGGGCCAGCCAGGCCGCGTAGTGGATCAGGCGCAGTCCGCGCAGCGCCTCGATCAGGCGCAGCTCGCCGCGCGGGAACGGACGGAACGCCTCGTAGCCCTCGAGGAACCGGCGGACGAGTCCGTCGGTCTCCTGCTCCCGTCCGGGCAGCGCCAGCCAGAGGTCCTGGACCGCGGGGCCGATCATGGCGTCGTCGAAGTCGAGCAGGCGCAGCTGGCCGTCGCGCTCGAGCACGTTGCCGAGGTGGAGGTCGCCGTGGACGCGCAGCAGCTCGACGCCGGCCGCCATGCGGTCGTAGGCGTCGGCGATCGCGCGCGCGGCGGCGGCGTAGCGCGCGGCGAGGCGCGCGGGCAGGGTCCCGTGCTCGGCCAGCCAGGCCAGGTCCCGGCGCACGTAGGCCTCGCTGGTGAGCGGCAGCCGGTCGGCTCCGGGCCGGCGCGCGCCGACCACGTGCAGGCGCCCGACCAGCATGCCCAGCCGGTGCGCGGTCGCGTCGTTGAGCTCCTCAGGGGCGCGCCCGCCCTTGCGGTCGAAGACGGCGTAGAGGATGCCGTCGATCGCGGCCAGCGTCGATCCGTCCGGGAACGGCCGCGCCGGGCAGACCGGGATCTCCTCCGCGTCGGCCTCGGCGAGGAAGCGGTGCTCCTCGAGGATCTGGGCGCGCGTCCAGCGCTGCGGCCGGTAGAACTTGGCGACGACGCGCGAGCGGTCGGCGAGCTCGACCTCGTAGACGCGGTTCTCGAACGAGTTGAGCGGGTAGCAGAGCGGGCGCACCGCGAGGCCCGCCGCCGCGACCGCGTCGAGGACGCGCTCGGGAGTGAGCGTCAGGAACAGGTCGGTCGGATCCTCCCGCTTCGCGCGCCGCGCCACGCGGGAATCGTGTCACCTTCCCAGGGGCGAAGCCAAAGAGGACTTCTGTTTCAAGACAAAGACAAAGACGTTCTGTTGAAGGCAGAGGGGGCGGGGCTGGGGTGGCTCGCTGCGCTCGGGGG